>Ga0209040_10002690_pt1 | contig 13813 bp, 11 predicted proteins | sample BogFormECP12_OM3_FD_188240 | JGI IMG/M metagenome (GOLD analysis project Ga0209040, IMG submission 188240) | Bog forest soil microbial communities from Calvert Island, British Columbia, Canada - ECP12_OM3 (SPAdes) (version 2) | ecosystem: Environmental > Aquatic > Freshwater > Wetlands > Bog ...
TCGCTGCTGATCGTGGACCTGGTGCAAAAGATGGTGCAGCGGAAGGTTTCCATCAAACAAATGGAAGGACCGATCGGCATCGCGCGCGCTTCCGGAGACGCAGCGCGCCAGCCGGGCTGGACGCCGCTGCTCCAGTTGATGGCGATGATCAGCTTGAATCTCGGCATATTCAACTTACTGCCCATTCCCATTCTCGACGGCGGCATTATTCTGCTTCTCATCATCGAGGCCATTATCCGGCGCGACATCAGCATGCGCATCAAGGAGCGCATCTATCAAACCGCGTTCGTATTCCTGCTGCTGTTCTTCGTGGTTGTGATCTACAACGATCTGATGAAAGCGTTGCCAGGACTGGCACAGCGGCTGCCATAATATTAGGGATAGGGCTCGAAGCGAAATTCTTCGGCGCAGAGTAAAAAGGCTCCCGCGAAGCGGGGGTCTTTTTGAGTTGGCAATAGCTAATCGTGGTTACGACTGACCGGAACCATCGCTGCGCTTCAGGGTCGGACGATCATCATCGGTCTGGGTGCCGCCAGTTCCGGTGCTTCCGCCTGTTCCGCTACTTCCGTTGGCGGGTGGATTGTCAGCCGTAGCGCGCCGCAGCGTCGGACGATCCTTGTTGTCGTTGTCGTTCTGCAGTTTGTGACGGTTCTCGATCGAGGCCAGTCGCGACTTCACCTGCTGAAATTCAGAGGTATCGACAACATACTCCGGCCGCGCCGGCAGCACCGTTTTCAGTTCCTGCTGCGCCGCCGCAACGCGATCATCGGTCATGGGGTGAGAAGCGAACGCTTTGGCGATCGTGCCGGGCTTCTTCTTCTCCTGCGCCTCGATCTTTTCAAAGAACGAGATGAACGACTGCGGATCGTATCCCGCCTTGTACATATATTCCATGCCCAGGAAATCGGCCTGCGCCTCGAAGTTGCGCGAGAACTTCATAAAGGTCAGAGGCACGCCGATGCTCATAGCAGCCTGCGTCCCCTCGTACACCGCCCAGCCGCCGGGTATGAAGATCAGAGGAATACTCGCCAAATTGACGATGTTTCCGCGCGTCTGCTCACGGGCGACGTGACAGGCCGCAACGTGGGCGATCTCGTGTGCCATTACCCCGGCCAGCTCGGCTTCATTGTCAGCCGCCAGGATCAGCCCCGAGTTCACGTAGAAAAAGCCGCCCGGCAGCGCGAAAGCGTTCAGCTCGTCAGTGTCGATCACTTTGATCGTGAATGGTACCTTGGCATCCGAATTCCGCACCAGGTTCTGGCCAATGCGGTTCACATACTCTGTCACCAGGGGATCGCTTACCAGCTTGGCGCTGTGCTCCACCTGCTGCGAGTATGCGCGACCCATCGCCACTTGCTTGTCCAGCGAGTACCAGTTGCCGAAGCCCTTGTCGCACCCGACATTGCGATTGCCGATGGCGTCAATGTTGTTCATGGTGCTGGGAGTGGGGGCATTCTTGTCGGGCTTGTCCGGCGGATACTGACTCTGACTTGAATCTGGGCTTTGATTCGGATCCTGGCTTAGACTCGAGCCTTGAGGATTCGAGGCTTGAGTCAGCCCGAATGGAACCAGCGCGAGCGCAAGGGCCGCACAAGAGAGATAATGTATGACCGAACGCATGGTGTACACCTTTGGGGGCTAAAGGCCGCTGGCAGAACCGACCGCCGCCACCTAACTCCTGTTATAAACCCAAATCGACCTTAATTGTTCCCGGCTGAACTTTTTATTTTCCCGCGTCTTACCACTTAAGTCTACCACTCGTCCCGCAGACGCTCCCAATATGTTTTCAACATCGGACGGGCCGCAGTTCCAATTGATTAAACGTCCTGTAACCCGTTTCCGCCACAGTGAATTTCTGTCCCAAACCAGCAGTTCTACCCGCGCGTGTTACACTTTTTCTATATCCTGTATGGCTCAAATTCAGCGCAGAAAGACGTACACCGCCACGATTGGCGGAGTCCGCGTCGGCAGCGAGGCACCAATTGTGGTGCAATCCATGACCAACACTGACACTGCCGACATGGATGGCACGATTAGGCAGTGTGCCGCCTTGGCCCGCGCCGGTTCCGAGCTGGTGCGCGTCACCGTCAACAATGACGCTGCCGCGGCTGCCGTGCCCCATATCGTTGACGGCCTCGACCGCCTTGGTATCCCGGTGCCCATCATTGGCGACTTCCACTACAACGGCCACATCCTGCTGAAGAAATATCCCGCGTGCGCGCAGGCGCTGGCCAAGTACCGCATCAATCCGGGAAATTGTTCGATCGGCAAAAAGGACGACGACAACTTCCGCACCATGATCGAGGTCGCCATCGAGAATGGCAAGCCAGTGCGCATCGGCGTCAACTGGGGTTCGCTCGACCAGGCCCTCCTGACGCGGCTGATGGACGAGAACTCCAAGCTGGACGATCCCAAGGACGCCCGCGACGTGACCATGGAAGCCATGGTGCAAAGCGCGCTGCGCTCCGCCGACCTGGCGGTCAGCTACGGCATGCGCCGCGAGCAAATCATTCTGAGCGCGAAGGTCAGCGGCGTGCAGGACCTGATCGACGTCTATCGCGAGCTGGCGCGCCGTTGCGAATACCCATTGCATCTCGGCCTTACCGAGGCGGGCATGGGCGCGAAGGGCATCGTCGGCAGCACTGCGGCGCTGGCGGTGCTCATGCAGGAAGGCATCGGCGACACCATTCGTGTCTCGCTCACGCCCGCGCCCAACGGCGACCGCACCGAAGAGGTCAGCGTCGCGCAACAAATCCTGCAATCCATCGGCATCCGCAGCTTCACCCCGCAGGTCACCGCTTGCCCCGGTTGCGGCCGCACCACCAGCGCTTTTTTCCAGGAGATGGCGGAGCAGATTCAGGGCTACCTGCGCGACCGGATGCCACTGTGGAAGACACGCTACGCCGGCGTCGAAGAGATGAAGGTCGCGGTGATGGGCTGCGTCGTGAACGGTCCCGGAGAATCGAAGCACTCCAACATCGGCATCTCGCTGCCCGGAACGTTCGAGGAGCCGAAAGCGCCGGTTTACGTGGATGGCCGACTGATGTTGACGCTCAAGGGCGACCATATCGTCGCCGAGTTCATCAAGATACTCGACGACTATGTGGACTCGCACTACGCGGCTAAGCAACAGTTGGTCGTCAGCAATTAGAGAACGACCACTACCCCGGGGATAAGTGCTTTTTTCTATGGTGAAAGATTCGGCGCACCTGGTTCGCCACTGTCCGCTGACTGCCAGCCCTTATCTACTGGTTTATAGTGTTCTGTGTCGCCGGTGAAATCTTTCCGTTCTCATCCCCATCGAATTGTCTTGTTGGCTGCCGCTCTGATCCTACTGGCGCTGGCCTGTGCCTGCAAGCGGACCACGCTCGTCCAGCACCAATACATGTACGTCTCCGCGCCTGAGACCAGCCTGCGCGACCGCGTCGCCACCATGTACAACAAGATAGGGACCGTGCACAACGGTGATCGCGTGGAGGTTCTGGAGAAGCAGCGGCGTTTTCTGCGTGTGCGCACCGACGGCGGCCAGGAGGGTTGGATCGAGGAACGCAGCCTGGTGCCGCAGGAGGTTTACGACGCCTTCCAAAAACTTGAGAAAGACGGCGCCGGCGAGCCCGTGCAAGCGCATGGCACGACGCGGGCGCAGCTTAACATGCACGCTACGCCTTCGCGCGAGGGAGAGCACCTCTATCAGCTCAAGGACGGTGAGAAAGTTGACATCCTGAAGCGCGCCACGGCCGAGAAGAACCCGCCCAAGCCCGCCGCGGCCGCCACTGCGCCGCAAGCCGGAAAGAGCGGAACAGCGCAGCCAAAGCAGCAGGCAACTCCGGCAGGAAGTCCGGTGAATCAATCGCAGGCGACACCGGCAGCCAAGCCGGCAGAACCTCCAGCCATCACAAAGCCTTCACAGACTCCGCCAGCCGTGGCCAAGGGTAAAGCAGCCGAGCCTCCCAAGCCAGTGATGGAAGATTGGTACCTGGTGCGCAACTCCCCCGGCCGTGTAGGCTGGGTGCTGCTCCGCATGGTTGATCTCGACATCCCGCTTGAGGTCGCGCAATACGCAGAGGGCCAGCGCATCATGGGTTACTTCGTGCTGAACACCGTCCAGGACGGAGATAAACAAGTTCCACAGTATCTTGTGTTGTTGAACGAGCCTAAAGATGGTCTGCCTTGGGACTACAATCAGATCCGCATTTTCACCTGGGGCCGAATTCGCCACCGTTACGAAACTGCTTATCGCGAGCGGAATCTCGAAGGCCATTTTCCGGTCAAGACTGGACATGCGGTGTTCGGCAAGGAAGGCGATCTTCCGACCTTTACCATTCGGAAGGAAACCGAGGACGGCCAGATGGTGGACGTTACTTACAAGCTCAATGGCCCGATTGTCCGCCGCGTGCTCACGCCGGAAGAAGAGGCTGCGGAAAAATCCAAACACGCGGCCGTGCACACCGCCTCACACGATCAGAAGCAGGCGCCTGCGCACGGAAAACATAAGCACCACTGAATGGGGTCAGCGGCTGTAGAATTCCGCAATCGCTGCCACCACGCATTGCTGCTCGTCCTCCCGCAACTCAGGGAACATGGGCAGCGCGATCACTTCTTTTGCGGCGCGCTCCGACTCTGGCAGATCGCCCGCCCTGTATCCTAAATACGCGAAGCACTCCTGCAAATGCAGCGGAACCGGGTAGTAGATTTCGCTGCCGATGCCTTGCAGCGTTAGGAAAGTTCGCAACTCATCGCGCCGCCACGCCCGCACCACATACTGATGATAAATGTGATATGCCTCAGGAACTGACGCCAGCAGTGCGATCGGCGCCTGCGGAGTCACCGAGTGCGTGTCCGCTTGCACCAATCCTGAATTTGTCAGCAGCCCATGGTAGCGGCAGGCCAGCATGCGGCGCTGCTGGTTCCAGCCGTCAACGTGTTTCAGCTTTACTCGCAACACCGCCGCCTGCAGCGCATCGAGGCGGCTGTTCCAGCCAATCTCCTCGTGGTAATAGCGCTGCCGGCTGCCATGATTGCGCAACCGTCGAACGTGTGCCGCCAGGTCGTCGTTGTCCGTCGCGACGCATCCGCCATCGCCATACGCGCTCAAGTTTTTTGTGGGGTAGAAGCTGAATCCTGCGACTACGCCCAGCGTCCCTGCTTTCTTGTCTCGCCACTTCGCGCCGAAGGCCTGCGCCGCATCTTCGATGATGTCAACCTTGTACTCTTGGGCAATCCTGTTGAACGCGTCCATGTTGGCGCACAGCCCATAGAGATGAACCGGCATCACCGCATGAACTTTGTGCGAGCGCGCTCGCTTGAGTGCACCCTCAGCGGCATCAGGTTCGAGGTTCAGGGTTGCGGGATTGATGTCGGCCAGCACCGGAGTGGCTCCGCAGCGCACGATCGCGCTCACCGAAGCAAAGAAACTGAATGGCGTGGTAACTACGCTGGTCTCCGGTCCGACTCCCGACGCGAGCAACGCAAGCCACAGAGCGTCTGTGCCGGAGGCACATCCTACACTGTCGTGCACGCCCAGATATTCCGCTGACTCATGCTCAAACTCCTCCAACTCCGCTCCGCCGATGAAGTGCTGCGTCGTAAGCACGCGCTCGATGGCCGCCTTCACTTCATCCGCAATGCTCGCGTACTGACGCTTGAGGTCGAGCATGGGAACGGCTTCGTGTTGGATAACAGGCGGTGGCGGCGAGGATAATGGCATAAGGAAAAGTTGATTCTAGCAGTGCAGAGACATCGCGACAGGGGCAGGACAGCCAGCGCCTCATTCACGAGGGGTTTGTTATACCCTGATTAAGTTCGTCGACAGGCGAGCTTCTTCCGCGGAGGAATGCATGCTGATTCGGCCCTTGCCCTTGCTCAACTTCTTTGTCGCAGTCGTGATGTTCTCCATCGGGCTGCGCGTGAGAGGCGGAGAGCTGCTCGACATTCTGCGCAACCGCGCCGTGCTGGCGCGCTCGCTGGTGGCCAACTGCGTCATCGTACCTGCGCTGGGCGTGCTGTTGGTGCTCCTCTTTCCCCTGACGCCCGATGCCACCGTCGGCATCCTGCTGTTAGCGGCGATTCCGGGAACGCCGATCGCACTGCAATTTACGCGACAGGCCAAAACGCGGCTGGCCTTCGCGGCCGCCATGACGTTTCTGCTCTCGGTGGTGAGTATCGCCATGGCCCCTCTCGCCGTCGAAGTGATGCCGCAGGCGGCTACGCGCAGTGAACGGCCGATCCTTAATCTGCTCGCCAGCATCTTGTTGTACGTTGCGCTGCCGCTGTGTGCCGGATTATGGCTGGCACGGTGTGCGCCGAAGATCGCCCCGAGGCTGGTTTTACCTCTGGGCATTCTGGCAACCATTGTGTTCAGTTTCCTGATGTGGGAGACGCGGCTGATGCGTCGTCAGGCCTTTGATGCAATTCGGGGCCGCGGGACCATCCTGGCGATGGCGCTGTTGCTGCTGCTCTCGATGCTGATCGGGTGGTTTATTGGTGGCCCTGACCGCGACTCACGCCGGGTGTTGGCGACCTCTACGAGCATGCGCAGCGTCATCGTCGTGCTCTATGTGGCGCGTTACTGCTTTCCGCACACCAACGTTTACATGGTCCCGCTTGTCTATCTGTCGCTGATGGTGCCCACGAACATGGTTTTCCACCTGGCATTCACCGGATGGCACAAGTGGCACCCAGCGGCAGAGGCATAGGGCGAGGACGGGTTTGTTGAGATCCTCTTTGAAGGGGCGCGGCTTCAGCCGCGGCGTTCGCCTATCCTGATGCCGGGCTTTAGCCTCTGAGGAAACTCAAATTTGCAGACGTGAAAGCGAGTTCCCTCGGTGGCTAAAGCCGGTGGTTTCGACGGCTTTGCGGCGCGCCTGAAGGCGCGCCCCTTCAAAGCAACGGGCAAGACAGTTTTCAGCAGCGATGACTCCGCAAAGCGGGATGTCAAGCGGCGCTCGACGCTCAGCATGACAAGCTACAATCGTCTGCTATGTCGTTTCGCTTTCAGGTAGAGGCGTGTGACGGCGCAGCTCGCGCCGGGCGCCTCTTCACACCACATGGCGCGGTGCAGACGCCCGTCTTCATGCCTGTCGGAACGCTGGCCACGGTGAAGGGCGTGCCGCAAGACACGCTGGAAGAGCTTGGCGTCGAGATCCTGCTGAACAACACTTACCACCTCTATCTGCGACCGGGCGTCGAGACGGTGCGGCAACTTGGCGGCGTGCATGAGTTCATGGCTTGGGAGCGGCCCATCCTCACCGACTCCGGCGGCTTCCAGGTCTTCAGCCTCAGCGACCTGCGCAAGGTGACCGAAGAGGGCGTCGCGTTTCGCTCGCACCTTGATGGCTCGTCACACTTCTTCAGTCCAGAGAGCGCTATCGGCGCTCAGATCGGGCTGGGCGCCGACATCATCATGGCGTTCGACGAGTGCACCGAGCATCCGGCGGAATACGCGCGGACCCGCGACTCGATGGAAATGACGGTCCGCTGGGCGCGCCGCAGCAAGGATTACTTCGAAGCCCGTAAGCATGAGGTGCCATGGCTCAACATCCCGCGCGGACTAAAGTCCGCGCGGGATGTGAGTAATAAGGCCCTCAACGGCACGGCTAAAGCCATGCCCTTTCAAAGCAATGTTGCCAAGGGGGAGTCCCAGACGCTGTTTGGCATCGTGCAGGGTGGGATGTTTCCCGACCTGCGCCGCGAGTCCGCACAGCGGACCGTCGAGGTTGATTTTCCTGGGTACGCGATTGGCGGTCTGAGCGTCGGCGAGCCACGTCCGATGACCTACGAGATGGTGGATGCCGCGATCCGTTTCCTACCGGAGGACAAACCCCGGTACTTGATGGGGGTCGGGACACCGGAGGAAATCGTTCACTATGTCGCAACCGGCGTGGACATGATGGACTGCGTGCTACCGACGCGAGCGGCGCGTCACGGATTGCTGTTCACCTCCGCGGGGCGCCTGACCATCAAGAACGCGCGCTTTGCGAACGATGAAGGCCCGCTCGATCCGAACTGCCAGTGCAAAGTCTGCGCCCGATACTCTCGGGCCTATCTGCGGCACCTGTACGCCTCGAACGAACTGCTGGCGCAGACGCTGAATACCGTCCACAATCTGGCGTATTACATTGACACCATGAGGCGGGTGCGGCAAGCTATACTACTTGGGGATTTCGCGAAGTTTCTTTCTGGTGTCCGGCCCTCACATCTGAGCGTTCCTTAGCAGAGCTTGTCGGGAACACCGGAATCCGGAAAACGCGATACTATAGAGGGCAGGGCTGTGTCTCTGACCCGCGCTGATGCGCCGGCTGATAGATACCAGTGTTCGGTTGGAACTCCGAAACATCCCAAGTGTCCCGGCTTCGAGTAGTGCAGAACAGCTGCTGCTTTGCGGCACGATTAGAGTCGTGCCTCTTCAAGGCAAGCAAACTCGAGGCTGCGTCTTCAGGAAAGTCGAAGCAAATGGTTAGACTGACAGGTTTGTTAGCGCAGGGCATCGGTGGCGGGTCCGCCCCCATCCTGATGATGGTTGCGATCTTCGCGATCTTCTATTTTCTTCTCATCATGCCGCAGCAGCGTCGCCAGAAGAAGTGGCAGGCAATGCTGAAGGAAATCAAGCCGGGCGACAAGGCGGTCACCAGCGGCGGTCTTAGCGGCGTTATCCTGTCCGTCAAGGATGATGCTGTAATCCTGCGTGTTCCTCCGGACAACATCAAGCTCGAAGTTGCGCGCTCCTCCATCGTTACGTTAACCACCGCGGAGGGCTCTTCCAAGGCTTAACAGGGTTTCCGTTTACTCATGAACAAGAATCTTCTTGCCAAGACAATTTTGATTATTGCGGTGCTGATTGCTTTTCTATTCGGCATCTTCGGCATTCCGGGCAGCTTGAGCGGCAAAGGTCTGCTGGCCGCGCTGCAAAGCCGCATCCATCTCGGACTCGATCTGAAGGGTGGAACCCACCTGATTCTGCAGGTGCAGGTCAACGATGCCATCAATGCCGACACCGATCGCGCGGTCGAGCGCCTGAAGGACGCCCTCAAGAGCGGCAATATCGCCTTTGGGGAAATCTCCAAACCTGATCCGCAGAACCACCCGGAGCTGATCCAGATCAAGGGCGTGCCTCCTGAGTCTTCGTCTGAGCTGCGGCGCATCGTCAGCGAGAAGCTGCCCGATTACGACTTGGGATCCGGGGCGGAGAGCTCGTGGACCGTCACGATGAAGCCGTCGGTCGCCAACGACACCAAAAAGAAAGCAGTACAGCAGGCGATCGAGACCATCCGCAACCGAATCGACCAACTCGGCGTCTCCGAGCCGGTGATTCAGGAGCACGGCCTCGGCGACTACCAGATTCTGGTGCAGTTGCCCGGTGTGGATGACCCGGCGCGCGTGAAAGAAATCATGCAGTCCACCGCCATGCTGGAGATCCGGCAGGCAGTGAACGGGCCCTATCCCAGCGAGCAGGCAGCGATGCAGGCCAATGGCGGCGTACTGCCACCGGATACAGTGCTGATGAAGGGCAGCGCTCTCCATCCGCAGAGCGGGGAGGAGAACACCGAGGTGTACTGGCTCATCAGCCGCTCGTCAGCGGTGAGCGGAGGCGATCTTCGCACCGCCGATTCCGGGCACGACGAGAACGGCCGTCCGGATGTCAACTTCACGTTGACCGGCGATGGCGGACGGCGTTTCGCGGCGTTCACGGGCTCACACGTCGGTGACAAGCTGGCGGTGGTGCTCGACAACCGGGTGAAGTCGGTGGCCACCATCCAGGAGCAGATCCACGATCAGGGGCGCATCACCGGCTCCTTCAGTCCGCAAGAAACCCAGGACCTTGCGTTGACGCTGCGCTCGGGCGCGCTGCCGGCAGGTATTAAGTATTTGCAAGAGGTCACGGTGGGGCCGTCGCTCGGCTCCGATTCCATTCGCCAGGGTGTGCGCGCGGCCATCATCGGCATGATCGCGGTCATGGTGTTCATGCTCTTCTATTACCGGGCGGCGGGCATTAATGCGGACCTGGGGCTGTTCCTGAATCTGGTCATCCTGCTGGGCTTCCTCGGCTTCACTGGGGCAACGCTCACTCTGCCGGGAATCGCTGGTGTCATCTTGACCGTCGGCATGGGCGTGGATTCCAACGTCCTGATCTTCGAGCGTATTCGCGAGGAGCTGCGACACGGCAAAACGCCGCCGTCGGCGGTGGACCAGGGCTTTGCTCACGCCTGGGTCACGATTGTCGATACACACGTGACTACAATTGTCTCCGCCATCATTCTGTTCTTGTTCGGGACCGGTCCCGTACGCGGATTCGCCGTCACCCTTAGCTTCGGTCTGGCGGCCAACCTGTTCACGTCGGTCTTCGTGTCGCGCGTGATCTTCGAGTCCATTCTCAATCGCCATCAACGTGGCGAGGCATTGAGTATCTAAGGGGTAGCGGTGGAGTTATTTCGCAATACCAACATTGATTTTCTGGGCAAGAAGTGGTACTTCCTTGCCTTCTCACTGATATTCAGCGTCGCTGGATTGCTCTCCATTTTCTTCTGGCACGGCATCCCGTTGGGCGTGGAGTTCCGCGGTGGCACGCTGGTTTATGTCAAGTTCGCCCAGACACCGGATCTCGACAAGGTCCGGCAGGCCATGGACCGGGCAGGCCTGAAGAATCCGCGAATCCAGCGCTTCGGTCCGGTTTCCGCTAATGAAGTGCTGATCGACCTGGGCCTGCAGGAAACCAGCGAGGCCGCGCTTGATCGTGGGAAGAACGCGATTATCCAGGCACTGCAGACGCAGAATGCCAGCAACGAAGGCAAGCAGGACCTGAATAACAGTGGGACGCCGACGTTGGAGCAGTATCTGCTGCAAAAGGACCCGCTGCACCTCGGAACGGACGCTGCCACCCAATACCACACCATCGCACAGAAGATCGAGGATTTTCGCAACAAAGAGCGTGGCGGAGTTCTGAGCTCCGTGGATGACCTGCGCGGGGTTGTGCCGCCCGAGGTTGTCAACGCCCTGAAGGAGGGCTTCTATACCTCTGATTTCGTAGTACGCAACGTCGAGATTGTTGGACCGCAAGTTGGAGGCCAGCTTCGCCATCAGGCAATCATGGCAACCTTGTATTCGCTCGCTGGGATGCTGGTTTACCTGTGGTTCCGTTTTGAGATGATCTACGGCGTGGGTGCGGTTGTGGCCTGCTTCCACGACACCATCATCACCGTTGGCTTCTTCTCCCTGCTGAATAAGGAAATCAGCTTGACGGTTATTGCCGCCATCCTGACGCTGATCGGCTACTCGATGAACGACACTATCGTCGTCTTTGACCGCATCCGCGAGAACATCAAACTCTTACGCCGCGAACCGCTGGCCGACATCGTGAACAAGAGCATCAACCAGACGCTGAGCCGGACCATCCTCACCTCGGGTCTGACGTTCTTGACGGTGCTCTCGTTGTACCTGTTTGGCGGCGAGGTCCTGCGCGGATTCTCACTGGCTCTGGTGATTGGTATCCTGATCGGAACCTATTCGTCGATCGCGGTTGCCGCTCCCATGCTGGTGGCTTACCAGGACTGGCGGGCGCGAAGGACTGGAGAAGCGGTAGCACGCAGCATGAGTTCGCCGCGAAACAAGGCGCGGGAAAAAGTGAAAGTGAAGGCGTAGGCGACTCGCGTTTGGAGTTGTTTTTGAACGAGGGCGGTTCAAGATACCGGCATTGGCTAAAGTAAGTGTGCAATTTCCCTTTCGGGGTGTATACTTCGGTCTCTGTTTGCGGGTCAGTCACCCAGGGCTGCCAAGTTGCTTCTGCGAGCTTGGGGTGGCGCTTGCGGTTTCAGGGAGCAAAAATCGTAAGTCTGGTGTCTAAGTAACCAAAAGCGTTCGACGGAGAACAGGCCATGTTTGAAGACAGCCTCATGGAGTCGGGGGGCAGGCTCAAAACCAAACGGGGAGTGACAACGCTCTTTTCGTTTATTTTGCAAGCTGTGCTGATTGGCATCCTGGTGTTGTTGCCGTTGATCTTTACGGAGGCCCTGCCCAAGCAGCAACTGATGACCTTCCTGGTTGCTCCGCCACCGCCACCGCCGCCTCCGCCACCGCCGGCAGTCGCTCCCGTGCATGTGACGAAGCCGCAGACCGAATTGGATAACGGGCAATTGCGCACGCCGACGGCCATTCCGAAAAAGATCGAGATGATCAAAGAGGATGAACCTCCGCCGAGCGCAGGCGTGGCCGGCGTGGTGGGCGGCGTCCCGGGCGGAGTTCCCGGAGGCGCCATGGGTGGAGTGCTGGGCTCCGTGATTAGTAATGTACCGGTTGCCGTGCCCAAGGCGGCGACGCCACAGCGGGTGCGTGTATCCCAGGGCGTCTCGCAGGGATTGCTGATCCACAAAGTGCAACCGCAGTATCCGCCGCTTGCTCGCCAGGCGCGTGTTCAGGGCACAGTCGTGCTGCAGGCATTAATCGGCAAGGACGGTACCATTCAGAACCTGCACGTGGTCAGCGGACACCCGATGCTGACTTCTTCCGCGCTCGAAGCTGTGAAACAATGGCGGTATAAGCCTTATTACCTGAACGGCGAACCGGTGGAAGTGGAGACCACGATCAACGTGAATTTCACGCTGTCGGGGAGTTAGAAGTCTGCAGGTAGAGTGTGTGGATGGCCATTCTCTGCATCTAGGATCGAGCTGGTCGTGGTCCGCGGGACTGCGACCGCTTTCTGATTATGAATTTCATCTTTGTCGGCTGCTGGTCTAACGCCGACATCTCGGAGGAAGTCGGCCAGAAAGTTCGAGCCGCCTGCGCTACCGAATTTGCTTGCTGTAACAACGAAGAGTTCCGAGGAGGAAAAGTCGAACCATGTTCCTAGCTAATCTTGCAACCTATGCTCTCAGCCACGTGCCCTCGGCTGCTGCTTGGATCTTCCAGGAAGCGGCCGTCGGTTGGGATCCCGTTTCGCTCTGGAAACAGATGGGATGGCTGGCGAGAATTGTCGTCATCATTCTGATCATCATGTCCGCTTGGTCAATTGGCGTGATGATCGATCGCGCGATGGCGTTCAGCGCCGCTCGCAAACAATCTCGCGCCTTTGCTCCTGCCGTCGCCGGCGCCTTACGCGAGGGCAAGATAGAGGAGGCGATCAAGGTCGGCGAGCGTAACAAGAAGAGCCACCTGGCCAAGGTGGTCACCGCGGGCCTGCAGGAGTTCAAGGCCCACGGCGATTCCGCTGACATCCCGGGCGAGCAGATCGAGGCCTCAAAACGTGCATTGGAGCGCGCCGAAGCGATCACTCACGCCGAGTTGAAGCGTGGTCTGGGAGGTCTGGCCACCATCGGTTCCACCGCTCCATTCGTTGGACTGCTCGGGACTGTGGTCGGCATTCTGAATGCGTTCAAAGAGATTTCGACGCAGAAAGCTACTGGTCTGGGAGCTGTCGCCGGCGGCATTTCGGAAGCTCTCGTGACCACCGCTATCGGACTCTTCGTCGCGATCCCGGCCGTCATGATGTTCAACTACTTCACCAACAAGGTGGAGGCCTTCGACGTAGAAATGGACAACAGCTCCAGCGAGCTGATCGACTATTTCCTGAAGCGTCGGAGCGTCCACCGGTAGCTGGACATGCAGTGCGCTTTGCACTGGCCCAGCGTGAAGGAGGTTGAACACAAATGGCATTAGCGAAACGCGAGGAAGGCAAGAAGGTCAACTCCAATATCAACGTCACCCCCATGGTGGACGTGATGCTGGTGCTGCTCATCATCTTCATGGTCATCACGCCCATGTTGCAGCACGGCGTGAGCGTTGACATGGCCAAGGTGAATAGCCCAACGCCCATGCCGGATGCTGA
>Ga0209040_10002692_pt1 | contig 13808 bp, 12 predicted proteins | sample BogFormECP12_OM3_FD_188240 | JGI IMG/M metagenome (GOLD analysis project Ga0209040, IMG submission 188240) | Bog forest soil microbial communities from Calvert Island, British Columbia, Canada - ECP12_OM3 (SPAdes) (version 2) | ecosystem: Environmental > Aquatic > Freshwater > Wetlands > Bog ...
GGGGGCTACTGGCTCATCGGCTCTGACGGGGGGGTCTTCGCCTTCGGCGACGCCACCTCGATCGGTTCGCTGCCCGGCCTGGGGGTCCACGTGACCAACGTCATCGGGGCGGTGCCGACGGGCTGAGAGTCACCGACGTATGAACACCTTGCGTAGGAGCGAGGGGATCGTCATGGCTGAACCGCAGCGGCCGACTCACCAACCTGACATTCGCCCAAGCGGACGGGGCCACGGCACCGACGGGGTCGCCGGCCGTGGGGAGCTGGGGTGGGCCGAGTCGTGACGGGCCTGGTCATCGGGGGCGTCGCCGGGGTGTTGGTGCTCCTCGTCCTCATTTGGGTCCTCTTGACGTACAACCGGTTGGTCCGATTGCGCAACCAGGTCCAGAATTCCTGGGCCCAGATCGAGGTGCAGCTGAAGCGCCGGTATGACCTGGTCCCCAACCTGGTGGAGACGGTGAAGGGATATGCCGTGCACGAGCGGGACACCCTCGAGGCGGTCACCGAGGCCCGGGCGGCGGCTTCGTCGTTGCAGGCCCCGACACAGCAAGCCGCCAACGACGACGCCCTCACCGGGACGCTGAAGAGCCTGTTCGCGGTGGCCGAGGCCTATCCGGATCTCAAGGCCAACCAGGAGTTTCTCCAGCTCCAGCAGCAGCTCGAGGACACCGAGAACCGGATCGCCTACGCCCGTCAGTACTACAACGATGCCGTGCTGACCCTGAACACGAAGGTGAGCACCGTGCCGAGCGTCCTGGTGGCTTCGATGTTCGGGTTCCGCCGGGCACAGTTCTTCCAGGCGGGGGCCGGAGAAGCAGGGCCCGTCCCAGTTCAGTTCTGAGCCGTCCGCCATGGCTGCCACCCAGGGTCACCTCTTCATCCCGCTTCTCGTGGCGACCGGCGTCGCCACCGCGTTGTGGCTGATTCTGCTCGCCGGCTGGATCGTGAACACCCGTCCCGGGCACGTCGATCCCGGCATTCCGACGATGCTGGACCTCGAGCACGAATCGCTTCCTCCGGCCATCGTGAATCTCCTGGCCAACCACTGGCAGGTCGAGAACGAGGCCATGGCGGCCACCCTGGTCGACCTGGCGGCCCGGGGGTGGGTCGGCATCGAGGAGACTGCCCCGGGGCAGTTCCAGTGCCGGGTGAAGGGGACCAAGCCGGCCCAGGACCTCGAGGCCTACGAGCACCAGGTCCTGCAGCGCGTCGAGGACCGGGCCTCGGGCGGCACGGTCCCCCTGGCCGCTCTCAACAGCGGACCGAATGAAGCGGCGGGTTGGAGGCGGAGGTTCATGGCCGCAGTGGTGGCGGACGCGAGGAGTCGCGGCCTGTCACGCCCCCGCTTGAGCCCAGGTGCACGAGCCCTTCTGAGCGTGACCGCACTGGTGCCTGCCGCGCTTGCCTACTTCGCCCTGATCTCGGCACCGGTCAAGGACCAGACGACCTCGACCTCTCACAAGACGAACAGCATCAGCGGGATCGTGATCCTCGCCGTCACCTTCGCGATCCTGTTCATCGTGCCCCGGCTCTCCCGATTCGCCCGGATCTTCCGGGCCGAGCGGTCGACACCCGAAGGCATCGAGGCCGCCGGGCGCTGGCTGGGCTTCCGTGAGTACCTGATGAGCGATGAGGTCTTTCCGACCCTGCCGCCGGCGGCGGTGGCCATCTGGGGACGGAACCTTTCGTACGGGATCGCGCTCGGCGCGGCGGCCGGAGCCGCACGGGCCCTCCCCTTCGGCGCCGAACCGGACCGGGAGGCGTGGAGTCCCTTCACCGGCCAATGGCGGATCGTCCGAGTGCGCTACCCGAAGTTCCTGCTGTGGGGGAAGGCCCCCTGGCGGGCCATCGTCCGAGGGCTCCTGCTGCTCGTCGTGGCGGCGCTCATCGTCTACGGCTTCGAGTTCGTGCGACGGCACTCCTCGCAGTTCTCCGACCACCAGATCACCGAGGGCCTGGCGATCGCCAGCGTGGTCGTCTTCGCCGTCGTGGTACCCCTCTTCGTCCTCTATGGCGTACTGGTGCTCTGGTTCGGCCTGACTGACGCCTTCTCGTCTACCGAGATCACCGGTCGGGTGGTACGGCTCAGGAGGTATCCCAGGAGGACGGCCCGCAACGGCAGGGAGCAGTTCCGCCACTACGTCGCCGTGGACGACGGATCGCACCAGCGGGTGCGGGCCTTCGCGGTGGACCCCCAGACCTACGGGCGGTTGACCGAAGGGGTCAACGTTCGCCTGCGGGTCACCGGCCATCTGGGCTACGTCTCGGACCTGGCCGTGGTGGGCGCAGGTCAGAACCCCCCGTCGGTGCCGTCGGTGACGGCGTCGGATCCGGTCCCCAAGCCCCCGGTGTCCCCTCCCCAGGGGCCTCAGGTGCCGTGAGCACCCCGGGTGCCGGATCGGACCGGCTCAAGCGGGGCTCAGCGGCCCTCAGCAGGCGTAGTCGCCGTCGAACCCGTTGACGTTGCTCGAGTACTGGGTCATGGCGACCGGACCGGTGGGCAGCTGTTCGCTGGAGGTCCACTGGCCGGCATTGAGACAGTTGAACGGTCCACCCTGTCCCGAGTACCAGGCCATCCAGTAGGGGACCGCCGGCTGGTAGTTCCCGACCACGTTGTTCCACACCCCCGGGCTGGCGTAGATGCCCACGTTGTTGATCCCCTCGGCCCGCAGGCCGAGGATGGCCCCCATCACCACCTGGGCGTTCTCCGGCAGCTGGCTGGTCCAGAACCGCGACGGCGCCTCGACGTCGAGCCACCAGGTCACCTGGGTGTCGACCCCGGCGTCGAGGGCCCACCCGTAGATCGTCTGGGCCTGGTTGAAGCCGAAGTTGCAGGCGAGGTCTCCCTGGCAGGCCGCCGGCCCGCTCGCCGAGTTCCCGTAGTACAAGAAGTCGTACAGGTTGAGCCCGCCCCCGGCCCAGGCCGCCTCCTGGGACAGGCAGGGGTTGGGGTTGGCGAAGGTGGTGCCGTCCCCGTCGACCTCGACCACCCCAATGGTGTGGGGGGCCGGCGGCAGGTTGGCGCACTGGAAGACCGAGATGTCGTAGCCGTAGGAGCCCGACTGGTAGGGGGTCCCGGCGAACTGGCCGGTCCCGGCGGCCTCGGTCATCCCCACCACCGGGCGGTTGAGGACCTGGGGCGCCGATCCGTAGTAGCCGGCCCCCCCGAAGGCCGAGACCGCCCCGTTGTCGTCGGTGAACCAGTAGCCATTCCCCGTGGGCGTCGTGGCCATAGCCACCACCGGGCGGGTCAGCCCGGACCCGCCGAGTGAACCGTAGAACTGGGTGTCGCCGTAAGCGAAAATGCCCCCGTCGGAGGCCACCAGGGTGTAGCCGAGGCCGTTGGGGCCGACCGTCATGCCGACGATCGGCTTGTTCAATGTGAGGTTCCCGGTCGAGCCGAAGAAGGCGGCGTCGCCGAAGGCGAAGATCCCGCCGTCGGAGGCCACCAGCCAGTAGCCGCCGCCGTCGGGGGTGGCGGCCATGCCGACGATCGGCTTGTTGAGGGGCCTCCCGCCCATCGAGCCGTAGAAGCCGGCGTCGCCGAAGGCGAAGATCCCGCCGTCGGAGGCCACCAGCCAGTAGCCCTTTCCGTCGGCGGTGGGGGCCATGCCGCCGACCGGCTCGTTCAAGGTGATCGCCCCGGTCGAGCCGAAGAACCCGGCGTCGCCGAAGGTGAAGATCCCGCCGTCGGAGGCCGTCAGCCAGTAGCCCCCGCTGTCGGCGGTGCTGGCCATCGCGACCACCGGCTTGTTGAGCTGCATCCCCCCGGTCGAGCCGTAGAAGCCGGCACCTCCGAAGGCGAAGATCCCGCCGTCGGAGGCCACCAGCCAGTAGGCGGGGACGCTGCCACCGGCAACGGCCGGGGTGGCGTTGCCGAACACGTTGGGGTCGGCGCCCGCCGGTACCGAGGCGACCGGCACCGAGACTGCCAACCCGGCCGCGGCGATCACCAGCACGGCCATTGCGACGGTCCGTCCGAACGTCGAGGAGACCTGCGTGAACGCGCCACGTCGCCCACGTGCGGTTCGGGGAGTGCCAAGCCGTCTCACGCCGTCGGAGATTGTACAAGCAGAGGGTGGGTGTGGAGGGACACCCCGACGTCGGGGGAGCCGCCGGGGGCGCGATGAGCGCCGACGGCTTCAGTCGCGCAGGAGTTCGGCCACCCGGAAGGCGAGGTCCAGGGACTGCCGGGCGTTCAGGCGGGGATCGCAGGCCGTGGTGTAGCGCTGACCCAGATCGTTCTCGAAGATCTCCTCGGCTCCGCCCAGGCACTCGGTGACGTCGTCGCCGGTCAGCTCGATGTGCACGCCGCCGGGCCAGGTCCCGTGGGAGCGGTGGACGGCGAAGAACTCACGGAGCTCGCTCAGGATGTCGTCGAAGCGACGAGTCTTGCGGCCCCCTTCGCTCGTGAACGTGTTGGCGTGCATCGGATCACAGGCCCACACCACCGGGTGACCCGACTCGCGGACCGCCTCGAGCAGCGGCGGCAGGAGGCGCTCGACGTTGCCGGCCCCGAACCGGGTGATGAGGGTCAGCCGCCCCGGGGTGCGACCCGGGTCCAGGCGCTCGCAGATGCCGACCACCTCGTCGGGTGTGGCCGTGGGTCCGACCTTGCTCGCCACCGGATTGATGACGCCGGACAGGAAGTCGACGTGAGCGCCGTCGACCTGGCGGGTGCGCTCGCCGACCCACAAGAGGTGGGCCGAGCAGTCCACCCAGTCACCGGTGAGGGAGTCCTGCCGGGTGAGCGCCTCCTCGTAGTTGAGGATGAGGGCCTCGTGGCTCGTCCAGAAGTCGACCTGGTGCAGGCTGCCCTCGGCGTCGAGGTCGATGCCGCAAGCGGCCATGAAGCGAAGGGCCCGGTCGATCTCCGACGCGATCCGCTCGTAGCGACGGCCTTCGGCCGAGGAGGCGACGAACTGCTGGTTCCACGCATGGACGTGGGAGAGGTCGGCGAACCCGCCCTTGGTGAAGGCGCGGAGCAGGTTCAGGGTGGATGCCGACTGGTGGTAGGCGGTGATCAGCCGGTCGGGGTCGGGCCGGCGGGAGTCGCCGTCGAAGGGCTCGTCGTTGACCATGTGCCCCCGGAAGGCGTCCAGTTCGACGTCGCCGATGCGTTCGGTGGCCGACGAGCGGGGCTTGGCGAATTGCCCGGCGATGCGGCCAACTTTCACCACCGGAACCCCGGCGGCGTAGGTGAGGGCGACCGCCATCTGCAGGATCACCTTGAGTTTGTCCCGGATGGCGTCGGCGGCGAAGTCCCCGAAGGACTCCGCGCAGTCACCCGCCTGGAGCAGGAAGGCCCGGCCCCCGGCCACCTCGGCCAGGGCCGACGTCAGGAGACGGGCCTCCTGGGCCACCACCAGCGGCGGGAGCGTGGACAGCCGGGCCTCGACCCGCTTGAGCGACTCGGCGTCGGGCCAGGCCGGCTGCTGGAGGGCGGGTCGCTGGCGCCAGGACCCCGCGTGCCAGCCGTCGGGCGCGGCCCGAGCCCCGGACGTGGCGTCCGCCAAGTCGGTGTCGGCGGCCCTGGACATGCCCCCAGCGTACGGCCTCGCCGACCGGGCGCGGTGCGCAGGCCCCGACCTAGGCTCGGGGGGTGACCCCCTTCCGCTTTGCCGTCCAACTCTCGAGCGCCACCTCGGGGCCTGCCTGGCGGGACCTTGCCCGCAAGGTCGAGGGCCTCGGGTACTCGACCTTGTACGTGCCGGACCACCTGGACGACCAGTGGGCCCCGATGGTCGCGATGACGGTGGCGGCGGAGGCCACGTGCACATTGCGGGTGGGCTCCCTGGTGCTCGACAACGACTTCCGCCATCCCGTCGTCCTGGCCAAGGAGGCAGCCACCCTCGACCTCGTGTCCGAGGGCCGGCTCGAGCTCGGGATGGGGGCCGGGTGGATGCGGACCGACTACGAGATGTCGGGCATCCCGATGGACGCTCCGGGGACCAGGATCGAACGACTGGCCGAGAGCCTCCAGATCATGACCGCCATGTGGGAGTCGGGGAGCGCGACGTTCGCCGGTGCGCACTACCACGTCACCGAGGCGTCGGGCACGCCGCCGACCGCCGCGAGGCCGCGCCCGGCGCTGGTCATCGGTGGCGGCAGCCGCCGTATCCTGACCCTGGCGGCCGAGCAGGCCGACATCGTGAGTGTCATCCCCGGTCTGGCCGCCGGCCGCATCGGTCCCGAGGTCGCGGCCGAGGCGCTGCAGGAGAAGTTCCACGAGCGGGTGCGCTGGGTGACCGAGGCGGCCGGGGACCGCATGGACACCATCGAGCTGCAGTGTTGGACCATGGCCGTGCAAGTGGTGCCGAACGCGGCCCAGGTGCTCGCCCAGATTGCCCCGCTGTTCAATCTCACGCCCGACCAGTTGGGCGACGTCCCCCTGGCCCTCATCGGGACCGAGGACGAGCTGATCGAGACCCTCCAGCGCCGGCGCGAGGAGTACGGGTTCAGCTACGTGGTGGTCCACGAGCCCGAGCTCGAGGCCTTCGCCCCGGTGGTGGCCAAGCTTGCCGGAACCTGACGGCACGGGGCGGGAACGACCCGAGCGGATCGGACTCCTGGGGGGCACCTTCGACCCACCCCACGTCGGGCACCTCGAGGCGGCCCTCTGCTGCCGTGAGGTGCTCGGTCTCGACCGTGTGCTGTTGGTCGTGGCCAACCATCCGTGGCAGAAGGTCCCGGGTCGTGCCATCTCTCCGGCTGCCGACCGCCTGGCCATGGTCGAGGGCGCGGTCGACGGGTTGGAGGGGATCGAGGCCAGCCGACTCGAGATCGACCGGGGCGGGCCCAGCTACACCATCGACACCGTCGAGGAGCTGTTGGGACGGGCCAGGGGCCTGGAACGGCCTCTCCCCGAGCTCTTCCTCGTCGTGGGGGCCGACCTGGTGGACGGTCTCGGGACCTGGGAGCGGGTGGACGACCTCCGCCGCCTCGTGACCCTGGTGGTGGTGTCGCGTCCCCACAGCCCGGCGCCAGAACCTCCGCCGGGATGGCGGGCCGTGGTGGTCGAAGGGCCGGGGATCGACGTCTCGAGCTCGCAGGTCCGGGCCATGGTTGCCGAGCGCCAGTCCTTAAAAGGCGTGGTGCCCGGGCCGGTCATCCGTTGCATTCAACGCAGAGATCTGTACGCTGTCCCCAGATGACCGCCTCGAGCGCCGACACCGCCGAGCTTCCCGTGACCGGCCGGACGGTGGTCGCGACGGTGCCCCGGATGCTCCCGGCCGCCGGGCCCGTGGTCGACGGGCCGTGCTCCGAGCTGCATATCGAGCCCAGCTTCCTGCCCGTCGATTCGGCCGAAAGCGCCGTCGCCTCCGATCTCGACGTCGCCCCGATTGAGCCAGTGAGCCCAGCCCTGTCCGAGAGCTCAGCCCTGTCCGAAAGCCCCGGGGTCGAGGTCGGTCCGACGGCCAGGCCGGCCTGCCGGGCCGAGCTGCGGGCCCAACGACTCCAGGCCCGAAGGGTCCGGCGCCGCTACGCGGCGCTCGGCCTGTCGGTGCTCGGGGCGACCCTGGGAGCCACCGTCATCGCCCTGGACATGCTCCATTGAGGGGCCGGTGAGCGGACCGGCCGGTGCGGTTCGCGCTGAAGGGGGACGGGGCGCCGGTCGTGCCGGGGCCGGCGAACGTGGGGCCCCTGCCCTCAACGAAGAGCCGACGATCCCTGCCGGGGCGATCGCCGCCGCCGTCGTGGCGGACGACAAGTTGGGCCAGGACACGGTCGTGCTGGCCATGGGCGAGCTGTTCGGTGCGGTCGATGCGTTCGTCGTGACTGCCGGTCGCAATGCCCGCCAGGTCCGGACTCTGGTCGAGGAGGTCGAGCGCCGGGTGAAGGACACGGACGGCCGCGCGCCCAGCAGCATCGAGGGGTTGCGGGACGCCACGTGGGTGCTGATGGACTACGGCGACTTCATTGTCCACGTCTTCTTGGAGGAGACCCGCTCGTACTACGACCTCGAGCACCTCTGGTCGGCGGCACCCCGGGTGCGCTGGAAGCCCGGGAATCCCGGGCTGACCTGATCGCAGGGCCCGATCTCCCGGGCCAGATCTCAGGGGACCGTGGTGGACGATGTCGCTGCGCTGCCCGGTGCTGCGGCGCCGGCCGGGGTCGTGGTCGTGGTCGACCCGGGGGCCGGTGGCGCCAGTGCGGCGTACTGCAGGAGGTGGACCGGTCCCGGCACCTGGGCGCCGGTGGCGATCGGCACGTTCGTCGGGGTCCCGCTGATCTCGAAGGTCACGCCAGTCTCGGGGGTGAGCTGGCTGGTCACGGTGAACACCACCTGGGCGACGGCCAAGATCTGCTGGGGCCCGGTGATCTGGCCGAACGCGCTGTTGAAGTTCACCGTGGCCACGCCCCCCGCGACGCTCGCGCCGAGGACGCTGACCCCGCTGCTGAGCGCCGTCTGTGTCCCGATGGCGAGCTCGCTGGCCGTCGGTCCGGCGAGCAGCGCGTCCAGCACGGCGCTCAGTTGGGCGGGCGGGGCCACCAGCCGCTGGCTGGAGACGAGGTACTGGGACGTCGAGTTGACCAGGTAGATGAGCACCGGCACGGTGAATGCCGGCGACGGTGTCGTCACGGTGGTGGTCGTCGGGGCCTCGGGGTCGAGCAGGTGAAATGGCACCTGGGCCTTGGGGATGAGCTGGGGGGCGTTCTGGGTGGGGACCCCGCACCCGGCGGCCAGGCAGAGGGTCAGCAGCGCTGCCGCCCACAGCGTCCGACGGGGGTTCATCGCAGCTCCAGGACGTCGTCGACGGGGAGCTCGACCATGAACCGGGCCCCGCCGCCGTCGGCCTCCTCGGCCCACACCGAGCCCCCGTTGAGCCGCACGTGCTCGGCCACCAGGGCCAGGCCCAGGCCCGAGCCGGTCCCCGCGCCCCGCCGGCCGGCCACGTGGCCCCGGTAGAAGCGCTCGAACACCCGCCCCCGCTCGGTGGGCTCGAGGCCCGGGCCGCGGTCCTCCACCCCGATCCGCACGGTGTGGCGGCCGTCGGGGCGGTCAGGGCCCACCGAGGCCCGCACCGAGGTGGCGCCTCCGCCGTACAGGGCGGCGTTCTCGAGCAGGTTGGTCATGACCCGCTCGAAGCGGCGCTTGTCGATGCTGAGCCAGATGCCGGTGACCGCGGGGTCGACGGTCACCTCGGGCGGCGCGATCTGCGCCGGCAGGGTCCGCCAGCTCACCGTCACCGCCTGGCGGACCAGCTCACCCGCCTCGACCTCCTCCAAGGAGACGTCCGCCGACCCGGTGTCCGAGCGCGAGATCTCGAGGAGATCGCCCACCATGCGCTGGAACCGGCGCAGGTCGGCGCCCAGCAGCACGAGGGCCCGTTGGGCCCGGCCGGACAGCTCGTCGGCGTGGGCCTCGAGCACGTCCAGCGACGCTGCGAGCGTGGTGAGCGGCGAGCGCAGCTCGTGGCTGACATCGGAGGTGAACCGGGCCTCGCGCTCGATCCGCTCCTGGAGCTGGTCCACCATCCGGTTGAACGAGTTGGTGAGGCCAGCGAGATCGGGATCACCGGCGGCGGACGGCAGCCGGGTGTCGAGTCGCCCGGCGGCGATGGCCACCGCGGCCCGCGAGACCCCGGTGAGGGGCCGGAGGGACCGTGCCGAGGCCGACTCCCCGACGGCGAAGCCAAGGACGGTGGTGATCACGCCGGCCGCCATCAGGGCCAGGGCCAGCACCCGCAGGGTGTGGTCCAGGTCGTCGACGTCGAAGACCTCGAAGTACACGGCGTGCACCGAGGGGATCGGCACGCCCACCACGATCAGGGGCCGCCCACCCACCACGAAGGTCTGGGTGGCCGGCGTGCCGCTCGACACTGTCCCGCGCAGCAGTTTGGGCAGCTCCCGGGTGGCGGCCAGGGGTGACGCGAAGGCCGTCCCGCCCACGTCGAGGACCGAGCTGGAGCCCGACCCCGAGTCCAGCGAGGCCAGCAGCTGGTCGACCTTGGTGTTGCCCGAGTGCAGCGAGCTGCGTATCAGCGAGGCGTTCACGTAGGCCTGTCGGAGGGAGGCCGATTCACGCTCGGTGACCAAGAAGTGCCGGGTCGTGAAGTACGAGATCCCCCCCATCATCACCGACAGCAGCAGGGCCCCGAGGCCGAACATGAGGGTGACCCGGCCCCGGAGGCCGAGGCGCCGCCAGAGGGCGACGCGCTGGCCAAGACCTCGGGCGTCGCCGTCGTCGCCGCCGGCCGCCTTCGCCTCAGCCGGCCCGCTCACCTCAGGGGACCAGCTTGTAGCCCATCCCCCGCACGGTCAGAATGTGGCGGGGGAGTGCGGGGTCTGGCTCGACCTTGGTGCGCAACCGTCGGATGTGGACGTCGACCAGGCGCCCGTCCCCGAAGTAGTCGTACCCCCACACCCGGTCGAGCAGCTGCTCGCGGCTCAGCACCTTGTTCGGGTTGGCGGCCAGCTCGCACAGGAGCCGGAACTCGGTCCGGGTGCAGTGGACCTCGCCGCCGTCCTTTCGCCGCAGGAGCCCCTGGTCCGGCAGGAGCTCCATGTCGCCGAACGACAGGACGGTCGGCTCGTCGTCGGCCGGGCGGGCCCGACGAAGGAGGGCCCGGATGCGGGCCCCGAGCTCCTTGGCCACGAAGGGCTTGGTCACGTAGTCGTCGGCACCGGCCTCCAGGCCGGCCACGACGTCGTGGGTGTCCGTCCGGGCGGTGACGATGATGATGGGCACGGCGCTCTGCCGGCGCAGGGCCCGGCAGCACTCGAAGCCGTCCATACCCGGCAGCATGAGGTCGATCAGGGTGACGTCGGGGGCCTGGGCGGCGAAGTGGTCGAGGGCGTCCTCTCCGCTCGCCGCCTCGTCGACGTCGTAACCCTCGCCCTCGAGAGCCAGCCGCATGGACGAGCGGATCCGCTCGTCGTCCTCGACTACCAGGATCCGACTACTCATCCGGCTCCGTCCACCTTGCGTCCCGGCACTGCCGGGCTCGGTCGACCCTGGCTGGGACCGGGACAGGATCGGCGGCCGCCCGGCCGCTTCTCTAGCTGCTCTTCCAGATCTGGGTCGTCCAGACCGACCCGCCGATCATGCCATAGGCCTTCTGACCCGAGGGTGTGGTGGGGTTGTTGAAGTTCTGCACGTTGGGGTGGGTGATGACGGCCCACGTGGCCCGGTCGCCCCACAGATAGGGAAGGTCCTGGGCCAGGTACTCGTTGATGTTCTGGTAGGCCGAAATGCGGGCCTGCGGATTGGTGCTGGTCCGGCCGACCTGTAAGGCCGCCTCGATCCGGGGGTCGTTGTTGCGGGCCATGTTGATCGACAGGTTGTTGGCGCTGTAGGTGGTGGTGCTCCAGAAGATGTAGTTGAGGTCCGGGTTCACCGCCCCGAACTGGCGCCAGGTGTAGGCCTGGAACTTCCCGCTGAGTGCGTTGTCGATGTAGTCGTTCTGCTCGACCACCGTCGTGGTCACGACCATGCCCGCCTGCTTGTACTGCTGGGCCAGGTAGGTCTGGGCCCGGATGGCCGAGGGGCTGTTGGTCGTGCCCAGGGTGAAGGCGACCGGTTTGCCGGTCTGCTGCCGGACCTGTTGGATGAGCCTCTTGGCTCCGGCCGGGTCGTACGCTGGCAGCGTGGTCTTCGAATAGTAGGGCGTGCCCGGGCTGAACAGGCCGGTCGAGACCGGGTTGACCCCGATGTCGATGATCCGGGCATAGGCGGCCGGGCTGACCGCCTTGGCCATGGCCAGGCGGACCGTCGGGTTGTTGAACGGGGCGACGGCCAGGTTGAGCTGCACGCAGTTCATATCGGCCTCACCCACCACCGGACCGCTGTCGTCGACGTAGGACCACTGCCGGTTCCCCCGGTAGAGCACGATCTCCTGGGGGGTGTCGGTGATCATCATGTCGATGGTTCCCGACTGCAGGGCCTCCGAGCGCGCCGTGTCGTCGGGGATGGGCTTGTAGGTCACCTGGTGCAGGTGGGGAAGGCCCGGGCGCCAGTAGTTCGGATTGGCGGTGGCGGTGAAGTGGTCGTTGGGGACCCACTCGGTGAACTTGAACGGTCCCGTCCCGACCGGGTTGTCGGTCCCCCCGTTGGGGGCGTTGATCATCGAGGGCGCCATCGGGTAGGCGAGCTGGCCGCCGATCCCCCCGGCCAGGTAGAACGGGAAGGGGATCCAGGGCTGCTTGAGGTTGACCGTCACCGCCAGGGGCCCGGTCTGGGTGAAGTTCTCCACGACCGGCTGGAGCTCCGGGCCCGTCAGGAGCGAGTGCAGCTGGGCCTCAAAGTTCATGAGCAGGGCGGCGCCGTCGAGCGGTGTCCCGTCGTGGAAGACCACGTTGGGCCGGAGGTTGATCGTCCAGGCCGAATAGGTGGCGTTGGGCACCACCGACTGGGCCAGGTAGGGGGCCCAGCTCCCGTTGGGCAGGATGATGGCCAGAGGGTCGAAGACGGTGCGGGCGTACATGACCCCCACCTCGTCGAAGCGGGCGGTCGTCGGGTTGAAGCCCTGCTCCTCGGCGTCCACGCCGAAGATCAGGCTCCCGCCCTTCTTGGGGCTCTGGAAGCTGATCCCGTTGCGCCCCGGGCCATTGGTCCCGATGGCGAAGGCCCGCCCGCCGCCGAGCAGGCCGTCGCCTGCGGCGCCGGCGGCGACGACTCCTGCCGCGGCGGCGGCGCTGCGGGCAAGGAACGCCCTCCGATCGATGGAACCAGCCACGTTGCCTCCCCTGTCACCCAGGATTTGCCCCCCCGGAGCCGCCGGTGGCGCCCTCGGGTTGCGGTCACGTTACCGCGACGTGTCGGGCCGGGAGGGGCGCCCCGCCCGCACTTGCCGGCGGGCGGTGAAGTCGATGGGCGCGCCCCGGTGCGATGACGGCGGATCCCGAAGATGTGACGGCCCTATTGCGCTCCGATGACGGTGCCGGCCGCTGCAACCCCGTGGGCCACGTCGGGGACGGGCGTGCCCGGCCCAGGGGGTGCCGGGCGGTACCGTGGGCCATGGCCCGCACGCCCGTCGATCCGGCCGCCGCCCCCCCTGATGACCAGGTGCCCGGCGGCGGGGGAGCGGGCCCTGCTTCGGACTGGGAGCTGGCCGCGTTCGGCACCTGGCTGGCTTCCCGCCCGGTGGCGACCGGCCGGGCCTACCGCTCGGATGTCGTGGCCTTCTGCGCCTGGGCCGAGCGCGGCAGCTGCGCCGGGCCCGGCGACGTCACCCGGATCCTGCTGCGGCGCTACCTCGCCTATCTGGGGACACGGCGCTACGCCCGGGCCACCGTCGCCCGTAAGGCGGCGGCCCTGCGGGCGTACTTTGCCTGGTGCCGGCGCCGGGGGGTGATCGGGGAGGACCCGGCCCGCCGCCTCTCCTCGCCGACGGCCGGGGGGCGGCTGCCCAGGGTTATCTCCCAGGCCGAGCTCTCGGTGCTGCTCGAGCCGGCCCAGGGAACCGCCCCGGGGGCCTCGGTGCTGGAGGTGGCCGTCGCCCGGCGTGACCACGCGCTGCTCGAGCTGCTGTACGCCGCCGGGCTGCGGGTCGCCGAGCTGTGTTCTCTGGACCGCGCCGGACTTGACCTGGCCGGCCGGACCGTCACCGTACGGGGGAAGGGGGACAAGGAGCGCCGGGTGCCGGTCCACGACCGCAGCGTCGCCGCTCTCGCCCTCTGGCTGCACGAGGGGCGTCCCGTGCTGGCGGGCCCGTCGAGCCCCGAGGCCGCCGTGTTCTTGAACCGGCGGGGGAACCGGATGGGCCCGCGCGACGTCCGGCGGGTCCTGGACCGCCGCTCGCCGGTCCCGACCCATCCCCACGCCCTCCGCCACAGCTTCGCCACCCACCTGCTCGACGGAGGGGC
>Ga0209040_10002693_pt1 | contig 13802 bp, 15 predicted proteins | sample BogFormECP12_OM3_FD_188240 | JGI IMG/M metagenome (GOLD analysis project Ga0209040, IMG submission 188240) | Bog forest soil microbial communities from Calvert Island, British Columbia, Canada - ECP12_OM3 (SPAdes) (version 2) | ecosystem: Environmental > Aquatic > Freshwater > Wetlands > Bog ...
GGGCCTCCGTCCGGCGCATCCCAACCCCTCCAAAAAGGGCCGGACTTACCGGACAGATCGTGCGCTACCTAAACCGGACATATCGTGTGCTAGCGACATGCGACGGACAATTTCTTGCCAAGGCGGCTTGGATGTGTTTTTATGTTTATCCGACTATTCAATACCTGAGAGGCCGGCAAATTAGAAAATGCGGCCGAATGTTCCAACTCCCAACCCGCGACCCAGAATGGCCGAAAGGGCGGCGCCTTGTCCTTCTCTTTCATGCGGACTGAAGCTCGGTTTGAGACGCTCGCAACTTTGGGAGCTGCATGCTGACTTTTTGACAGAATTTGGCGCCTAAGTTGTTGAAAAGCTTGTGTCGCGTCCAGAACCGCCAAAGGCCGCCGCTAGTCTCTGGAACGCCCTCGCCCGATGCGACAGCGCCAGCGAGCCGTCGGCGACGCCATGCTTTTCCTCGTCCGTCATGTCGCCGAAGGTAAATTCGCGCCGCTCGGTCGGGAAAATGGCGTCGTAGCCGAAACCTCTTTGTTCCGGGCGAGGGAAAGACGAGGTCGCCGTCCACCCGGCCTTCGAAGGTCTCGGTTTCGGCGTCCGGCCAGGCGAGCGCCAGCACGCATCATCCTCTCTCTTATCGGACACCGAGGGAATCAGGCCCGCTATCGCTGATGGTTTTAGTCATTGCGATTGTTGGATCGCTTCAGACGACGACTTTCCCGGCGAGCCAATCTGGCGCTTAGGGACACGTCCGCCTAGATCGTCCATCAACACGAGCCCGCTCGGTTTCCAGAGGTTCCCAACATGCGCACGCAGGTTGCTATCATTGGCTCGGGCCCGTCGGGACTGCTGCTCGGGCAGCTCCTAGCCAAGGCGGGGATCGATACGATCATTCTCGAACAGAAGTCGAAGGACTACGTGCTCGGGCGGATCCGAGCCGGAGTGCTGGAACAGGGAGCGGTCGACCTGATCGACGAGGCGGGCGCCGGAGCGCGGCTGCATCGCGAAGGGCTTGTCCACGAAGGAACCGAGATCGCCTTCAATGGAGTGCGCCATCGCATCGACTTCAGGGGCCTGACCGGCAAGGCGGTCACCGTGTACGGACAGACCGAAGTGACCCGCGATCTCATGGACGCCCGCGCGTCGATCGGCGCGCCTGCTTATTACGAAGCGGTGGACGTGAGCCTGCATGGTATTGAAGGCGCATCGCCAAAAGTGCGCTTTCGCGCCAACGACTGCGTTCAGGAGATCGCGTGCGATTACATCGCCGGCTGCGACGGATTTCACGGCGTCAGCCGCAGGTCGATTCCCGAGGCGCAGCTCAGGACTTACGAGCGGGTTTATCCATTCGGATGGCTTGGCATACTCGTCGACAAGCCGCCGGTCTCCCATGAACTCATTTATGTGAATCACCAGCGCGGGTTCGCCCTGTGCTCGATGCGCTCCCCGACCCGCAGCCGCTATTATCTGCAGTGCCACGTCGACGAGCACGTCGAGGAGTGGCCGGACGACAGGTACTGGGAAGAACTCACGCGACGGCTGGATTCTGCGGCCGCCCGCATGCTTCAGACCGGTCCGTCCATTGAGAAGAGCATCGCGCCGCTACGCAGCTTCGTCGCGGAGCCCATGCGGTATGGCAACCTGTTTCTCGCGGGCGACGCGGCTCACATCGTGCCGCCGACTGGAGCGAAGGGGCTGAACCTCGCGGCGAGCGACGTCGCCTATTTGTCGTCCGCGCTCATTGCGCGCTTCAGGCGCAATTCCCAGGCGGGCCTCGACAGTTATGCGGAACGGGCGCTCGCTCGCGTCTGGAAGGCCGAGCGGTTCTCCTGGTGGATGACCCAAATGCTGCACCGCTTCCCGGAGGCGAGCGGCTTCGACCAGAAAATTCAGGCCGCGGAGCTGGGCTACCTGTTCGCGTCCAAGGCGGCGCAGACGGCGCTCGCGGAAAACTACGTCGGGCTGCCGTATTGACGTGTTGCGGCAGCTGTTAAGGTCAGGAAAGGAAAGGCGCCCCCTTGGCTGAAGCAGGCGTCGATGTCGTTATCGTCGGAGCCGGCGCCGCCGGCGTCGCCGCGGCGCGGCGCCTCGCCGCAAGCCCCCTCTCGACCATTGTGCTCGAGGCGAGCGCGCGCGTTGGAGGACGCGCCTGGACATGCGATCTGGCGCGCATGGCCCTCGACCTGGGGTGTGGATGGCTCCATTCGGCCGACCGCAACGCATGGACCCGCATTGCCGAGGAGGCCGGATTCGCCGTCGACCGCCGACTCCCGGCCTGGGGGCGGCAGTATCGCGATCTCGGCTTCCCACGAGACGAGCAGGCCGCCGCCCGAGGCGCGTTCGCGGAGTGGACCAGGCGCCTGCGGGACGCGCCGCCCGCCAGCGACTGCGCGGCCGACGCGTTGGCGGCGGACGGAAAGTGGAACGCCCATATCGAGTCCATCAGCGGCTTCATCAACGGCGATGAGCTCAAGCGCATTTCGGTCGCGGATCTCTCCGCCTACGACACGGCCTCGACCGGCGCGAATTGGCGCGTCGCACGCGGTTACGGCGCCTTGATCGCGGCGAGCCTGCCGCGGCCAATCGACCTCAGGCTTTCGACCCCGGTCGCGTCGATCGAGCTTGGGGCCGCCGGCCTGAAATTGCGGACTCCGGTCGGCGCCATTCAGGCGCGCTCCGCAATCCTCACCGTCTCGACGACGGTGCTGGCGGGCGAGGCGATCAGGCTTCCCCGGGAGCTGGAGCCTTGGCGAAACGCTGCTTCCCTCTTGCCGCTCGGTCGCAACGAGAAACTCTTCCTCGAAATCGTCGGCCCCGGTCCCTTTGAGCCTGAGACCCAGGCGCTCGGAAACCCGCGCGACCAGCGGACGGGCGCCTACTACATCCGCCCGTTCGGGCGCCCGGCGATCGAGTGCTTCTTCGGCGGCGCCGGCGCGCGGATCGTCGAGAGCGACGGGCAGGCGGCGGGCTTCGCCCATGCGATCGACGAGATCGTTAGTCTCTTCGGATCCGAGGTCCGCCGCTCTCTGCGGCCGCTGGCCGCCTCGAACTGGAGCCGGATGACCTATGTCGGCGGCGGCTACAGCCATGCGCTCCCGGGTCATGCGGCCGCCCGCAAACATCTGGCTCGACCGTTCGAGGGGCGGATCTTCTTCGCTGGCGAGGCGACGAACCCCGACGACTTCTCGACCGCTCACGGCGCGCATGACAGCGGGGTCAGGGCGGCGGAAGAGGCCATCGCCGCCTTGGCGGCGCCCGAGGCGTAGACGCCGCCGGTCTCCGCATATCAAGCTTTACGACCTCTTTTGCGCGGCTCGCCTCCTCGTCCTCTGGGAGCGGGGCGACCTGGTCGTCGGCCCGACGTTGCGCCTAATACTGAGGGAGGGGAGCGGACTCGCTCATCTGGAGGGCCGTCGAGGGGATGATGCCTGTGGCCACGGCAAAGGCCGCCGCATGCGTAAGATTCATGCAGCGAAGCTTGTGGCGGGCGGTATCCAGATAGGTCTTCACGCTCCCGAAGGTCAGATCCAAGATATCGGCAATCTCATTGTAAGTTTTGCCGCGAGCGGCCCAGATCAGGCATTGTTCTTCTCGTCGGGAAAGCGTCGTGCTCAACTGCTGGAGCTTTCCGCCCAATCGAGCCGCAGAATCGATAAGCAAAGATAAAAGCTGCAGATCCCCCATATGATCCAACTTGAATTCTTCCCACTCGTCTCTAGGCATGTCGCCGCTGAAAGACACCAGTGAAACCACATTGGGGCGCGTGCGAATCGGGATCGACAGCCCATTGCTTCCGACGCCGAATTTTTCGGCATCGGCGAAAAAAGCGGCTCCCGAATCGGAAAAACTTAGATCTTGCCAGTCAAAAGGACATACCGCAGTTCGACCGAAAGTGATCACCGGATCAATCAAAATATACTGTTTAAGAAAGTATCTCGCCTGCCATTCTCTTGAATAAGTCACAACCGCCGTTAGAAGACTTGTGTCATGACTTTTATCCCTAGCGAATCGCATTTGAGCGATATGTCGCACGCCAATTTCAACTGCGACCTCTTTGAGAGTGTCGACCAGCTCGATGACCCCGGGGTCCTCGAAGAGCGCTTCAGTCAGCCGTTTGGCCGCCGAGTAGAAGGCCGTTCTCATGGTCTGTGGTGTTTTCTCTTTGGAGGCGAACGCGCTTAGCGCGGCTTTCTCTTCCAGGTGCGCCATGATTCAAACCGCCGATTCATCTTGCCGGAAAAGCGAATACGCAGATCGAGAAAATCCACGCACAAGTGATCAACGCCGAAAATTCCAAAGCCGCCAGCTTCAACTCGCTCTTCCGGCTGCTGTCTAGGTTCCGCAGTTTACGTAAATTTACGGTTTCCGGCATCTTCGCGCCCCCCGATGCTTCGTTATCCGCTACGGAAGGAAATAATGTTCTTCAGCGCGAAAACAACAAGCCGCAAAACTGGAGAGAACAAGATGTGAACAATGTCACCACACGCCGCTCGTTGCGCCGGGCGGATGCGCCGCGAGACGAAATCAGGCAAAGGCGAGCTTCCGGGCGTCCGGGGCCAGCACGGTCGGCCCTATGCCGAGCTCTTTGCGGTGGGCGTTCATCGCCGTGAGGTCGATGTCGAACAGCGCGGCGTAGCACATGACCTTACCGATTCGTTGCGGATGCCCGATGATATTGGGTCTGCAACCGATGGTCCGCAGGATACGCAAAATGCGCGCGTCGAACACGGACACGATCTGAGTCAATCCGGCGAACAGGCCAACCTCGCCAATTCCCAAGATGAGTTCGCTGAGGACATAGTTTACGCCGCATCGCCCTCGCTCCGGTTGACCCTCCGCGTCGACCGCGCAGATGCGCGAGCTTTCCCATACCGTGGCGCTTTCGATGTGCCCCCCTTCGTCGAGGAGCTGCGGAAAGACGTCGCGCAGCATGTTCGGGCCGGTCGTGGGGAGGAGCCGCAGCGACCCCCAATACTGTTCCGTCTGCGGATCGACCGAGACGAGGTACAAGGGGTTCAGATCGTCGAAACAGTCCCGCTCATAGCCGTTCTTGAGAACGACGTCCCATCCGAGCCGATTCGAGAAAATCTCAGCTCGGTTTCGGAACATCGCATCCATCTCCCTCGGGAAAAACGACGAATAAGAACCTTCGATAAGCTTGAGCATCGCAGACTCCAGTTTCTCCATCCACTCCCAGGCGACCCCGCCTGGTTCTTTTGTTGCGCTTTGGTTCCTGTTGTGTTCGTTTTTTGTTTCAACACTGCCCTCCCTCTACTGGAGCGTCAATCCTGTTTGGATGAACGCGAAGACGCTTTTCGGTTTGATGGTTAAGTTCCTTTTGGGAAGCGTACTGTTCAATTCAATGAAAAATTGACTCGTCTTTTAAGATTATTTGACGGATTACTGTTACGCTTGCTGGCACACTAGCTAGCGCACGAGAACTGGCAAGGATGCTCATCGGCGCTTGTGAGATTAGCGAGCATTGCTTGCCTGAAACTAAGTGGGTCTTCATCGGCGCGGCGGCGTGATCCCCATGAGGTCCCCCATCGAATCGAGCGCCACGCGCAGGCGGTCGGCGACGACGGCGTCGACGCGCCATGGAGTGACAAGTTCGGGCACAAAGCCGCGGCATTCGCGCACCCCCGCGCCCTCGATGACGATGCGGGTCACGATCGGCCATGCGGCCGGGCCTGCGCGGTCGGCGGCTTTGCGCAACTTGTCGCGCGCATTGAGCGCAGCTTCCGACTGCGGCAGACCGGGCCGTGGCCCGTAGCCGGTCGAACCGATCCGGTCGGTGGCCAGAGCGCGCAGCGCGTCGAGCTGCGCCCGCTGGTGGGCCCGGCGCAAGGATTCGCCGATGAGCCAGCGGATGTCGTTAAGCTTGGGGTCGTGCGGCGCAAGCAGCCGGTTCGCCCGCATCATATCGAACGGGTCGAGAATTCGCCGCAGGCGCTCGGCGTCGCGGGTCGGGGTTTCGCCGGCGTCCCGCGCGCGGGCGAGTCGCTCGGGCGTCGCATCGAGGCGCTCCTGCACCGCGTCGGCCAGGTCCTCCGGGCGGCGCTTCGTCCGCTTGGCGGCGGGGGCGACCATGGGCTTGTCGGACCTTCGTTTGCTCATTCGGCGAGCTCCGCGCAGAGTTGGGCCGGGGAGGTGCACCAGGAAGCGCTCGGGACCGGATTGACCCACTTCGGAATCGCCACCGGGCGGATCGCGACGTCCGCCGGCGGGCGGCTGTGGGCGCGCCTCAAGTCCTTGAGATGCCTCAAGCAGGCCTTGGCCGCTTGGCCGCGTTCGGTATCGGTTTTGGGCGGCTTTCGGCGCGGCTTCGGTGCTGTCATTCGGTTGCTCCTTTTCTTGAGGGTAGGGAATGTTCTTGTTTTGTTCATTTTGGCGTTCTAGAAATCAGTTGTCAACTTTCTGTTTTTTTATATTGCTGTTTTTCGGAAAACGTGATTAATGGGCAGCGCAAAGGGCAAAAGGGTTTTCTCCGGCGGCTGGCCCACGCGCTCTCGGCCTCGTCCGCCGCAACAAAGGGGTAGCTCAATGACCGTCGACTGGATTCGCGCGGGTCTCAAACACACTGGAAAAACCCGGAGCGGTCTCGCCAAGGCGCTCGGGCGGTCGCCATCCGCGGTGACGGATCTCCTCAACGGCCACCGCCGGCTGCGCGCCGACGAGATCCCTATCGTCGCGGAATATCTCGGCATCGAGCCGCCGAGGCCGCTTGGCGGCGGCGGCAAGCCGATCACGCCCAAGGCGCCGCTGGTGGGTTATGTCGGCGCCGGGGCGGTCGCCCATTTCTACGCCGACGGCCAGGGGCCGTTTGACGACGTGGACGCGCCGCTCGACGCGAAGCCCACGACAGTCGCGGTGCAGGTGCGGGGCCATTCGCTCGGCGCGCTCTTCGACAACTGGCTCGTCTTCTACGACGATGTACGCAACCCGCCCGACGACAGCCTCATCGGACGCATGTGCGTCTGCGGCCTCTCCGATGGGCGCGTGCTTATCAAGGCGCTGAAGAGGAGTCCGCAGACCGGGCTTTGGAATTTGCTCTCGAACACCGAGCCGCCGATCTACGACGTCGGCCTCGACTGGGCGGCGCTGGTGCGCGAGATGCGGCCGAGGTAGGATCATTACGGCCGCGCTGGACATCGCCCGCGTGCTCATCGGCTGCCAGTCGGTGACGCCGGCGGACGGCGGAGCGCTGCCTTATCTGCGCGACCTTTTGGCCGGCGCGGGGTTCCAGGCGCATCTTGTTTGCTTCTCGGAGCCCGGAACGCCGGACGTCCTCAACCTCTACGCGCGTTTCGGAAGCCACGCGCCGAATCTGGCCTTCGCCGGCCACGCCGACGTCGTCCCGCCGGGAAATGTCGCGCGCTGGCGCTTCGATCCGTTCTCGGCGACGGTCGCGGACGGGCAGGTTTGGGGCCGCGGCGCCAGCGATATGAAGGGCGGCCTCGCCGCCGCGGTCGCAGCGGCGCTCAGCTTTGTGCGGAAGGGGGCGTTCCAAGGCTCGGTCAGCTTCCTCGTCACCGGCGACGAGGAGGGTCCGGCGGTCAATGGCACGGCGAAGCTTCTGGATTGGGCGCTGAAGCGGGGCGAACGATTCGATTGCTGCATTGTCGGCGAGCCGACCAGCGAACGGTCGCTCGGAGACACGATCAAGAACGGCCGGCGCGGTTCGCTGACTGGACGTCTTGCGCTGCACGGCCGGCAGGGCCACGTCGCTTATCCGCACCTCGCGGAAAACCCGATCCGCGCGCTCGCTCCGGTCCTGTCCGCCTTGTTCGCGCCGCCGCTCGACGCGGGCGGCGCCGACTTCGACCCATCGAACCTCGAAGTCGTCACCGTCGACGTCGGCAATCCCGTCGCGAACGTCGTCCCGGCCGAAGCGCGCCTCGTGTTCAACGTGCGGTTCAACGACGCCTGGACGCCGGAAAGCCTTCGAGCCGAGGTCGAGCGGCGCGTCGCCGCGGCGGCCGGCCGCGCACGATACGACCTTGCCTTCGACCCGACCAGCGCCGTGGCCTTCTTGACGAAACCCGGGCCGTTCACCGACCTCGTCGCCGCGGCGGTCGAGGACGTGACCGGACGGCGGCCGAACTTATCGACGAGCGGCGGCACGTCGGACGCCCGCTTCATTAAGAAGGCTTGCCCGGTCGTCGAGCTCGGCCTTTTGAACGCGACGATCCACGCGGTGGACGAGCGCGCCGCGCTCGAGGACATCGAGGGTCTCGCGCGCATCTACGAGCGCACTCTCGATCGGTATTTCTTGGAGACGCCCTTTTAAACGCGCGATCGGGAACCCCGCGGCTAGAGGTCAAGCGGATAGCCCACGCGCGCTAGATAGAGGCCATACGCGGGCGCGACCTGTCCGCAGCGGCTGCGGTCGGCGGCTTCGAGCGCATCTTTAAGATCGGCCGGAGTCCACCGTCCCGTCCCCACCTCCACCATCGAACCGACCATCGAGCGCACCTGCCGGTGCAGGAAGGAGAGCGCGCTCGCTTCGAACGTCACGATGTCGCCCGCGCGGCGGACCTCGAGCCTGTCGAGCGTGCGAATGGGCGAATTCGCCCGGCACTGCGAGTCGCGGAAGGTCGTGAAGTCATGTTTGCCGAGGAGCGCTGGCGCCGCATTCCGCATCGCCTCGACGTCGAGGCGCGGCTTCACTCGCCAGGCGCGGCGGACTTCAAGCGCGAGCGGCGCGCGCCGGTTGACGATCTTGTAGAGATAATGGCGCGCCGTCGCGCTCCGCCGGGCGTCGAAACCGGGCGGCGCAATCTCTGCTTGCAGGACCGCGACCGGCTGCGGAGCAAGATGGGCGTTGAGCCCCTCGGCGAGGCGGAACGGCGCCCAGTCGCGCTCAAGGTCGACATGCGCGACTTGCCCGAGCGCATGCACCCCCGCGTCGGTCCGCCCCGCGCCCTGCGTGACCGCGCGTTCGCCGGTCATGGCGAAGATTGCGTTCTCCAGCGTCTCCTGCACCGAGACGCCGTTCTCCTGCCGCTGCCAGCCGACGAACGGCGCGCCGTCATATTCGAGAGTGAGCTTGAGGCGCGGCATGGGCGTCGTGGCGCGGACTTGGCCGCACTTCTAGGCCAAGCTCGGCCGCGACGCCTAGAGCCGCGTATGAATTTAGGCGCGGTCGATGACCGCCTGGTCGCGCTTGACAGAGCGGCTGCTGGCCGGGGACGCGGTCGCAAGCGCGTTTGCGATCAAAACAAGCTGAGCTGAGCGTCTTTCCCGCCTGGCGTCGGCGTGCGAAAGAGGTCCGTCCGCAGGCTCGTCTTCTCCTCGCGGTAGCCGAGGCGGCGCGCCGCCGTCTCGAAGCGGCGGCCGATCATCCAGGCGTAGGGGCCGGAGCCCGCCATCCGGCGGCCCCATTGCGCCTCGTAGTCCTTGCCGCCATGCAGCGACTGAACGAGCGAGACGGCGCGCTTGAGCCGATCAGGGAAATTGATCATGAGCCATTCGCGGAACAGGTCGCGAATTTCGACCGGCAGGCGAAGGCAGACGTAGCCCGCCTCGCGCGCGCCCGCCGCGTAGGCGCGCGTCAGGATAGCCTCGATCTCGGCATCGTTGATCGCCGGGATGACCGGGGCGACCATGACGCCCGCCGGCACGCCCGCGTCGTTCAAGGCCTCGATCGCCGCGAGCCGCTTCTCGGGGGTTGGGGCGCGCGGCTCCATCTTGCGGGCAAGCTGTCGGTCGAGCGTCGTCACCGACAGGAACACCTTGACCAGTCTTTCCCGGCCCATCTCCCGCAGCAGGTCGATGTCGCGCAGGATGAGGTTCGACTTGGTGACGATGCTGAGCGGGTGATTGTGGCGGTGCAGCGTTTCGATCACCGAGCGGGTGATTCGGTGCTGGCGCTCGATCGGCTGATAGGGGTCGGTGTTCGTCCCCATCGCGATGGGAGCGGGCGCGTATCTCGGCGCGGCGAGCTCGCGCTCGAGCAGCGCCGCCGCGTTTTCCTTGGCGAAGAGGCGGCTTTCGAAATCGAGCCCCGCGGAAAGGCCCATATAGGCGTGGGTCGGACGGGCGAAGCAATAAAAGCAGCCATGCTCGCAGCCGCGGTAAGGATTGATCGAGCGGTCGAAGGGAATGTCGGGCGAATCGTTGCGGGTGATGATGGCCTTTGGGCGCTCCCAAGTGACCTCGGTCTTCAGCGGCTCGGGCGCCTCATCGCGCGTCCAGCCGTCGTCGAAATCCTCGCGTCTCGCGATTTCAAAGCGGCCGGAGGCGTTGGTCGCGGCGCCTCGGCCGCGACGGCGATCGGCGGGCAGGATGGGCGCGGCGATGGCGACCGGGTCATGCCGCGAATGGGCGGGAAGGGCGGGCATCGCGGGTGGACCTTATGGGAACAAAAAGCGAACATATCGATAGCGCTTCAATGTGAGCGCGTCAATCTCCGCGGCGAACGTCGCTGGCCGGGGCGCGCGCTCCGCGTATCGAGCCAAGGATACAACGTCAGCATAAGTTGTAGCCTTATTATTTGAAGACATGGACGAAATTGCGCTTGCGCGCCCCAACTACCCGCGATCTACTCCCCTTAGGTTGCGGCGCTGTCAAATGCGAGGGCGCGGAGGGTCGAAATGGCGCTTCGTGGGAAAACTAAAGCGGCCAGGCGCAGCTCCGATCAGCCGCCGGGCCGGCGTGTGAGTCGCGCCACGAGAGCAGCAGGCGCAGGGGGACTTGAGCAGATCGCCGAACTGGAGCGCGTCCTTTCGGGCGGCCCGCAGCATTTTCAGCTGCAGTTCCTGGGGGAAGTTGGTGATGCAGAGCTGGCGATCCGCCGCGAGACCAGCATCTGGGCGGCGGACGCGTCCGCCGCAGCGAGCCTGGCCGCCGCTTTCCCCTGGCCCGAGGGGGCGCTTCGCATGCGCATTCTCGACGAGGCCGGACGCGTCGTCTTCAGGCGCCCCAAGCCGAAACGACCTTAAAGAATCTGCCTTTGCTGATCAAAAAAAGAGGAAAATCGCCGCGTGCTGCCCGCCGCGCCACGGAGGGGCCAGGCATCGCCGCTCTCAAGGGGACCGGGACTTTTGTCGCGCCAAGCCCGCACTCACTACGGGGAAGGACGCGGAGCTTGCCGTTTGATCTTCAGTCGGATCCGTTCCTGAGTGGTCCGAGCGCTCGATTTTCGGGTTAGATCAAAGTCCCCCTGAACTCGCCTGAGCGGCCTTGCTGGGTGTGCGGATGCATACCTTGACCTGAACGGCATAAGTCCCTTTATCGGGATCGATCGTTATAACGCCAAATACTGGGTCCACGTACTGGACGCTCACGCCGAGCTGCAGCGCGGCCTCCGCCAAAGTTGACGCTCCGCGCCGGGCAAGGCCGGCCTCTTCCTTCTCATCCGCAAGATGACGACGGACAAGGTGTTCGACGACATGAAAGGCGTCGGGAAGACGGTGATCCGCGCCTCGTTCGACCATGCGAAGGAAGAGGCGCCGAAGGCGGCGTTCGCCGGACATTTTCCGCAGTTCGCGCCGGCGGCGGCGGAGGCGTCCTGACTGGAAGGCAAGATTCGATTGACGCCGCGCCTGAAAGCGGCGTCAATCGTTATCGGCCGAAGTTAAGGAAGGCGACCATGCCCGAGGACGCCCAGCGAATCGATGAGCCTCGCCCCCGCTCGATACGGGCCGCGCTGGCGGACGACTTCCCTTACTTGGCGATCATCGTCCTTAGTCTCATCGGGACAAGCTGGACGACTCTGTCCCGGTCGTCCGCGTCCACCTACTGGGTCATCATGACCCCGATCTTCGCGGCGATCTGCATCTATTCCGGCTGGAGGCATACCGAGTCGGGAGCGCGGGTCGGAATGGCGGTGACGCAAATTCTCCAATGGGTGGCGTTCCTCATCGCCATGGACCTCGTCGCCGCCACGGTCACCCACGGCGTGCTCAACGCCAATGCTACCGGCCTCATGCTTCTGACGCTGCTCGCGCTCGGCGTCTTCGTCTCAGGCCTCCATCTGCGCTCCTGGAAGCTTTGCGTGACAGGCGCCTTTCTTGCGATTTCGGTGCCGGTGGCGGCATGGGTTCAGCGGGCCGCACTCCTGCTACTACTCATCGGTCTCGCCGTCGTCGTGCTCTTCTTCCTTTACTGGTGGTTTTCCGACCGGCTGCGCGGCAACGAGGCGTAAGCGTCAGGCCAGTCCCAGCTTTTGCGCAAGCCGATGCGCTGCAATTTGCCGGTGGCGCCATTGGGGATTTCCTCGATGATGTGAATCTTCCGCGGCACCTTGAACGGCGCAAGCCGCTCGGCGAGGAACGCGCGCAGCTCATGCCCTTCCTCCGGCGATGGCGTCGCCCGAATGAATTTGCTGGCGTTCAGATAGAGGCGCCAGCAGCCATCTTCGCCTCGCCGCCGATCTTTACCATCACGACTTCCGGCGGGCGCATCAAGCGCACCGGCGCAAGCGAAGTGCCAAGGCCGCCGGAGACGATGAGGCTGCGGCTGCCAAGCTCGTACTCGCCGTAGATGAAGCGCGAGGAGCGGCGATGAAGGTACTTCACGGGCGCCCCGATGACCGGAAGCATGACCTGTCCGCCGTGCAAGTGGCCGGACAAGGTGAGCGCGATACGGTCGGGCACGGACGGGAAACAATAGGGCTCGTGCGCAAGCAGGATCGCCGGGGCGTCGTCGCGGATTTCCCGCATCGCGGCGCCCAGATCGTCCACGCCCCAGGGCCTATGCGACCCCGGCCGGAAGAAGGCGAGCTGATCGCCGAGGCCAATGAGCCAGAAGGGCCGGCCGCGGCGGCTGAGCCGCACCGACTCGTTTTCGAGCAAAGGCACGCCCGCAGCCGCCAGCGCCTTTCTCACGCTGCGCGACCGGTCGGGCGAGTCGGTCGGAATGGCGGCCGACCACCAGTCGTGATTGCCGAGAATGGCGTAGACGCCAAGCGGCGCTTCCAAGCGCGCGAGCTGCTCCGCCCAGGCGCCTGGCGGAACGTATCCCGACACGAACTGGTGCGTGCAGACATAGTCGCCGAGCAGCACCGTCAGATCCGGCTTCTGAGCGTTGGCGAGGTCAACGATTTCGCCGACCCGCTCCTCCGACATCCAGGGATAGCACGCATGGATGTCGGCGATCACCGCGATGTTGAGCTCGAGATCGTCCGGCCAACGCTTGAGGCGCGGCGCGTAGGACGTCAGCGTCAGCGCATTGCCGGCTTCATAGGCCGTCGCGTATCCGCCGAGGGAAGCCGTCGCAGCGATCGCGAGTCCGGCGCCGGCGACAAAGCCGCGCCTGCTGATAAGAGCCATCCGTTTTTGAGACCGCCTGAATCGCACCGTTCGGGCAGACCGCCCGGCTCAAGATCGATTAGGCCACCGCCTCAGTTCGCGCAAGCATGGGGTTCGGGTGGCAGCAGGTAGAAATCGCCGCGCTCAAGCGACTGCTTGAGGTCCGCGTCAAATTCGGAAGCCTGCAAGTTCAAGGCGTCGGCGACCGCCGCCAGACCAATGTCGTGGTAAATACTGGCGAGAACGCTGCCGCGCTGTCCGGGTGGTTTGGGGATCGCGTCGAAGTCGTCGCGCATCATGCTCGCCCGCGGTCGAGGTCTGACAACGATGCCGACCGTCAATGAATCTGAGAGATGTCTGTTAACGGTCGATTAAAGCGCAAAGCGAGAGCGCGGCATGCTTGCGGGCAGTCAACTATGCCGAATCTATCGCGTAGATCGCAATGCCCAGCACCGCCCCTAGTACCCACTATCGCTGGAGGTCGAGTCGTGATTCAAGCTTTGGATGCGAACCATCCCTTGCGCGACCGCGATTACCCTGACCCCAGAGGAACGG
>Ga0209040_10002695_pt1 | contig 13800 bp, 12 predicted proteins | sample BogFormECP12_OM3_FD_188240 | JGI IMG/M metagenome (GOLD analysis project Ga0209040, IMG submission 188240) | Bog forest soil microbial communities from Calvert Island, British Columbia, Canada - ECP12_OM3 (SPAdes) (version 2) | ecosystem: Environmental > Aquatic > Freshwater > Wetlands > Bog ...
GGCGTATTCGGAGTACATGTAGTCGCGCTCGTCGTCGGTGACCATTTCCAGGGTCAGCTCGTCGTGATTACGCAGGAAGATGCCCCACTGCGCCATCTTCGGGATCGGCGGTGTCTGCGCCATGATCTCCGAGATCGGGAAACGCGATTCGCGCCGGACCGCCATGAAGATGCGCGGCATCAGCGGAAAGTGAAATGCCATGTGGCATTCATCGCCACCGGTTTCGGGGTCGCCGAAATACTCGACGACATCGCTTGGCCACTGATTTGCCTCGGCAAGCAACACCCGACCCGGGAATTCGTCGTCGACGACCTTGCGGACGCGCTTGAGGAACGCGTGCGTTTCGGGCAGGTTCTCGCAGTTGGTGCCCTCACGTTCGAACAGGTAAGGCACTGCGTCCAGCCGGAACCCGTCGATACCCAGGTCCAGCCAGAACCGCATGACGTCGAGCATCGCCTCCTGAACCGCGGGGTTGTCGTAGTTCAGATCCGCCTGGTGGTCGAAGAACCGGTGCCAGTAGAACTGGCGGCGAACGGGGTCAAACGTCCAGTTTGAGTCTTCGGTGTCGACGAAGATGATCCGCGCGTCGGCGTATTTGTCGCTGCTGTCGCTCCACACGTAGTAGTCGCCGTATGGCCCGTCGGGGTCGCGGCGCGACTCCTGGAACCACGGGTGTGAATCCGACGTGTGGTTCATCACCAGGTCAGTGATGACCCGGATGCCCCGCCGGTGCGCAGCGTCGAGGAGCTCGACGAAGTCATCGACGGTGCCGAACTCCGGCAGCACCTTGTAGAAGTCGCGGATGTCGTAGCCGCCGTCGCGCAACGGTGAGTCGTAGAAAGGCGGCAGCCAAATGCAGTCGACGCCCAGCCATTGCAGGTAGTCGATGCGTTCGGTCAAGCCACGCAGGTCACCGAATCCGTCAGCGTTGGAGTCGTAGAACGCCCTGACCAACACCTCGTAGAAAACCGCGTGTTTGAACCAGGTTGAGTCAGCGGGCAGTTCGCGGGCGTCGGCGAAGTCGTCGGCACTGGGATGTTCGACGACGCCGGCTTCAACGCGACTTCCCCCTGCGGGATCGTGCTCGACGTTATCGTCTCTGTCGCTCGTCAAGTCCACGATGTTACACGTACCCGAGGCGTGCCATCGCAAACCATTTGCACGCCAAACGAATTGAACACAGCCCGGTGAGCGGCGGTGCGCAGGTCAGCCCGGCGGACCATCCCCCAGAGTCACGTTGGCGGTGCGACCCCCAAACCCCACCATGACGCTTTCGCCGGGGTGGTGCTGATCGAGAATGTTCGTCAGCGCGGTAGCCGAGTTGACGGGCTGACCGTTGATCGAGGTGATCACATCTCCCGGGGCGAACCCCGCACCGGCGGCAGGACCGGTCGGAATCACCTGCCTGACCACGGCACCCGCGCCACCGGCAGCGTCGTTGACACCGACACCGAGGAATGCCGTCGGACCGATGTGCACCGTCGGGGACCCCCCACCCCGCTGAATCTGCCCGGCGATGGCCATCGCCTCATTGATCGGAATCGCGAAACCTTGCCCGCGGCCCAGGTGGAAGTTTTCGGTCGCGGCGGTGTTCAGGCCGATCACCTGGTTAGCCTCGTTGACGGTGGGCCCACCGGAGTCGCCCGGGCGTATTCCCGCGTCGACCTGGATCAACCCGTTCAGCGTCTCCGTGCTGCCGGTCAACGCGTCGGATGCCGATACGGTCTGGTGCAGTCCGATGACGCGGCCTTCCACTGCGCTAGGTGTTCCGCCGGCACCACCGGCGTTGCCCATCGAGACGATCCGTTGGCCGACGGTAACCGTGTCGGAGTTGCCGATGTTGGCAGGCTGCAGTCCGCCTCCGGCGAGCTGCAATACCGCGATGTCATGTTTGCGGTCGAAGCCGATCACCGTCGCCGGGAACGTCTGACCGTTGCCGATGGACCTCACGGTGAGAGTGGTCGCGCCGGCGACCACGTGGTTGTTGGTCAGCACCGTGCTAGGACCGATCACAATGCCGGTTCCGGCGCCCACCGCGCTCTGGTATGCCAGCTGGGCGTCGACATCGACGATCGTCGGGCCCACCTGCGAGACAGCCGCCAAGGCGTCCTGCGGCGGCGGCGGTATCGATGGGGACCCGTGCGCGGGCGCTATGCCCAGGACCAGCCCTCCGACTGTTACCAGACTGAGCAACCACGATGACCGCCGCGGTCTGCGGCGGTGCGATTCGCTCATTCCGTTACCTCCTGCATAGGTTCCAGCCCGATTCAAGCTCGGATTGTGGCAGCGTCGGGCACCCCCGCGCGATTTTGTTCACTACACCGTAACCGGGGTTTGGGCGCCGGGCATCCCGGCCCATCGGTTGCTTCCCGGTTTGCTGGATGATCGGCGGCCGCCACACAGGCTGGAAGCATGCCCGGACTGTCCCATCACATGGGCGCTGATCAGGCGGTTCCACCGATCGACGCGATCGGTCGGCTCAGGTGATGGCTGACGTCGGCGACCATGTCCATCAGGGAGTAGTCACGGAAGGAATACCGCCACCGCCCGTCGACACGCTGGAACCGGTCGTGGTAGCGGCCGGCGACGATGGGCTGCAACGGGAAGTCGTCGGTGTGCTGCATCACCGTGTAGTAACTGCGACACGTGGCGGTGCCTGCGGTCTCGTCGACCTCGATGATCGGGTTGGTGACGACGTGCTTGGTGCGCGGTGTACCGTCGGGGTACAGCATCACCGTGGACGTCCAGATCCCCAGCATGGTGGCCGCACCGATAGTGCCGTCACCGCCTCCGCCGACCCGCAGGCGAGCGTGCTCGAAGAGTGCCGCCGCCCCGGCGAAGTCGCCGCTGTCCATGCATTCGGCGTAGCGGTACAGCAGGTTGGCGATCTGCGTCTCGGCCGACATGCTCATCAACGGTAATGGCCGGCGGTATAGCTTCATAGTTCTGTGGACGGCAACTCGACAGCAAAGGTGTCTTTTGCATGGGCGTGCTTGATTCATTCCGACTTGACGACAAAGTCATGATCGTGACCGGTGCCTCGTCGGGGCTCGGTGTGGCGTTCGCTCAGGCCTTCGCCGAGGCCGGCGCCGACGTCGTGTTGGGTGCGCGCCGCGTCGACAGGTTGGCCGAGACTGCCGCGCTCGTCGAAGCCGCCGGCCGCAAGCCGCTACCGGTGGCCACCGACGTCAGCGTGCCCGAGCAATGCCAGGCGCTGGTCGACTCCGCGATCCAGACATTCGGCCGAGTCGACATCCTGATCAACAACGCGGGTGTGGGATCCGCCCAGCCGGCCACCCGAGAGACGCCCGAGCAGTTCCGCTCGGTGATCGACGTCAACCTCAACGGCGCTTACTGGGTGGCACAGGCCTGCGGGCGGGTCATGCAACCGGGAAGTTCGATCATCAACATCGCCAGCGTCTTGGGGATCACCACCGCCGATCTGCCGCAGGCCGCCTACAGCGCGAGCAAGGCCGCGATCATGGGGCTCACCCGAGATCTTGCCCAGCAGTGGGGCTCCCGCAAGGGAATTCGGGTCAACGCGCTGGCGCCGGGATTCTTTCGGACCGAGATGACCGACGAGTACAAGCCCGGCTATCTGGAGAGCCAGGCGCATCGCCTGGTCCTTGGCCGCTTGGGCGACCCGCGCGAACTGGCCGCCACCGCCGTTTGGCTGGCATCAGCGGCCGGGGGCTACGTCACCGGGCAGATCATCGTCGTCGACGGCGGCCTGACGATCACCTAAGTTTTTTTGCCGCCTCTTTGCAGCCTTGTTGCGGCCTCTAGGCTCGGCGTTGTGGTCGACTTCGACCCCAGGGCCAGCTTCGCGAGTGCGCCGGTAGCCCGCCTGGGCACCGTCGCCTCGGACGGCACGCCGCACCTGGTGCCAGTGGTGTTTGCGCTTCGCGACGACGTCGTCTACACCGCTGTAGACGCGAAGCCCAAGACCACCCAGCGGCTGCGCCGGCTGGCCAATATCGAACGACATCCGCTGGTGAGTCTGCTGGTCGACCACTACGCCGACGACTGGACGCAGTTGTGGTGGGTCCGGATCGACGGTATCGCTGCGATACACCACGACGGCAATGCCCTGCACGCCGGGCACGACCTTTTACGCGCGAAATATGCCCAGTATCAAACGGTTCCGCTGAACGGCCCGGTGATTGCGATAGCGGTCCAGCGCTGGCGAAGCTGGCACGCCTGAGTACCGCTGACGCGTGGGAATGGGTTCACCGCCCGTTCACCCTTGTGCTGCGCGGGCGCTAAGAGAAAAGTGACACACATCACGATGGCGCCGGGTATGAGGAGAGACAGGTCATGGCAGACAAGTCCAACAGTTCCCAAAGCGCAGGAGCCGCTCCTGCCGTGGCTGATCCGACCGCCGTACGGAACGTGGTGCTGGTAGGCCCGTCCGGCGGCGGAAAGACCACCCTCGTCGAGGCCCTTCTGGTCGCCTCCGGTGTGCTGTCCAGGCCCGGCTGCATCGCCGACGGCACCACGGTCTGTGATCACGACGAGGCCGAGATTCGCCAGCAGCGGTCCGTTGGTCTCGCCTTGGCGTCGCTGCTGCATGAGGGCGTCAAGGTCAACCTCGTCGACACTCCCGGCTACGCCGACTTCGTCGGCGAGCTGCGGGCGGGACTGCGAGCAGCGGATTGCGCTCTCTTCGTGATCGCAGCCAACGAAGACGTCGACGAACCGACCAAGTCGCTCTGGCAGGAGTGCAGCCAGGTCGAGATGCCCCGGGCGGTGGTGATCACCAAACTCGACCACGCCAGGGCCAACTATCAGAATGCCCTCTTGACAGCGCAGAATGCGTTCGGCGACAAGGTTTTACCGCTGTATCTGCCCGCCGGCAGCGGGTTGATCGGGCTGCTATCGCAGACGCACTACGAGTACCAGGACGGCAAGCGGACCACCCATTCGCCGGATTCGTCTTACGCCGATCAGGTCGAAGAAGCACGCGGCACGCTGATCGAGGGAATTATCGAGGAATCCGAAGACGAGTCACTGATGGAGCGTTATCTCGGCGGCGAAAAGATTGACGAGTCGGTGTTGATCGACGATCTGGAGAAAGCAGTCGCCCGTGGCTCCTTCTTCCCGGTGATTCCGATCTGCAGCAGCAGCGGCGTCGGCACGCTCGAGCTTCTGGAGGTCGCTACCCGCGGGTTCCCGTCCCCGGCGGAACACCCGCTGCCCGAGGTGTTTACACCGCAGGGTGCCGCGTTCACCAAGGTGACCTGCGGCTCCGACTCGCCATTGCTGGCCGAGGTGGTGAAGACGACGTCAGACCCCTACGTCGGCAGGCTGAGCCTGGTCCGGGTGTTCTCCGGGACCATCAGGCCCGACACGACGGTTCATGTGTCGGGCCATTTCTCGTCTTTCTTCGGCTCGTCAAACGGAGTCGGCAACAGCCACGCCGACCACGACGAGGACGAACGCATCGGCGCGCTGTCCTTCCCACTGGGCAAGCAACAGCGGCCCGCGTCGGTGGTGCTGCCCGGCGACCTGTGCGCGATCGGCCGACTCAGCCGCGCGGAAACCGGAGACACGCTCTCGGACAAGGCCGAACCGCTGGTGCTCAAACCGTGGAGCATGCCGGAGTCGCTGCTGCCGGTAGCTATCCAGGCACACGCCAAGACCGACGAGGACAAGCTTTCGGTCGGGTTGGGGCGGTTGGCCGCCGAGGACCCGACGTTGCGAATCGAGCAGAATCCGGAGACGCATCAGGTTGTGCTGTGGTGCATGGGTGAGGCGCACGCCGGCGTGGTACTCGACGCGCTGGCGAATCGGTACGGCGTCGCGGTGGACACCGTCGAGCTGCGGGTCCCCCTGCGGGAAACGTTCGGCGGCAAGGCAAAAGGCCACGGCCGGCACGTCAAGCAGTCCGGCGGACACGGCCAATACGCCGTCTGCGATGTCGAAGTGGAGCCGCTACCGGAAGGGTCGGGTTTCGAGTTCCTCGACAAGGTGGTCGGAGGCTCGGTACCGCGGCAGTTCATCCCGAGCGTGGAAAAGGGGGTGCGCGCTCAGATGGAAAAGGGCGTGCAGGCCGGTTACCCGGTGGTCGACATCCGCGTCACACTGCGCGACGGCAAGGCGCACAGCGTCGACTCGTCGGATTTCGCCTTCCAGATGGCCGGTGGGTTGGCGCTGAAGGAGGCGGCGGCCGCGACCAAGGTGACCCTGCTCGAGCCGATCGACGAGATCTCGGTGCTGATACCCGACGATCTGGTCGGCGCGGTGATGGGCGATCTGTCCGGGCGTCGCGGCCGGGTGCTGGGTACCGACACCGCCGGCAACGACCGCACTCTGGTGAGGGCCGAAGTGCCGCAGGTCGAGCTGACCCGTTATGCCATCGACTTGCGCTCGCTGTCACACGGGGCGGCGTCGTTCACCCGCGCCTTCGCCCGATACGAAGCCATGCCGGAATCCGCTGCTGCCCGGGTGAAATCCACGGACTGACGGGTGGGGCTCTATCCCTGACGCAGCCAATCCAGCGTCGCCGACAGGTCGCGAACATCGACGCCTATTGCCCGGCATTCCTTGACGCCTCGGTCATCGATCCCAGACAACGCATCCGATACCAGCACGATTCGGAAGTCGCGCTCAGAGGCCTCGTAGATGGACGTACGCGGGCAGTTCGGGAAATTGCAACCGGCGAAAACCAGTGTGTCACTGCCGGTGTCGCGAATATGCTGTTCGAGCTTGGTCTGGTAGAACGCGCCCCACCGCGGCTTGTAGATTACGTGTTCGCGCGGACCGACTTGTTGCAGTTCGCCACTGAGCAACAATTCATGGTCCAGCTCAACAGGATTGGGCAACAACCCCTCGGCGATCTGGGACCCCGCGCTGCCGGGGACCGCGTAGCACGCACCCTTTTCGATCGCCTGTTTGCGCACCAGGTCGGCGTTCGACCCGTCCGCACTGTAGAGCCGCACGACGTGCACGATCGGCAGTGCGCGGTCACGAAATTCGGTTGCCAACCTCGCCATGGCCGGGATGGCCGTCTTGGTGCCCTCGATGGGCAGCGGAGCGTCGTCGGCATAGAAGTCGCGTTGGACGTCGATCAGGACCAGTGCCGCCGAACCGGGCCGCGGCTGCGTGTACGGATCGGTCATGCGTTTGGTGTAACACAGCGATCTGCGCTTGCCAATTTGCAAGTAACTGGACGAGTTTCAGATCACGTTACGGACTCTTTTGCATCGCCGAACGGGCACGTTAATGGATGTTGCTCAGCTAATCGCGACTTGCCTATTTCACGATCCGTTTGCTGAGCGCCGGATAGGGTACATATTAGAGCTACAGAATGTAAGCGCTTCGGGCTTGCACCATCTCGGAGGGTGGACACCGTGCGTAGAGCGGTTCGATATGGATGGCTTGCGGCAGCAGTTGCCGTGCTGGCCATGGCGGGATCGGGCGCCTCGAGCACGGCAGCGATCGCGCCCCCGAACCCGACCGTTGGCGTCGCCTCGATCCAGCCGGCGAACGGCGCAGTTGTCGGTGTGGCACACCCGGTGATCGTCACATTCACCGGGCCAGTCAGTGACCGGGCGGCCGCCGAACGGGCTATCAAGATCACGGCGCCGAACCACATGACCGGACGGTTCGATTGGGTCGACAACAACGTCGTGCAATGGATTCCGGACGGCTACTGGCCTGCACACAGCCACATCGGTGTTACGGTGCACGCCTTGTCAACTGGCTTCGACACCGGCGACGAGGTGGTCGGTGTCGCCAGCATCTCGCAGCACACTTTTACCGTGAGTCAGAACGGCGAAGTGCTGCGCACGATGCCGGCGTCGATGGGTAAACCGAGCCGCCCGACGCCGATGGGCAACTACAGCGCGCTGTCCAAGGAGCGCACTGTCCGCATGGATTCGCGGACGATCGGGATCCCGCTGAGCTCGCCGGAGGGATACGACATCGTCGCCTCGTACGCCGTCCGGGTGACCTGGAGCGGTGTCTACGTGCATTCCGCGCCCTGGTCGGTGGATTCACAGGGGTACGCCAACGTCAGCCACGGCTGCATCAACCTCAGTCCGGACAATGCCGCGTGGTACTTCGACACCGTTCATGTTGGTGACCCGATCAACGTGGTCGCGTAGCCGCGTCGTCTGACGTCGTACCGGCGGCGCCGACGAACCGGGGTCGCTGTGGCGACGGTCACACTCGCTCGTGGAAGACACGGGCGGGCCGTTGAGTTTGCGCCTACAGACGGCCCGAGGAACGGTGCCAGGAGAGGGAGATCAGCATGACAGCTACAAAGGCGCGCGGTCCGTTTCGATCGTTACGGCGGGCGCGATGTGCTGTACATCGCCGATATTGACATGCCAGTTCCCCGTGCGGGCGAGGTGCTCGTCGAGGTTCGCGCCGCCGGGATCAATCCCGGCGAGGCGGCCATTCGCACCGGCGCGATGCATGAGCAATTCCCCGCCACGTTTCCCTCCGGCGAAGGCAGTGACCTGGCCGGTGTTGTCGTCGAGGTCGGCGACGGGGTCAGCGATTTCGCTGTCGGAGACGAGGTGCTCGGGTTCAGCTTTCATCGGTCCAGCCATGCCACTCACACCGCTGTCCCGGTTGATCAGCTGATCCATAAGCCGCCCCAGCTGAGCTGGGAAGCCGCCGGGTCTCTCTACGTCGTCGCTGCGACGGCATACGCCGCGGTTCGTTCGGTGGCGCCGCAGCCGCGCGAGACGGTCGCGGTCTCGGCCGCGGCCGGCGGAGTCGGCAGCCTGGTCGTGCAGTTGTTGGCGCTGCGCGATGTCCGCGTGCTGGGTATCGCGTCGGCAGGCAACGCCGAGTGGCTGCGCGCTCACGGTGTCGTCCCGGTCGAATACGGCGACGGGTTAGCCCAACGACTGCGCGATGACGCACCGGATGGCGTCGATGCGTTCATCGATCTGTTCGGACCGGACTATGTTCAGCTCGCCGTCGACCTCGGCGTGCCGCCGCAGCGCGTCGATACCATCATCTCCTTCCAGAAAGCCGCCGAGGTCGGCGCGAAGACCGAAGGTAGCGCCGAAGCGTCGACACCGGCGGTGCTGAGCGAAATCGCCGACTTGATCGTTTCTGGCACAATCGATTTCGACGTCGCCGCCACCTATCCTCTCGACCGGGTCGCCGATGCGTACGAAGATCTCGAGCGGCGGCACACCCACGGCAAGATCGTCCTGCTGCCGTGAGTTTCGGTCAGGAAAAGTGCAGACACGGCGGCTCCGCGTAGGCGCATTCACCGCGCGACACGTCACACCCACGCGGCGGTATCAGCCGCTCAGAGTGCTCGGCTCGAACGTGTCGGCAGTGGTTGGTGGTCCTCGCTAGGAGGCGGATGCCCGCCCATCGAGGCCGTGATCATCGTCGGCGGAATTCACGACAAATAACGGCTTCTTGCCAATCCGGCTGCGGTAATACGACCAGGGCGGACGCTGCTCTGCCGGAAGGCCCACCATCTGGTCGAGCAGGTTGGTGGCATGCAGCGCAACGGCGACTTGACGCTGGATACGCCCTAAGTCGCTGAAGGCCCTGAACATGTCATCGCAGCCGGCGCGGGGGACGGTGCTTTCCGAGAGCAGCTCCAGTGCATCGAGCAGGGCTGCACGGACGTCTCCGCAGGCCCGGTGAATCTGGCGCTCGGGGTTAGGCCTGGCCATCACTGCACCCTCGATCTGGCTGTGTAACAACAAATTCCATGATCGTCTCCTGTCGGGGAACCCGACCGACTACCACAAGTTATTTCGACCGCCGAGCGAATTCGGACGCGCCTCATACACTGCGCGCCAATTGCGCACAGGCACAACAGAAGTCGTGTCCGAGAAAGGCTCAGGCAGCAGAAGCAATGCCGCGACCGGATCGGGACGAAACGAACTTCGAATATGGATGCGGACTGTCGCACGGACTCATCTCGCCCATCACCTCCTCACGGCCAGGACACACGGGGGTGTCACCCAGTTGCGCACACATGAAGGGTTCGACGCCAACGGCGGCGCACCCCTCTCGTCGGAGCTTCGGCACTGCACGGCGTATCCGGAGTTCCATCCGGAAGCCACTTGGGCTCAACCCTTGGTCCGGGAAGAGCTGTCCTGACCCGGGGCGTCTCTCGACGTTCGGGGTCAGTGGCCTGTATCCATGCAGACGCCTCACCTACCGAGGTGCTTGCGGGTCCATCCTGACACCGGAAGCGGTGCAGGTCAAACATTATTGGAAAAAAATTTGCGGTCAGCCGCGCGTCAGCGCAGATCAGAACGCTAACGGCGAGGGTGCGTCACGTGTCGCGAGCCGTAGGGAACACACAACTTGCTGTCGGCGCCGCCTAGGCTCGACGGTATGTCCACCACACTGCAGGATCACCGAGTCGCAGCAGCCCTTGACCGGATGTACACCGAGGCGAGGGAACAGACGCCGCGGTTGCGCGACATGCGAAGTGCGATGTCTACGGCGAGAACCGTACAGGAGCGCGCCGACGCGATGAGCACGTTCTACATCCCGGTTACGCCGGAGGCCGGCCGGCTGCTGTACTCGTTGGTGCGGGCAACTCGTCCAGCAACCATCGTGGAATTCGGTATGTCGTTTGGTATTTCAGCGCTTCATCTGGCCGCGGCGGTACGCGACAACGGTAGCGGCCGAGTGGTGACCACTGAGCTCAGCGCGGACAAGATCGCCGCTGCGAAGCAGACTTTCGTCGAAACCGGGTTGGACGACCTGATCACCATCCTGGAAGGCGACGCGCTTTCTACACTTGCCGGTCTGGACGGACCGGTCGGTTTCGTGTTGCTCGACGGGTGGAAGGAGCTGTACCTCCCGGTGATCAAGCTGCTCCAATCACATCTGTCGGCGGGAGCCCTCGTCGTCGCCGACAACACGGAGATGTCAGACGCGAAGCCCTACCTCGATTACGTCCGAAACGCCGAGAACGGCTATGTGAGCGTCAATTTCGCCGCCCGTGAGAGCGACAGCATGGAAATCAGCTGTCGCGTCGGCTAGTAGCTGCCCGCTATCGCAACGATTTCTCGAGCCACGGCGTCAGCCACTTCACGCCTTCGTCGGTCAAGTGGACGCCGTCGCTTCGCACCTGGATCCCATCGACCTTGGCGGTGTACACGCCCTCCGGGCAAAGCTTCTTGTTCAAGTCGAGTATCCGCACACCTGCACGATGTCCAATAGTCCTGCCCAACAACATATTCCACTTCTTCACCCGGTCGGGTTGATCCTCGGGATACAAGGTCCCATCCGGCTGTTCACCGCGCCGGCTGTATGGCAGGTTAGTAACGGTCAGTGGGGCTCCGCTGGAGCTGAGGATGTCCACCGCCTGCCGCAACTCACTGGTCAGATAGGCGTCGAACGCCGGTTCGCCGATGTGGGTCCATCTTCCCTCGTTGACTCGATCGACCGTTTCCCAGCGGCCGGCGATCAGCAGGATCGCGTCCGGCCGGTCGACGGCGATCTCTGATCTCCACCTGCTGGGCCACGACTCGCATTCGCTTTTCTGATCCAAGGTTTGGTCGAGATAGTGGTATGGGCCGCCGCGCACCAGGCTGCAGCCGATGACGGTGTGGTCGATGAAATCGAATCCCGGCGTCGACGGAAGGAAGTGCATCCACGTCCAGCCGATCGAGTCGCCGAAGACCGACACGGTGAATGGCCGCCGCGGATCGCGCTGTGCGACGGCGCGCGCCGGTCGGGCTTCTTTCGGCGGAGACGGCGAAACGACCGCGACCGACGACACGCCAGGAGGCAGGCTGCCCGCCAGCGGCCCGGCGCCGGGCCTGGGGCCGACCGGAACCACCAGCATCGTCACCGCGGCGGCGGTCGCGGCGGTGGCCCCGGCCAGCGGCAACAGCGGCACCCACACCGGCCGCCACCTCCGGATGGGCCGCTCGATCAGCCACCACGACGCGGTGGACACCGCGAGTGTGGCGGCGCACCGGACACCGAACAACGAGAGCCCAGACCAGCCGGTCCGCTCGCCGTTGAGCACCAGAAAGATCGGCCAGTGCCAGAGATAGACGCCGTAGGAAATGGTGCCCAGCCACGCCAGAGGACCCCAGGCCAGCACGGCGGCGACGGGCCCGCGCTGGTCGAGCGCTACCGGCGCGATGACCAGCACCGCCGCGAGTGCCACCGCAATCAGCAGCCCGTCGCGGAACTCGCGAGCGCTGCCGGTGGCGTAGTGGGCGGCCGCCCCCAACAGCGCCAGGCCGATCACCGGCAGCACCCGAGCGGTCCATCTGCGCCACCGGGACCGGATCAGCGACCACCCGCGGTTCAGCGACGACCAGTCGCTCACCAGCAGCGCCGACGCCGCGGCACCCACCAACAGCGCCTGTGCTCGGGTATCGGTGCCGAAGTAGACCCGGTCACGAGCGGCGTCGGACGCGAGCAGGATGGCGGCCGCAGCGGACGCGATGGCGCCGAGCGTGGCCAGCAGGAACACCGTCAAGCGGACTCCGCCCAGGGTGGCCCACCCGTGCCGGCGACGTGCCCGTGCGGCCAGCGCCACCGCCACCGCGACAAGCAGGAGCGGCCAGACGATGTAGTACTGCTCCTCGACACCGAGCGACCATGCGTGCTGCAATGGCGACGGCGGAGCACCCTGGCTGAAGTAGTCGGTCTTGTCGGCGACAAACATCCAGTTGGCTACCCAGAAGAAAGCGGCGACGGCTTCATTGCGCAACCCGGCAACGGCTTCGGGCGAGAAGAATTGACGCCCGACAGCCACGGTCAACACCATGAGCACCAATGCGGGTAGCAGCCGCCGGGCACGCCGAATCCAGAAGTCGCCCAGATCAATACGACCGCTTCGGCCCAGTTCGTCAAGTAGCAGCGAAGTGATCAGGAAACCGCTGAGTACGAAAAATACGTCGACACCGAGGAATCCACCCCCCATGCCGGGAATGCCGCCATGGCCGGCGAGCACCAGCGCGACTGCGACCGCACGCACACCATCCAGCGCGGGAATACCGGGACGGCGTGTTGATTTTCCATCACCGTCGCTACTTCTGGTGGTGGCGAGGCGGCCCAGCTGCGGCGCAGCAATCCATCGGGGTCGCCGATCACAGCGAACCGGCGCGGGGTAGACCCCGGCCGGTCCCATGCTCACCTTCGCAGCGCTCCGACCGCTCGCCTGGCCGGTGCCGTAGTTGCCGCCGATACGTCGATGCCCTCCCTGCCGATTAAGCCGTCAGTTTAGGTGCGCCCAGACCGCATCAGCGGAAGACACGACGCGGCGTGGCTGAACTATGCCGAGCCGTGGGCGGCTTCCGCGTCGGCGCCCAGTGTGGGTTCCCGAACTGCCCGGCGGGAGCGTTCCTGTCCCTGCGGGTTTGCATAGTTTCGTGCGGTCCGGCAACTGCCCGTGCGTCGCCTGATGGCCCCGGTCGCGGCCAGGTCATCAACCACAGTCTCCGAAACCATGGTCGAGCTCGTAAACTTCTGCCCCTTCGGCGTCACTTCGAATCGGCCCGATGCCTTTCGGCTTTAAAGGCCGGCGAAATCGATGATGCCGCGAATGTTGCGTCCTTCGCGCAGGTCCGTGAACGCTTCGTTGATCTGGTCGAGCTGGTAGTGCCGGGTGACCAGCTCGTCGAGTTTCACCACGCCGGCCTGGTACATCGACAACAGCCTCGGCACGCTGGTGCGCGGATTCATCCCGCCGTAAAGCACTCCCTTGAGTTGCTTGGCCGAGAGCACCATCTCCTGCAGGATCAGCGGAACCAAGGGCTCACTGTAAGGGGTGATGCCGGTGGCGACGCACGTCCCGCCCTTGCGAAGCAGAGTCATCGCCGACGCGATCAAGTCCAC
>Ga0209040_10002697_pt1 | contig 13798 bp, 14 predicted proteins | sample BogFormECP12_OM3_FD_188240 | JGI IMG/M metagenome (GOLD analysis project Ga0209040, IMG submission 188240) | Bog forest soil microbial communities from Calvert Island, British Columbia, Canada - ECP12_OM3 (SPAdes) (version 2) | ecosystem: Environmental > Aquatic > Freshwater > Wetlands > Bog ...
ATGCGCGCGACGATCCCCGAGGAGATCAAGCAGGCGCGCTGGATCGTCAAGGAGCGCCAGGAGATGCTCGCCGAGGCCAAGAAGGAGGCCGAGCGGGTCATCAAGGACGCGCGCGAGCGCCAGGAGCGCCTGGTGGGCGAGGAGGAGGTCACCAAGCAGGCCGAGCGAGCGGCCGAGGACATCGTCGAGGACGCGCGTGCGCGCGAGCGCGAGATCCGCCTCGGCGCCGAGGACTACGCCGACGAGATCCTCAACACGCTGGAGGTCAACCTCTCGAAGTTCATCGCCGCAGTCCAGCGCGGCCGCGAGCGGCTGCAGGGCAAGGACGAGCCCGCCGAAGTCAGCTAGCGCGCGCTCGGGTGCGATGGCGCGAGCGCTCCGCGAGCGTGCGGCGCCGCGCCGTGATCGGCGCTCGGCATGGATATGTTCAGCTCGTGAACCCGAATGAGGCCATCTACAAACTGCAGATCGCCAGGACGCTGCTGGAGACGCGCATGCTGCGCCCCACCCGCCCCGACCGGCTGCTGCGCTCGCTGGCGGCGTGGCGCCGCTGGGGGCCCACGCCGGCAGCCGCCTACGCGATCTCCGCTGCGCGCTTCCCCGACCGGACGGCGATCGTGGACGATCGCGGCGCGCTCAGCTTCGAAGAGGTCCACAGGCGCACCAACGCGCTGGCCCACGCGCTGGCACAGGCCGGCATCTCGGAGGGGGACGGCCTCGCGATCATGTGCCGCAACCACCGCGGCTTCATCGACGCCACGGTCGCCTGCTCGAAGCTCGGCGCCAACGCGCTGTTCCTGAACACCGCGTTCGCCGGTCCGCAGATCGCCGACGTGCTCGCCCGCGAGGATCCCGTCGGCGTGATCTACGACGAGGAGTTCAGCGGGCTCGTGCGCAATGACCCGGGCACGCGCATGGGCTTCATCGCCTGGCGCGACGCGCCGGGCGGCTCGGCCGATCCGACGCTCGAGCAGCTCATCGCCGGCGGCGATGACTCCGATCTGCAGCCACCCTCACAGCGGGGCAGCGTGGTGATCCTGACGTCGGGAACGACGGGTGCGCCGAAGGGAGCCGAGCGCAAACAGCCCGAGTCGATGGAGCCCTCGGCCGCACTGTTCTCGAAGATCCCGCTGCGCGCGCAGGAGGTCACGATGATCGCCGCGCCGATGTTCCACTCGTGGGGCTTCGCCCACTTCACGCTCGGCCTGGCGCTGTCCTCGACGTATGTGCTGCGCCGCCGGTTCGACCCCGAGGAGACGCTGAAGACCGTCGCCCTCCACCGCGCGAGCGTGCTCGTGCTCGTCCCCGTGATGCTGCAGCGGATCCTCGACCTCCCGCCGGAGACGATCGCCCGCTACGACGTGAGCAGCCTGAGGGTGATCGCCCTCAGCGGCTCGGCGCTGCCCGGAGATCTGGCGACGCGCGCGATGGACACGTTCGGCGATGTCCTCTACAACCTGTACGGCTCGACCGAGGTCGCGTGGGCGACGATCGCCACGCCGGCGGACCTGCGCGCCGCGCCCGGCACCGCCGGCAGGCCGCCGATGGGCACCGTCGTCAAGCTCTTCGACTCCGACGGGCGCGAGGTGAAGCACGGCGACAGCGGGCGGATCTTCGTCGCCAACGAGTTCATGTTCGACGGCTACACGGGTGGGGGCGGCAAGGAAGTCGTGGACGGGCTGATGAGCACCGGCGACGTCGGGCACTTCGATGCCGCGGGGCGCCTGTTCGTGGACGGTCGCGACGACGAAATGATCGTCAGCGGAGGCGAGAACGTCTTCCCGCGGGAGGTCGAGGACCTGCTCGCCGACCACGCCGAGGTCGAAGAGGCAGCGGTCGTGGGAGTGCAGGACGATGAGTTCGGCCAGCGGCTGAGGGCGTTCGTCGTCGCGCGCAACGGCGCGAAGGTGAGCGAGGAGGACATCAAGGCATACGTCAAGCTCAACCTCGCCCGCTACAAGGTGCCGCGCGAGGTCGTGTTCCTGCCGGAGCTGCCCCGCAACGCGACCGGCAAGATCCTCAAGCGCGACCTCGACGCGGACGCTTAGGGCCAGCGCAGCGCGGCGCTAGCCTGAAGGGCGATGGCAGCCCCGACGCACGATTTCGACCTCGCCGGCCTGCGCCTCGCCCCCGGCGAGGGGCGGCGCCTGGCGCTCGAGGTGCCCATCGAGCCGCTGCAGCTGGGCAGCGAGCGCTACAGCGCCGGGTCCGCACGCGTGCCGGTTGCGCTGGAGGTCTCGCGCATGACCGGCGGCGGCTACGCGCTGCGCCTGCGCTTCCGCACCGCGGTGGTCGGGCCCTGCATGCGCTGCCTGAAGCCCGCGCGACCGGACGTCGAGGTGGAGGCGCGCGAGGTGGACCGGCCGGGCGGCGGGGAGGAGCTCGACAGCCCCTACGTGCACGACGAGACGCTCGACCTGGCGGCCTGGGCGCACGATGCGTTCGCACTGGCGGTCCCCGTCAAGGTCCTCTGCCGCGAGGACTGCGCCGGCCTGTGCCCGATCTGCGCGGTCGACCTCAACGAGGCCGGTCCCGAGCACCGGCACGACGTTGCACCCGACCCCCGCTGGGCGAAGCTGCGCGAGCTGGAGATCGAGTAGCGCCGACGAGTGGCGCTCGCACCCTGGTAGCCTTCTGGGCCGATGGCCGTCCCCAAGAAAAAGCAGTCGCACAGCCGCACCGCGAAGCGGCGCGCGCAGCACAAGATCTCCACCCCGGCGGTCAACGCCTGCCCGCAGTGCCACAGCCCGCGCAGGCCCCACCGCGTGTGCCCGGTGTGCGGCACCTACGCGGGCCGCGAGGTCGTCGTCCCGGCCGCGCAGGCGCACGAGCACGACCACGACCACGAGTAGCGGGCAGTGAGCTCAGGGGATGCGGCCTCCGCGTCACCCGCCGCAGCGGATGATCCGCGGGCGCGACTGATCGCGGTCGACTGCAACGGCGCGGATCTCGGTCCGGGCGAGGTCGCGGCCGGCGCGGCGATCGCGGCCGCGGAGGGTGCGCGCGTGCTCCTGTTCGGGCCGGCCGCCGAGCTGGGCGAGCCGCCGCCGGGGGTGCAGGTCGTCGACGCACCTGTCTCGATCGCCAAGGCCGAGGACCCGGTAAGGGCCGTGCGCACGACGCCCGAGGCCTCGATCGTGCAGGCCGCCAGGGCGGTCGCCGAGGGCCGCGCGCAGGCGCTCGTGTGCGCGGGGGCCACGGGGGCCGCGCTGGCCGCGGGAACGCTCAACATCAAGCGCGCACGCGGCATCTACCGCCCGGCGCTGGCGATCGCGTTGCCCGTGCCCGACCATCCCGTCACGCTGCTCGACGTGGGCGCGAACGCCGACGCGCGGCGCGAGCACCTCGTGCAGTTCGCGTTCATGGGCGCTGCGCTGGCCAGCAGCGTGCTCGGAGTGCGCCGCCCGCGGGTGGCGCTGCTGTCCAACGGCGAGGAGGCGGCGCGCGGGAGCGCGCTGATCCTCGAGGCCCACGCCGAGCTGTTGGCGCACGCGCGCGCGGGGCTCGACGCGTTCGAGTTCCTCGGCAACGTCGAGGGGGACGACCTCGTCAGCGGTGCGGCCGACGTGATCGTGACCGACGGCTTCACGGGCAACATCGCGTTGAAGCTGATGGAGGGTGTCTCCCAGACGATCCTGGGGGCGGTCAAGGATGCGGCGATGTCCTCCACGCGCGGCAAGCTCGGCGGGATGCTGCTGCGCCCGGCGCTGAGCGCGTTTCGCGCGGAAGTCGATCCGGAGGCGCACGGCGGCGCCTACCTGCTGGGGTTGCGCCGGCTCGGCGTGGTCGCGCACGGGCGCTTCACACGCGTCGGGTTCGCGCGGGCGATCGCGCGGGCCGATCGCGGCGTGCGCGAGGACCTCGTCTCCCGCACGCAGCACGCGCTCGGCGAGGCCGGCGCGCTGAGACGGCGACCCCCGGTGTCCGCGCCGGCCGTTAGCCTGCGCCGGACAGGATGAGATGCCCGGTTTTCAGCCCAGCGCGGCGTCCGGTTCCCGGCCCTGCGAGTGCACGGTGCGCCCCCGGATGGATGCTGCGATGAGCGCGCTCTCGCGCGATCAGGTGCTGGCGCTGATCCGCGCACACCTCGCTGACGAGCTCGACGTCGACGCCGATGCGATCGTCGAGGGAACCCGCTTCAGGGAGGATCTGGAGGCCGACTCGCTGGACCTGTACACGCTCGTGCAGGAGCTCGAGGACACCTACGCGGTGCACATGTCCGACGAGCAGGCGGCGCGGATCCTCACGGTCGGGCAGGCGGTGGACTTCGTGCTTGCCCATGGGGCGCCCGATGCGGAGGGATGATGCTGCTCGGCGAGCTGCTGGACGAACTGCCCGAGCAGCTCGTGCGCCAGGTGTTCACCCACGCGTCCTGGAGCGAGCGGCGCAGCGACTCGTATGCGCGGCTGGCGTTCCTCGGCGACAGCGTGCTGGGGCTGGCGGTGACCGCGTACCTGTATCCGCGCTTGGAGGCCGAGCGATTCGGGGCGGGCAGGCTGACCAAGATCCGTGCCCAGGCGGTCTCCGGAGTCTCCTGCCGGGCGGTCGCCGAGCGCCTGGAGCTGCCCCAGCGCCTGCGCGCGGCGGCGCCGGCGACCGCCGGCGAGAACGCCGCGGCGCTCGTGGAGACCGAGCGAGTGCTCGCCTCGGTGATCGAGGCCGTGATCGGCGCCTGCTATCTGCATGCGGGCTACGAGCGCACCGCCGAGGCGGTCGTCGAGGCCTTTGCGCCGGAGATCGAGCACGCGCTCGAGCATCCGGTGGACTTCAAGTCGGCCCTGCAGGAGCTGCTCGCGCGGCGCGGTGCCGAGGTCAGCTATGAGGTCACGGGCGAGCAGGGCCCTCCTCACGAGCGCACCTATGAGGTCGTCGCGCGCGTCGACGGCCGCGCGCTCGGCAGCGGCAGCGGCAGGAGCAAGAAGCACGCCGAGCAGGAGGCCGCGCGCTTGGCCGTGGAGGCGCTCGAGCGCGAATGACGCCGTGAGGAGCGCGCTGCGATGCGCCTGAAGTCGCTCACGCTGAAGGGCTTCAAGTCCTTTCCCGATCGCACCAGGCTCGACTTCGGCCCGGGTGTCAGCGTCGTGGTCGGGCCGAACGGGTCGGGCAAGTCCAACGTGACCGACGCGGTGCTGTGGGCGATGGGCGAGCAGTCGCCGCTGGCTGTGCGCGGGCAGTCCATGCAGGATGTGATCTTCGGCGGCGGGCGCGGCGTGCAGGCCCGCAGCGAGGCCGAGGTCGAGATCGTGCTCGACAACAGCGACGGCACCGTCGATGTGCCGCTGAGCGAGATCTCGATCGTGCGCCGCCTGAACCGCGCCGGTGAGGGCGGCTACCGCCTCAACGGTGCCCGTGCCCGCCTGACGGACGTGATCGAGGTGCTCTCGGACACGGGGCTGGGCAAGGAGACACACTCGATCATCTCCCAGGGCCGCGTCGACGCGATCGTGAACTCCAGGCCGCGCGAGCGGCGGCTGCTGATCGAGGAGGCGGCGGGACTGGGCAAGCATCGAAAGCGCCGCCGGCGCGCCCAGCTGAAGCTCGAGCGCACGCAGGAGAACCTCGATCGTGCGCTCGACGTGGAGCGCGAGGCGCGCACCCGGCTTCGCCCGCTCAAGCGCCAGGCGGAGGCGGCCGAGCTGCACGAGCGCCTCGAGCGCCAGCTGCTCGAAGCGCGCCTGGAGCTGGCCCGCGACGCCTCGCGTGCGTGTCGGACGCAGCTGCGCGGGGCCGAGGAGCGCTCCGCGAAGGCGCGCGCAGAGCGAGCAGGGATCGAGTCGCAGCTGCAGGCGACGATCGATCGCCGGCGTCGGGCCGAGACGCTGCTGGCCGAGCGCGCCGAGCGCCGCGACGCGCTCGCCCGGCGCGTGTACGAGGCGCGCTCGGCACGCGAGCGTGTGGGCCTGCGGGCCGAGCAGGTGGCGGCCGCGGCCGAGGGCCTCGCCGGCCGCATCGCGCGCATCGAGCAGGAGCTGTCCTCCTCGCCGGAGGCCGCGCCCGCCGACGGCGCGGAGCACGCTGCGCCGGCCGGCGGTGATCGCATCGCGGCGCTCGAGCGGGAGCTCTCGGAGATCGAAGCCGGGCGCGAGCAGGAGATCGAGCGCGAGATCGCCGAGCTGCAGCGAGAGCGCGCCGCGCAGGAGGCCGTGGTCGGGCAGATCGAGGGGGAGGTGGTGGCCGCGCGCGCCGCGCTGGCGCAGGTCGAGGCGCTCGCCGAGGGGGCGCGCGAGCGCTTGACCGCGGCGGAGCACGACGCCCAGGACACCCGCCGCGAGGCGGCCCGCGTCGGCGCGGAGCTCGCCGCGGCGAACCAGTTCCTGCGTGGCCAGCGCCACATCGGCGGCGGGCACGGCGACGCGCCGAAGCTGCTGAGCGAGGAACTGCGGGTGGAGGACGGCTACGAGCTCGCCTTGGCGGCAGCGCTCGGCGGGCGCCTGGACGCTGCGCTGGTGGACGACGTGCTCGGCGCGGAGGCGCTGCTCGACCGCGCGGGACCCGACGGTGGCACCGCGCTCGTGGCCAAGCTCGGCCGGGTCGGCGAGGCGACGGCGCGCACGGGGCTCGGCGAGCAGGCCCGCCCCGCGGTCGGCGCCCGCAGGCTGCTGGAGCTCCTCAGCGGCCCGCCGGTCGTGCTCGAGCTGGCCGCGCGCCTGCTGGCGGACGCGTGGGTGGTCGAGCGCCTGGAGGATCTGCCACGCGACTTCAGCGGCGTGGCGGCGACGCGCGCGGGGCGCGTGTGGTTCGCCGCCTGGGGCGAGGTCCGCCAGCTGACCGAGGGCGGAACCGAGCGGGTGCTGGCGCGTCGCAACGAACGCGACCGCCTGATCGCAGCGGCTGAGCTCGCGGCGCAGGCCGAGCAGGCGGCCAGGACGGAGGGCGAGCTGGCCCTGCAGGCGCTGCGTGCGGCGCAGGACGCGCGCGCGGGGGCCGAAGGCGCGGTGGGCGAGGCCGAGCGCCGCGCGACCGAGGCGGGCGAGGCGCGGCGGCGCACCGAATGGCTGATCGAACAGCGCAGGCTCGCGCCCGCGCAGGGCCCGCTCGCGGTCAGGAAGGCCGAGGTCGAGGGCGAGCTCGCGGCCGAGCGCCGCGTGGCGGAGCGCCGCGAGCGCGATCGCGCACAGCGCCTGGCGCGCATCGAGCGCCTGCGCGTGCAGCACGCGGCGGACGTTGCTGCGGCGCCGCGCGCCGTGCGCCTGGCAGCGGCCCTGACCGCCGCCGCAGAAGCCGTCCAGGCGCGCGTCGAGCTGCTCGCGGCGCAGCTCGACGGGGATCGCGAGGCGGGCGAGGCGATGGCGGACGAGCTGCGCGCGTGCGCGGTCGAGGAGGCCGACATCCAGGCGCGCCTGCGCACCGCGGGGGAGCTCGTGACCGACGCCGAGGTTGCGGCCCAGCGCCTGCGCGATCAGTCCGCCGAGGCCGAGCAGGAGCTGCGCGGCGTGGCCGAGCGGCTGGGGCCGGCGGCAGCAGAGGACGGCGGCGCCGCGGCCGAGCACGACGGCGAGGGCCTCGACGAGGAGCAGGTCGAGGCGCTGATGACGCGGGTGCAGCGGCTGAAGCGCCGGGCCGAGCAGCTCGGTCCCGTCAATCCGCTGGCGCAGCAGGAGTACGCGGAGGCGCTCGCCCGCGTGGAGGAGCTAGAGCGCCAGCGGTCCGACCTCGAGCTGGCGCTGCGCGAGCTGCGGGCGGTGATCCGCGAGACCGACGAGCAGATCCGGCGGACGTTCGAGCAGACCTTCGCGGCGGCTGCGCGCAACTTCGAAGAGCTGGTCGGCGACGTGTTCCCGGGCGGGTCGGGGCAGCTCAGGCTGATCGCCGAGGAACCGGCCCAGCGTCCGGTGCTTGGTGGTCAGCCGCTGGCCGAGGCCGCCGTCGAGGGCGAGCAGGACGCGAGCGAGGCGGCCGCCGACGCCGAGGCCGAGGCCGAGGTGGCGCCGGAGGAGGAGCTGCTCGGCGTGGAGATCGAGATCACGCCGGCCGGCAAGTCGACCAAGCGCCTCTCGCTGCTCTCCGGCGGAGAGAAGTCGATGACCGCGCTCGCGTTCCTGTTCGCCGTGTTTCTCGCGCGGCCGTGCCCGTTCTACATCCTCGACGAGGTCGAGGCGGCGCTCGACGACGCGAACCTCGATCGCTTCCTCGCGTTGCTGCGGCGCTATGCGGACCGCGCGCAGTTCATCGTGATCACCCACCAGAAGCGCACGATGGAGGCCGCGGACTGGCTCTACGGCGTCTCGATGGGCGAAGACGGGGTGTCGAAGGTGCTCTCCCGGAGGCTGCCGGTCGAGGCGGCCGAGCAACCCGAAGTCGCCGAGGTGGCCTGAGCTCGGCGCTGCTATCCTCGCGCGCCCCGTGGCGCGTGACTGGAGCGAACTGTTCATCAGCGATGAGCCCGGCGAGGGGGGCGACTCCGACGGCACGGGCGAGGGCGAGTCCGGGCGCTCGGGCCGGGCCGGCGCCAAGCGAGGCGGCCTCTTTCGGCGCCTGCGCGAGAGCATGGCCAAGACACGCCAGGCTCTGGGCAGCGAGATCCACGCGACGCTGTTCGGTGTGCTCGACGAGCACACGTGGGAACGCCTGGAGGAGGCGCTGATCATGGCCGACGTGGGCGCCACGACGACGGCGTCGGTCGTGGAGACGCTGGAGGCGGAGGCCTCCGCAGGCGAGCTCGAGGGTGGCGAGGCGCTGAGCGAGCGGCTGATCGAGCTGCTGGCGCAGACGGCGAGCGTGGCGGACGGGCGCATCGACCTGCGCGCGCGGCCGACCGTGATCATGGTCGTGGGCGTCAACGGCACGGGCAAGACGACCACGGCCGGCAAGCTCGCCTGGCACCTGCACGAGGAGCTGGGCCGCAGCGTGCTGCTGGCGGCCGCGGACACCTTCCGCGCGGCGGCCGGGGAGCAGCTCGAAGGCTGGGCCGAGCGGGCGGGCTGTGAGATCGTGAGGGGCGCGGAGGGCTCGGACCCGGGCGCGGTGGCCTTCGACGCGATCGCCCAGGCGCGCAGCCGCGCGATCGACGTGGTGATCGTCGACACCGCCGGACGGCTGCACACACAGGAGGACCTGATGGGCGAGCTGGCGAAGGTGCGGCGGGTCATCTCCAGGCAGCTCGCGGGCGCGCCGCACGAGACGCTGTTGACGCTCGACGCGACGACGGGCCAGAACGGGCTGCGCCAGGCGCGTCTGTTCGCCGAGACGGCCGGGGTGAGCGGCGTGGTCCTCACGAAGCTCGACGGCACCGCGCGTGGCGGGATCGCGCTGGCGATCGCGCGCGAGCTGGACCTGCCCGTGAAGCTGATCGGCGTGGGGGAGACCGTCGAGGATCTGCGCCCCTTCGACGCGGAGGAGTTCGCGCGCGCGCTGATCGCCGAGTAGCGGCACGCGAGCGCAGGGCTCGATTCAGCGGTGCCCGCACGCCGCGGTCGGGCGGCTCGGAGCGGCGCGCCAAAGCGGCGATCATCTGCTCCGCCTGGAGGCGTGGGGATACTCTTGGGAGCATGGACGGCTGGATCGTGTGGTTGATCGCAGGCTGCATCCTGGGCATCGGCGAGATGCACCAGGGCGGTCTCTACCTGCTGCCGTTCGCGATCGGGGCGGCGCTGGCGGCGGTCGTGAGCGTGCTCGGCGTCGGCGCGGCGCTGGCCGCGATCGTGTTCGTCCTGACCTCCGCGATCGTGTTCGCGGCGCTGCGTCCCGTGGCGCGACGCCACCGCCGGCTGCCGCCTGCGATCCGCACCGGCGCGGCCGCGCTGATCGGGCGCCGCGCGATGGTCCTCGAGCGGATCGCGAACGACGAGGGGGTCGGTTGCGTGCGGATCGACGGGGGCGAGGTTTGGACCGCGCGCAGCTACGACGAGGACGAGGTGATCGACGTCGGCGAGCGCGTCGAGGTGGTCGAAATCAGGGGCGCGACCGCGCTCGTCATGCACTGAGACGGCCGCGGGGCCGAGTAGGCTCTGACGGAAGTCTCACGGAGAAAGGAAGCCCCCATGGCCGCCATCATCGTCATCGCAGTGCTAGTGGTGTTCGTGCTCGTCGTGGCGTCGCGGACCATCCGGGTGATCCCGCAGGCACGCGCAGGGGTCGTCGAGCGCCTCGGACGCTACAGCCGCACGCTCGAGCCCGGGCTCACGCTCGTGACACCGTTCATCGACCGCGTCAAGCCGCTCGTGGACCTGCGCGAGCAGGTCGTCAACTTCGCACCGCAGTCGGTGATCACCGAAGACAACGTCGTCGTTGGGATCGAGACGGTCCTCTACTTCACCATCACCGACCCGCGCTCGGCGACATATGAAATCGCCAATCCGCTGCAGGCGATCGAGCAGCTGACGGTGACCACGCTCAGAAACGTGATCGGCGGCCTGACGCTCGAGGCGACGCTCACCGCGCGCGAGAACGTCAACACCGAGCTGCGCGTCGTGCTCGACGAGGCGACGGGCAAGTGGGGAATCAGGATCAACCGCGTCGAGATCAAGTCGGTGGACCCGCCGGCCGACATCAGGACGGCAATGGAGAAGCAGATGCGCGCCGAGCGCGACCGCCGCGCGGCGATCCTCACGGCCGAAGGCGAGAAGCAGTCCCAGATCCTCACGGCCGAGGGTGCCAAGCAGGCTGCCGTGCTCAACGCCGAGGGTGCCAAGCAGGCGGCCGTGCTGGGCGCCGAGGGCGAGCGCCAGGCCGCGATCCTGCGCGCAGAGGGAGAAGCGAAGGCGATCGGCACCGTCTTCACGGCGATCCACGAGGGCAAGCCCGACCGCCAGCTGCTGAGCTACGAATACCTGAAGATGCTCCCCGAACTGGCCGAAGGCGACGCCAACAAGGTCTTCGTCGTGCCGTCCGAGTTCGCCGACGCCTTCGGCGGGATCGGCGAGGCCCTCAAGCGCCGAGTGGACCCGCCCGCGCCCGAGCGCTGAGCGGGGCTCGCCCGTCGCGGCGTGAGCGGCGCGCGGCGGCTGCGAGAATCAAGCCATGTTCGACTCACTGGCCGAGAAGCTGCAGGAGACCCTCGCGGACGTGCGCCGGCACGGGACGCTCAGCGAGCAGGACGTCGATGCGGCGATGCGCGAGATCCGCCTGGCGCTGCTGGAGGCTGACGTCAACTTCAAGGTCGTGCGCCAGTTCACCGCGCAGCTGAAGGAGCGCTGCCTGGGGGCGGAGGTGATCGGCAAGCTGAATCCCGGCCAGCAGGTCGTCAAGATCGTCGGCGAGGAGCTGACGGCGTTGATGGGAGGGGCCTCGGCCGGGCTGAGCTTCTCGCCGAGGCCGCCGACCGTGATCCTGATGGCGGGCCTGCAGGGCTCGGGCAAGACGACCGCGACGGCGAAGCTCGCGCGATACCTGCGCGAGGAGCACTCCTCGTCGGTCGCGCTGGCCGCCTGCGACGTCTACCGTCCCGCCGCGGTCGATCAGCTCGTGAAGGTGGGCGCCCAGGCCGGGGCCGAGGTCTACGAGCAGGGCACCGATCGCGACCCGGTGGAGATCGCCAAGTGGGCGCTCGAGCGCGCCCGGCAGGACGGCAAGGACGTGCTCATCGTTGACACCAGCGGGCGCCTGCACGTGGACGCGGAGCTGATGGCCGAGCTCGTGCGGATTCGCGACGCGGTCAAACCGCACGACATCCTGCTGGTCGTCGACGCGATGACCGGCCAGGATGCAGTCAACGTGGCTTCGAGCTTCGCCGAGGCGGTGCAGTTCGACGGAGTGGTGATCTCCAAGCTCGACGGCGACGCCCGCGGCGGCGCCGCGCTTTCGGTCAAGGCCGTCACGGGCAAGCCGATCCTGTTCGCGTCCACGGGAGAGAAGCTCGAGCAGTTCGAGCGCTTCCATCCGGACCGCATGGCCCAGCGGATCCTCGGGATGGGTGACGTGATGAGCCTGATCGAGAAGGCCGAGCGCCAGTTCGACGAGGACGACGCGCTGGCGCTCGAGCGCAAGCTGCGCCGCAACGAGTTCGGGCTCGACGACTTCCTGGATCAGCTGAAGACCGTCCGCAAAATGGGCCCGCTGAGCAGCGTTCTCGGGATGATCCCCGGGCTCGCCGGCCACCAGCTGCAGAACATGAAACTCGACGAACGCGAGCTCGACCGGATCCAGGCGATCATCCTCTCGATGACCCCCGAGGAGCGGCGCAGGCCGGAGCTGATCAAGGGGTCGCGGCGGCTGCGCATCGCGCAGGGCTCCGGCACGAACGTCCAGCAGGTCAATCGCCTCGTCAAGCAGTTCGGACAGATGCGCAAGGTGATGCGCCAGGTCGGTCGCGGCAAGATGCCGGACATCGGCGCGCTGATGCGCGGCGCGGGCTGAGGCTCACCGGCGCGCCGAGCGCCCGGCGCGTCGGCCTATTTGACTTTGGCCGTGAACGGCTCGGTCTGTGTGCAGGTGGGCAGGCTCGTGATGCTCGCCCTGTCGCTCACATCGCCCGTCGCTTTGCCGTCGCTCAGGCTGGCGCTGATGTGCACCACGTCGGAGACGGTCGTGCCGAACGCCCTCGAGGTCGAGGCGCTGAACTTGTCGTGCTCGATCCTGGCCTCGCCGAAGTGATACACCGGCGCGACGTCACTGGCTCCCGGCTGGCAGGTCGCCTCGATTGCCACGTCGAGGTTCTTCACAACCGTGCCGTTGGCCTCGACCCGGAAGCTGATCGGATAGCCCGGTCCGACGAAGCCGCTGTACTCCCCGTCCCTGGCGGTGCCCGAGGCGAGGGCGAGCGACGAGCTGCCCGCGAGGGCGAGCAGGGCGAGGGCGAGAGCAGGCAGTCGAGTTGGCTTCATCGCTCGTGAGGGTGCAAGCATAATCGCTCGTGAGGGTGCAAGCATAAAGCAGGGGAGGCGCGCACGGGGCCCAGCCGCCCGCCCTCGGCCGCCTCGGCCGCGCGCACCGTCTAAGCTCTCTCGCACAGATCCACCAGCAGCTCTCATCCGGCACCAGAGAGGAAAACGTGGCAGTCAGGCTCAGGCTCACGCGAGTGGGCGGCAAGAAGGACCCGATTTGGCGCGTCGTCGTCGCCGATCAGCGCTCGCCGCGCGACGGCCGCGTGATCGAGACGATCGGGCACTACAACGCGCAGACGGACCCCTCGACGATCGTGATCGACGAGGAGCGCGCGCGCAGCTGGCTGGCGCGGGGCGCGCAGCCGTCGGGCACCGTGCGCAAGCTGCTGCGCATCCGCGGCATCGAGACGCGGGCCGGCTAGAGGCCGCCGGACGCCGGGGATGTCAGCCGAGATTCCCAGACGGCTGCTGGAGTACCTCGCCGAAGGCCTCGTCGATGACCCCGACGGCGTCGCCGTCGAGCAGTTCGAGGAGGACGACGGCACGATCGTGCTCGAGCTGTGCGTCGCCGCCGAGGACTACGGCCGCGTGATCGGGCGCGGCGGGCGGACCGCGCATGCGCTGCGCACGGTCGTCAAAGCGGCCGCCGCCGGCGAGGGCTGCCACGTGCTCGTCGACATCGTCGATTGACGCGTCCGGGCGGGGGCTCAAGCGCAGACCGGCCGCCCGCGGGCGGGTCCGCCCCCCTCGCGGCCGGCCGCGTCGGGCGCCCGCACGGCCTCGACGGGAGCTTCTACGTGACGGGCGCCCGCCCGCGGCTACTGCGCGTCGGCGCCTCCGTGAACCTCGCCGGGGCCAGCGCCGAGATCGTGCGGAGGGCGGGCACCGATCGGCGGCCGATCGTGCGCCTGGAGGGCATCGAGGACCGCGCTGGCGTCGAGGCCCTGCGCGGCACCGAGCTGACGGTGGCGCTCGCCGACGCCCCCGTGCTCGGGGAGGGCGAATGGTGGGCGCACGAACTCGAGGGCTGCGAGGTC
>Ga0209040_10002698_pt1 | contig 13796 bp, 11 predicted proteins | sample BogFormECP12_OM3_FD_188240 | JGI IMG/M metagenome (GOLD analysis project Ga0209040, IMG submission 188240) | Bog forest soil microbial communities from Calvert Island, British Columbia, Canada - ECP12_OM3 (SPAdes) (version 2) | ecosystem: Environmental > Aquatic > Freshwater > Wetlands > Bog ...
ACCTTTATGCACATCCCGAGCGCGAACTCACGGCGGAAGAAGAAAATCGATACGGCGAAGTGCTTGGCCAGCGAGCGACTGGCATCCCATCACAGTACATCACCGGACACCAGGAATTCTGGGGACTGGATTTTGTGGTCTCACCAGCGGTGCTTATTCCCCGCCCCGAGACCGAGCACTTAGTTGAAGCCGTGCTGGAGCTTGCGCGCGGCGTGCCGAGTCCCAAGCTGGTAGATGTCGGCACTGGCTCGGGATGCGTTGCGCTAGCGCTGGCACACGAGTTGAAGGACGCCGAAGTATGTGCGACCGATCTCTCTGCTGACGCACTGGAGACTGCGCGAGCGAATGCAGCGCGACTGCAGCTCGAAAGTCGAGTGCAATTCCTGCAGTGTGATGTTCTGCGGCCTGTTCCGAATCAAAACCCTCCTGTCATCCCGACCGAGGACTTCAGTCCAAGCGGAGGGACCTGCCTCTCTGATTTTCGCGATTTCGACTTTGTGGTCAGCAATCCACCGTACGTAGGGTTTGGCGAAGCCGATAAAGTACAGAGGTCGGTGTTCGAGTTCGAGCCCAGAATGGCTGTGTTCGCCGGGGAAAACGGCCTCGATGTGATTCACCCCCTGATTGAGCAGGCCCATCAGGCGTTGAAGCCGGGCGGCTGGCTGGCGCTCGAGATTGGCTACTCGATGCGTGATGCCGTCGTCAATCTTCTCAGTCCTACAAAGTGGGACTACATTCGCGTAGTACCCGATCTGCAAGGCATTCCGCGGGTGGTAACGGCGAGAAAATGTTGAGTCACTTCTCGGTCTTCGTCTCGGCAAGCTCCTCCAAAAGAAGCCCTCGCTTGACCTTGCTCACGCGTACTCTGTCGCCCTTGAACTGCAGCTCTTTCGGTAATCTGACGTACTGATAAACGCCATGGCGAACCAACTTCGCAGTTGTGCTCACTTGACTTGTCCTCTTTTTCAATGGCGGAAGTGCCGCACTCCGGTAAACACCATCGCCAGACCCAGCTTGTGGGCCGCGTCAATCACTTCCTGATCGCGCACTGAGCCGCCCGGCTGGATAATGGCCGTCGCACCCGCCTTGGCGATCTCCTCGACTCCGTCAGGGAACGGGAAGAATGCATCGGACGCGGCGACCGAACCCTTGATACCGAGGACCGATTTCATTGCGCCGATCTTCGCTGAATCCACGCGGCTCATCTGCCCTGCTCCTACGCCGGTGGTCTGGCCATTGCGAGCATACAGAATGGCGTTCGACTTCACGTGCTTGCAGACTTTCCATGCAAACATCAGATCGCGCATCTCCTGCTCAGTCGGCTTGCGCTCCGTCACAACTTTGAGATCGGCCTCGGTCAACGGACGCACGTCGTTGTCTTGCAGCAGCACGCCGCCGGCAACATTCTTGAGCACCCATTTCTGCTCCATCGGTATAACTTCTACTAAGCGCAGGTTCTTCTTCGCGGCAAAGACCTCGCGCGCAGCGGCGTCGAATCCCGAGGCGGCGATGGCCTCGACGAACAACTTTGCCATCTCGGTTGCTGTCTCGCGATCGATCGGCCGGTTCACCCCTATCACGCCGCCAAACGCCGACACGGGATCGCACTCCAGAGCGCGCTTGTAGGCCTCCGCCAAAGTGGCGCCCACCGCGGTTCCGCAGGGATTGGTGTGCTTGATGATGGCGCAGACCGGCTCGTCGAATTCCTGTGCAAGGTCCCACGCGGCCTGCAAATCGACGATGTTGTTATAGCTGAGATCCTTGCCCTGAAGCTGCTTCCCGTTGGCAATTCCCTTGCCCGAGCCGTCCGAATATAACGCTGCCTTCTGGTGCGGATTCTCGCCATAGCGCAAATCGAAGGCCTTCTGAAACGTGAGCCGCAGTGTTTGTGGAAAGCCTTCACTCTTGCCGAGCTCAAACTTGCTGGTATCACCTTCGGGAGCTCCGATCTCCTCGAGCGTCGATGCAATCGCCGAGTCATACGCTGCCGTGGTCGCAAAGGCCTTTTGCGCCAGCCGCCACTTAGTCTGCAGAGACAGCCCACCGCCGGATGATTCCATCTCTTGCGCGATCGCTTCGTAGTCTGAAGGTGAAGTGACAATGGCGACATCCTGAAAGTTCTTGGCTGCGGAGCGCACCATCGACGGCCCCCCGATGTCAATGTTTTCGATGATGTCTTCGAACTCGACACCAGGTTTTGCGGCTGTTTTCTCGAAGGCGTAGAGGTTCACAACCACCATATCAATCGGCTGAATGCCGTGCTCGCTCACCGCCGTGCGGTGCTTTTCGTTACTGCGGATGTGCAGAATCCCGCCATGCACCTTGGGGTGAAGGGTCTTCACGCGGCCATCGAGCATCTCGGGAAATCCGGTAAGGTCCGAAACGTCTTTCACTGCAATACCCGAATCGCGCAGCAGCTTGGCAGTGCCTCCAGTGGAGACCAGTTCCACACCCATTGCGGACAGCTTACGCGCGAAGTCCACCAGCCCTGTCTTATCTGTCAGACTTAGAATTGCCCGTTGAATCTTGCTCATCGATGCCTCTTTACGGAAAATAGCGTTCGCCAAAGCGACGGAATGAATTTGTTGCGGAAAGCGGAATATAGCACAGCGCCGTCCTAGAGTCGGTGACGACCGCACTATCCTACAGGCACAAAAAATCCGCAGCGCAATGCTGCGGCTACGCCCAAACCGAGCACGCTTACTTGCCAGCGTTGGCGGCCATCTTTTTCACCATGGCGACTACCAGCTTGCGGTCGCTTTCGCTCAAGTTTGGCGAGTAGCGGCGAATCTGGGTGAGGAAGCGCACCTCGTCTTCTCCCAGATGGGGCATTGGCTTGTTTCCGTTTTCGCCGGCGCCACCAAAAAATTGTGCCAGCGGCAATTCCATCGCGGTGGCAATTTTCGCCAGCGTATCGAGCGAAGGGATGGTGTGCCCGTTCTCGACGCGCGACAAATAACAGCGTAATAGGCCGGTACGCTTTTCGATGTCGCCCTGTGACATACCTTTTTGCAAACGGTAGTTGCGGATGGTTTCGCCGATATTCATATGGGGTTCGTATCCTGAGGAGAGGTGGCCACGGGGTTGACTGCATAGTAATCATAGCGCCGCACTCTGGCAAGGAAAATCTTATGCACCGTTCTCGATGCTATGTGGAATGCGGATTAGAATGTGCAATGGCAAGTTACCTTGCAGTTACTAATGTTAGTCAATCGAATGGCTAAAAAGTGCCGCTAGACGAAGCTCGTTGGTTCTTGATGACTTAAAAGAATAGCGATCCCGCCAGCTACATGAATCGGTGGCCTTAGCGATACCGTTTACGTCTGCGTTAACAGTAGTTCCATATAGAGCAGGCCCTCAACTCGCTCAGCGGGGTCAGGCGCGACTTCCTGGAAAGCGAGCCTGCGGTACATCGCAACGGCTGCCGGCATGGTCGGAGGATGGGTGTCCAGCCGAAGCCGCGTATAGCCCAGAGCGCGCGCATGCTGGAGCACCCGCTGCACCAGGTCTTTGCCGACCGTCCCACCGCGAAATGTGGGACGCACGTAGAGCCGCTTCATCTCGCAGGCCCCTTCCAGCGGGAACGGCCGCAAGCCTACACAGCCGACTGGCTGTCCCGCTACCGTTGCCAGGAGCAGGGTGCCCTTAGGCGGTGTGTAAAACCCGGGTAGAGCAGAGAGTTCCGCCTCAAACCCTGGCGGCCGGTATTGCTGCGCCAACTCGGCGTGATATTCGCGAAACAGATTACGAACCTGCTCGACCTGCTCCTCGCTTAGCGCTTCGACTATCTCACTCACGTTTCACCGGCAACTGACATCGCGATTCTCGTTCAGCCCATCAGGATGCCGCCATTGACCTTCAGCACTTCGCCGGTGATATATCCTGCCTCCTCGGAGGCGAGAAACTTCACTGTGTGCGCCACATCGAGGTCCGTACCGGAGCGTCCCAACGTAACGTTCCTCATCATCGCCTCTTTCAATTCCGATGACAGCACGGCCGTCATGGCCGTCTCGATAAAACCGGGCGCCACCGCATTCACCGTGATGTTGCGCGAGCCCACCTCACGCGCGACCGCCATGGTCAAGCCGATCAGGCCGGCCTTTGACGATGCGTAATTTGCCTGCCCTGCCTGCCCGATCTGTCCAAAAATGCTGGTTACATTGATGATGCGTCCCCATCGCTGCTTCAGCATCGAGCCGATCACCGCCTGGATCAGCAGGAACGGGCCAGTCAGGTTGGTATTGATCACCTCATCCCAGTCGCTGCGCTTCATACGCATTACAAGCTGGTCTCGCGTGATGCCCGCATTGTTAACCAGAATGTCGACCTTGCCGAACCGCGCGATCGCGGCCTTGGCTCCGGCTTTAATTTCCTCCTCGTTGCCGACGTCCATTTTGAACGCCGCCGCGCCTCCGCCTTTGCCGTTGATCTCGCTGGCAAGCTGCTCCAGTTTGTCCAGGTTGCGGGCACAGAGCGCAACCTTGGCCCCCGCCTCTGCAAGCACCAGCGCACATGCACGCCCGATCCCTTGCGACGCTCCGGTTACCAGCGCGACCCGGCCTTCCACTCCTGCCATGAAACCTCCCGCTTGCAAGTAAAGCTGGATTATAAACATCGGGGGTTGGATTATCCGCTCGGCCGCGGACCTGCACCCGAATAATCGGCGATCAGATTTCTACAGCAGCCGCTCTGGCGCCCAGAACAGTACCTTCAATTCACGCGTAAATAAAGACAGCTCGGGTTGGGGTGGAAGTGCGACTCCCGCCGGCTGTGCCATGGAATTTTCCGCCAGATCCACCGCCGCTTGTTGCAACTCCCATGGGAGATGGTGAATTTCGCCGCGGTAGAGGCGCTTGCGGTTATAGGTGTAAAGGCAATAGCGCTCGGTGAGGAAGTGTTCGAGCGAGCCGGGGCGCGTGTGGAACATCGCCGAACTCGGCCCGTAGGAGCAGCGAAGTTCAGCCGGCTTCGGTCCATGCTGCCGCTTGGAAATGTACTCGATCCTGGGCCCGCCTCTGCCCTTAATCTTCATGGCTGCCTGCCAATACGGCAGCCGATAGAACATGCGCGCACCCCACACCGCTGACAGATTGCTGGCATCCAGACTGAAGAAATAAACCCCTGGCTTACCATCGCGTGTGACGTACGTGCGCACGTTAACTTCGGCGAAATGCGAGAACCACGGCAGTGAAGGAACTCCGGGCGGTCGCAGATGATTGATCCAGAATGGGATGACCGAAATCCACGCGTGCTGCTGGTAGGTGTCGAGCGTGAGCGCGTCCGGGACGAGCGGGCGAACTACTTCAGGCGGCAAAGCATAGTGGAGAAACAGGAGGTCATTCCAGCGCTGGGTCATGATCCACGGAGCCATAGGAGCAGGCCATGGACGATGCGCGCTGGCAAACAGAATCGAATCCGCGCCCACCCACCGCGTCCGGCTTTCGTTCGATTCGCCGTTGTTCGCAATTTCGCTACGAGTAGGCACGTTGAGTAGAGTTGCCGTTCCCTGCGAATACGAGTCCTTCGATGCAAATTCTAGCGTCTACGAACCATCGGGCGCTGTGATAAATGACCGCGCCGCCAGAGTTTTTCGCGTTTCCCACAGGCGGCGGTTGCCCGCGGATTCCATTACCGCATATCATTCAGCCCAGTGTCATCCACCGACAAACCAGACCGCAGGCTCGCAGCTTCTTCCGGCCACGAGCCCAGCACTGAGGTCTATGCCGTTCATGGCGCCGACCCCGAGGTACAGGCCTATGGCATGGCCAAGTACTCCCGTTCGGCGCTGACCATGCGCGAGTCTCTGGCCGAGATCAGCGAGCAAAAGGCGGAGAAGTTCCTCAACACGTTCTACTTCCAGTACGGCCACCGCAGCATTGCGGACTTAGCGCACATCCCGTTCGCCATCGAGCGACTGTCGATTCTCGCCGCCACCATCGTGGTCGATGAACCGCGCTGGGATGGGCAGGAGCGTTCCACCCGCTACCAGGATTTCCAGAAAAGCGGATACTTTGTTCCCGACTTTGGCGACGACGTTGCTGCCCGCGCACTCTACCGGGAAACCGTTGACCTCTTATTCGCCGAATACCTTCACTTTTCCGACGAGATGTTCGCCTATCTGCGCGACCGCACGCCCCAGCCACCGGAGATGAAGCTGGAGGCATACGAGCGCACCTTGCGCGCGCGAGCCTTCGACCTGTCGCGCTATTTACTACCACTGGCGACTAATACCTCTCTCGGCCAGATCGTCAGTGCGCGCACCCTGGAGTCGCAGGTTTCGCGGCTGCTCTCGGACACCCACGCCGAGGTTCGTCGATTGGGTGAACTGCTGAAGCAGGCAGCACTCGAACCCTCCTACAACGTCGGGCGCTCCAGCGCCCGCGATCTCGTACAGGAAATCCAGCGCGAGTGCCCATCGTTAGGTGAGCGCGCCAGTGAGCTTCTCCTACGCGAGGTTCGCGTGGCGCCGACCTTGATGAAGTATGCTGAGCCCAGTCCGTACGAGACCGAGACTCGGCGCGAATTAATGGCCGCTGCCGGGGAACTGCTTGGGGGAACCGCCATCCAGATCGTGCCTTTGGTCGACCTGCTCGACGACGACCCGCTGGAGGTGGAACTGGCTGCCACGTTGCTCTACCAGCATTCCCACCATCCCTACCGGCAAATTCGCGAGGTTGTGGATGCTCTGCCCGAATCGCAGCGACGAAAGATCATCGATCTGGGCCTGAGTCATCGCGGCCGTCATGACGAAGTTTCGCGCGCCTTCTGCGCCGGGCAGCAGTTCCGCTTCGACATCCTGATGGACATCGGCGGCTTCCGCGATATGCATCGTCATCGCCGCTGCGTGCAGATTGTGCAGGACTATACCACCGCTCATGGATACGAGATGCCGCAGGAGATCGACACTGCCGGCCTGACCGTCCGCTACGACTCTGTAATGGAACGCGCGAGTGCGACGGTTGCCCAGCTTGCTGCGCGCGACGCAAGTGAATCCGAAGAGCAGTCGCAGTACGCAATGCCGCTGGCCTTCCGCAAGCGCACTTTGTTCAAAATGGATTTGTCCGAGGCAATCTACATCAGCGAGCTGCGCACCGGCGTAGCTGGGCATTTTTCCTATCGCAACGTGGCCTACGCCATGTACGAGGCCGTGGCCCAGCGCTATCCCGCCCTGGCAAAGTATTTCCGCGTAACCGATGTCCGCGAGCCAGTGGACTTACTCAAACGCTGACTCGTCGAACAGGAAAGGGAAGCACTCCCGAACCGCCTGGCTTGTAAAGATAGTTCTCTATCAGCCCATTTCGGTATAGCATGTTGGCTGCTGATGCAATTGCAGTCAAATGTGGAGGAGACCCCATGAGTCCTGTCCCGGTGCGAGAGAAAGATGCAAAGGAAAAGGCGCTACCCAAGCCTCATCCTGTAGAACATGCGGTTGCGGAAACAGCCGAGGCGAGCGGCGCCAGCGTGGAAAAAATACGCGACATCCTCTTCGGCTCTCAGATCAAGAATTATGAGTCGCGCTTCAGCCGCCTGGAAGATGCCCTGGCGCGGGAGACCGCCGAAATCAAGGACACTATGCGGCGCCGTCTGGATTCGCTGGAAGCCTTCTTCAAGAGCGAGACCGAGTCCCTGGCAGCTCGCCTGAAGACTGAACGGGACGAGCGCGAAGAGGTGTTGAACAATATCTCGCGCGAGTTGAAAGCCTCATCCGTGCAGCTCTCCAAGAAGATCCTTGACCTCGATAACAAGGCCGCCCAGGACCGCAGTGCGGCGCGCCAGGAGTTGATGGCCGAGTCCCGCAAGCTGCTCGACGAAATTCGCCAGCGCAATGATTCGCTCAGCGCTCTGCTCGAAACCCGCGTGGAGGAATTGCGCAATGCCAAGACCGATCGCTCTGCGCTGGCCGCCCTCTTCGTCGAAATGGCGGTTCGCCTGAAGGACGAAAGCGATAACGGCAAGGGCAAACCCAAGCCGATCCGAAGTGCTACCGAGGCATGAGGATCCTATGGGGTCAACGCCTGCTGACCTGAAACGCGAGTCTGAATACGATCCGGACCGTGATGAACTGGCCGAGCTTCGCGCGTTGCTGCTTGGCCAGCAGATGGTCGAGTTGCAGGCGCTACAGAAGAGGCTTGACGACCCCACCATTCGGACCGAGGAGATCAGCCAGGTACTCAGCAAGGCGGTCGCACTCTCCATCAAGCGGGACGGCGGCATGCAGCGCTCGTTGTATCCCGTCGTCGAACAGGCGCTGAAGATCTCGGTCGCCAAGAACCCGGCAATTATCGCCACATCTCTTGCTCCGCTAATCGGCGATGCCGTCCGCAAAGCAGTTGCCAGCGCCCTCCGCAACATGGCCGAGTCCATCAACTTCACTCTGGAACGCAGCCTCTCCTGGGAGACCTTCAAGTGGCGTTTCGAGGCCAAACGCACGGGTAAATCGTTTGGCGAGATCGTTCTGCTGCGCAACCTGCACTACAAGGTGCAACAAGTCGTTCTTATCCAGCGCGAAACCGGTTCGGTGTTGCAGTATGTGAAAGCGCCCGGGGAGGGAATAAAAGAAGCCGAACTAATGTCCAGTATGCTGACTGCGATCGGAGACTTTATGACCGATTCATTCGACGCCAAGCGGTCACAAGAGCTCGAAGCAGTGGATATTGGCGACTTTAAGCTTTGGGCACATTATGGCCCGCAAGCACTGCTGGCGGGCACAATTCTGGGCACACCTCCGCCTGAGCTCAAGGACGTTTTCGCCCGCGAGAACGAGCTGATCCACCAGGAGTATGCCGTGGCCCTGGCGACCTTCAGCGGAGACGCCAGCATCTTTGACGGTGCGCGGCCTCATCTGCAGAATTGCCTGCTTGGCCACAGCCAGCAGCCGAAGGTGTCCCGGCGCTGGCTGGTTCCGGTCGGCGCGTTGCTGATCGCACTTGTCATCTGGGGATTCTTCGCCTATCGCCGCGAGCTGCGCTGGAACCATTACATCGCGCGCTTGCAGAGCGAGCCTGGCGTGGTTCTCACCGGCTGGCGCAAAGCTGCGGGACACTATGAGCTCTCCGGGATGCGCGACCCCCTGGCTGCCGATCCGGTGGCCCTGGCCTCCGGCTTTGGTATCGACCCGGCGCAGGTGGCGGGACGCTTCGAGCCTTACGAGTCGCTGGATCCGCCCTTCACGCTGCATCGTGAATTCGATGCCGAGAAACGCGCCGTCGAACAGACAACCATCCTGTTCCCGGTGAACTCCAGCGCCTTGCAGCCGGACCAGTCCACCCGCCTGGATTCGCTGGAAGAGCATCTGGACAGATTGCAACAGGCCGCGGCTGCGCTGCGACAAACCGTTCACGTGACGCTTTACGGCCGCGCCGACCAGACCGGCGCTGAGAGCAAGAACGCTGCCTTGAGCAAAGAGCGTGCCGAACACGTTTTTGACGCTTTGCGCCAGCGCGGCATTCCGCCCAGCCTGCTCTCCGTCGTTGGACTGGGGAACAGTGACCCTATCCGCCATGGATCGGAGGCCTATCAGTTGGAAGTGAATCGCAGTGTTACGTTGAAGGTGGAATCGCAGCCACAGGGAGGCAGGCAATGATCCAGAAGAAGATCTGCATGCTGGGTTCTTTCGGAGTCGGCAAGACCAGCCTGGTCGCGCGTTTCGTGCATGGCATTTATGAGAGTAAGTATCTCAGCACCGTGGGCGTGAAGATTGACAAGAAGGAAATCAAGGCCGGCGACCAGGACGTGCTGCTGCTCCTGTGGGACCTGGCCGGCGAAGATTCGCGCTCGCAAGTGAAGACTGACTATCTTCGCGGCGCGGCCGGATATTTCCTGGTGGTGGACGGCACCTTCGCCGAATCGCTGGTCACGGCCAAGAGCATTCACAAGCGCGCGATCGAGGCCGTCGGCGAAATGCCCTTCATGCTGATCGTCAACAAGTCCGACCTGTGGAACCGTTGGGAGATCACAATGCCCGAGCTGGAAAAGCTGGAGGCCGAAGGATGGAGAGTCCAGGTCACCAGCGCCAAAACCGGCGAAGGCGTGGAGAAGATGTTCATGACCATGACCGAGCAGGTGCTGCAGAACAGCCCGCCGAGCGGGGACGACGACGAGGCGACCGAGGCGTGAAAAAGGCCGGCACCCCACTTGAGCTTGCAGGCCGGCCTGCCGAAGTGCGGAGCTTACCAGGGAATTGTCCCTCCCCGAAAATCCCCACCCAAGCAAGAGAGCCTTGGGTGGGGCACCCGCAGCCGACGAACGAAGCAGTCACCGCACGGTGGAGTGTGGCAAGGATCGCACTTAATTGTCATTGGGTCGTGAGACTAAACAAGACACCGTTGGAGCTGCCACCACTGGATGCGCTGCCATAGAGAGTGGCTGAGAGAGTGGCCGATGGAGTCCAGATCAAGTCGCCTCCGTATGGGCGTCCGCCGTCCGCCCCGCCGGTGAAGCTGTGGAGGATCGTATATGTGCTGTCAGAGCTGAGCTTGAAGACGACACCAAAGCCGTTAGCACCGCCGAAGATAGTGGTCCCGTAAAGATTGCCCGCTGGGTCTCGCGTCGGACTGGCGGTAGGAAATTGACCATCGGTGCCGGTGAAGGAGTGGAGCACCGTCAACGCACCGTTGGGGCTGAGTTGGAAGACTACACCGTTCCCTAGGCCACCGGCTTGGGCCATGCCATAAAGATTGCCCGATGAGGCATCCCGAGACAGGCCAACGGGCGTTCCCCCATCTGCGCCCCCAGTGAAAGAATAAAGCACGCTCTCCTGGCCGGCGGGGGTGAGTTTGAAAATCACACCCTTGTTAGAAGCCCCGCCAAGACTTGTCGCGCCATACAGGTTGCCGGCGGGGTCAAACACCAAGTCCCCGTACGGTTGCCCACCATCTGCGCCTCCAGTGAAGCTATAGAGCGTCGTGAATACTCCGGCAGTGGTGATTCTGAACACCACTCCGTCGCTGGAGCTGGTACGTGCGGTGCCATAAAAGTTGCCTGCCGCATCGCGGATTAAACCACTTTGCGGATTGCAACCGTCCAGCATTCCCGTGAAGGTATGGAGCACAGTTTCCGTGCCGTCGGGAGCGAGTTTGAATACGACCCCACAGTTGGAAGTGCCGCCTCCATTCGTGGTGCCGTAAAGGATTCCTGCCGAGTCCCGGAGCAGAACACCGTTCACTTGCGGAAACCCTCCGTCAGCGCCGCCGGTGAAGCTATACAGGACGGTTTCCTGACCAGTAGCGCTTAACTTGAAAATCGAACCCTTATCGTTTGTGCCGCCCTGAAGAGTCGTGCCGTAAGTGTCGGCTGAGAACGGTCGGGGCGATGCTCGCAGCAAACCGGAGGAGGGGCGCTTTCCATCGGGCTTTCCGGTAAACGTGTAAAGAACAGTGTAGGTTTGGGCCGTCGCAGGCAGGCTGAGAAGGCCGTCGGCTAACAGCAGCAAGGTTAATGCAAGATAGGTAGCTATTTGTGATCTGCTGAATTTCATACAATTCTCCTTAATCATAGATGTGAGGGGCGGTTGCGAGTGAGGCTCACCGCCGGTGTGGTTGGTGAGATCCGAAATCGCGATGCTTGACCGGCATTTCGCCAGCCTTCGGATCGCCTTGAGTCCAGTCAGGTGGCTCATTTTGGTGTTACTCGGTTCTAAAGTTGTGGGCCGAAAAATCCCCGGATGAGTCGCCGCTTACTCGCCGCGGCTCAGTCGAACTTGCGCCGAGTGTGCTCTGGATGGCCGGTACGGACAATGCACGGGAGGTGATCTTTATCTGACTTTTGTGCGACCACACGTAAGTCGTTAAGCCCAAACGCCAGCAAGGCGTCAATATGAATTCGTAGTGAATCGCGAAATGGTGGTTCTAATTCACCAGGAACGGTGTAAACTCTGCTGAACCACTCTCGGACATCCCAGATTCCATGAAGGACACGCCGCCATATCGTGTGCGCCTCGGGGTCTTTGAAGTCGATCTTCGTGTAGGGGAGCTTCGCCAAGCTGATGGATCTGTCTTGCTGCTCCCGGAGCAGCCCCTCCAGATCCTGCGCATGCTGGTCGAGGCCGGCGGCGAACTCGTTACCCGGGACAAAATTCAGCGGAAGCTTTGGCCCAATGACACGGTGGTGGAATTCGACCACAGCATCAACACCGCCATCAAAAAGCTGCGGCGAGCGCTAGGCGATTCGAGTGACGAGCCGCAATACATCGAGACGATTGCTAAGCGTGGTTACCGGCTGGTGGTTGCGGTGGAGCGGATCAGAGGCGCCTCCAGCGACGACTCTTCAAGTGGAGATGCTTCAAAGGACCACACTGGCATTGTTGAGCGAATGGAGCCTGTCCCGGGCGGCCTGATCGGAAAGAAAGTCTCGCACTATCGGGTGCTGGGTGTGATCGGCGGCGGCGGGATGGGATTGGTTTACGAAGCAGAGGACCTGAAGCTAGGCCGCCGGGTGGCGCTGAAGTTCCTGCCGGAAGAGCTGGCAAGCGATCCGGTAGCGCTGCAACGCTTCGAACGCGAAGCGAGGACTGCGTCGTTGTTGAACCACCCGAACATCTGCACCATCTATGAAGTAGAAGAGCACGAATCGCAATCCTTCATTGTGATGGAACGGTTGGAGGGTGAGACGCTGCGCGACCACATGGCAGCCGCCGCTCAGCCTTTGTCCCTGGGTAAGCTTTTGGACATCGCGATTCCCATCACCGATGGCCTGCAAGCGGCGCACGACAAAGGCATCATCCATCGCGACATCAAACCGGCGAACATCTTCCTGACCGCGCAGGGACAGGTCAAGATTCTGGATTTCGGGCTGGCCAAGCTAATAGTGGAAGCGCCCATGGTGGAAGCGCCGGACGCTGGGGTAGAGCGGGGGCTTAGCCTCGCGTCCGCCGACCCCCCTCCAATGTCATCCCGAGCGACGAGGTCGTCCGCCGTGGCGGACGACCGAGGAGTCGAGGGACCTGCTGTTCGTCGCGTTGTTGAAAAAGCAGGTCCCTCGACTCCGTGCCCGCCCGGCCGCGAAGACGCGGCCGGGGAAGAACGCGGGCACTTCGCTCGGGATGACAATTCAAGGGGCGTTGACGGCACGCCTGAAGGCGTGCCCTTTCAAAGCCACGTCTCACCCGACCCCACCCTTACCCGCACCGGCGCGGCCATGGGCACCGCGGGCTACATGTCACCAGAGCAGGTGCGCGGCGAAAAGCTCGATGCACGCACCGACATTTTCTCCTTCGGCCTGGTCCTCTACGAGATGGCGAGCGGACAACGCGCCTTCACCGGCGAGACAGCAGCGGTCGTCCACGACGCCATCCTGAACCAGATTCCTGCCCCGGTGCATGAGCGGAACTCCGCAATACCGCCGGAGTTGGAACAGATCATTAACCGGGCAATCGAAAAAGACCGCGAACGACGTTATCAGAGCGCAGCAGAGATGGGCGCCGAGCTGCAGAGTTTGGCGGATCAGTCCAAAGAGTCTGACCGACGTAAGCCTGGCATCCATTCTGCTTGGAAGTGGTTGGCGGCAGTGGCTGTAGTCTGTATCGCAATTGCCGGCGGCCTGTATTGGCATTCGCACAGGCCGTCCAAGCTAACCGACAAAGACACTATCGTGATTGCTGATTTTGACAACAGGACAGGGGACCCGGTGTTCGACGACACCCTGAAACGGGGCCTCCTCCTAGAGCTACGGCAGTCCCCCTTTCTCGATTTGCTCTCGGACCGCAAGGTGAACGCAACCTTGAAGCTGATGGGCGGGCACGCCGGTGACCGTTTGACTCCGGAGATTACACGCGAAGTCTGCCAGCGCGCGAGTAGCAA
>Ga0209040_10002699_pt1 | contig 13794 bp, 12 predicted proteins | sample BogFormECP12_OM3_FD_188240 | JGI IMG/M metagenome (GOLD analysis project Ga0209040, IMG submission 188240) | Bog forest soil microbial communities from Calvert Island, British Columbia, Canada - ECP12_OM3 (SPAdes) (version 2) | ecosystem: Environmental > Aquatic > Freshwater > Wetlands > Bog ...
CATAACGCTCAAAGCCACTCATCATCGCCAGTGTCCTCTGCTTCATCTGCCGACACTGTAGCTGCCTTCGCCGTGGAAAAGGAGAGCGAGAGCTTAATCAGAGTCTCCCTAAGAGCCATCAAAGATCGTCTCAATCACTCGAATCAATATAGAGTTAATGAAGTTTCGGAATTTGTTGAACAACTCGGATTACTCGATCAAGATGAACAAATTGGAACCTGTTTCGAATTACCCAGAGCGTTTTTTCCAATAATCGCTCAGCAGCCACTGATCCATAAATTGGCGTCTTTTCTCGCAATTTATGAAAGGTTGGTTGAAAGACAGGATTACTCTTGGAGCTATGCAGAAGATATCGCCTCAAAAATGAGGGATATATTTCGAAGTGATGCAGCATCCTTCGAGGACAAAACTTTTGCACTTGATTTAGCAATTCGCGCGGCTAGTTACAAAAATCGTTTCGCGGCAATGGATACATGTCGCGCAATGGTGAAATCGGTAGTTGATGATGCATTGGGAATGCATATTGCTTCTCTACTAATCAAGTACAAAAGTGAATTCATCGTGGATATCGAGCCAAGCGAATGCAAGAGCATTCCTATAAAAAATGCCTTACGGCAAATCCGGCAAGGCTGATTCAGCCTAGACTTAGAAAGAGGGCGCGAAATCGCGCATTACATCTACACCTGATAGCCCATTCCTGCGAGCACGCCACGCATGTAGGCGAAGCTCTTGATGACTCCGGGCATGGGGTCGTCGCCGTGAATTTCGTATTCGAGGTCGACGTAGCCCTGGTAGTTGATGGCGATGAGGGCTTCGAATATTCCATGGACGGGCATGATGCCGTCGCCTACGGCGACCTGGCTCTCCTTGCTGTGGAAGTCGGTGAGGTCCTTCATGTGGACGTCGAAGAGGCGCGGGCCGACCTGCTGGATGGCGGTGACCACGTCCGTACCGGCGCGCTCGCAGTGGCCGACGTCGATGCAGCAGCCCATGCGCGGGTCCATGCTGCCGACGACCTTGAGGACGTCGAGCGGGGAGGGCCAGACCTTGTCTTCGGGTCCGTGGTTGTGGATGGCGAAGCGGATGTCGTATTCCTTGACGAACTTCTCGATGCGCGGAAGGGTGGTGGGCGCGGGGTCTCCGGCAACGATGACCTTGACGCCGGCGCGCTTGGCGTAGTCGAACTTGGAACGGATGTCCTCGTCTTCATCTTTCGGAAAATAGACGGTGCCGACCGCGGTGAGCTTGATGCCGGCGGCGGTGTAGGCGGCGACGGCCTGCGCGGTGGCTTCGGGCGGAGAGATGGGGAGATGGTCTTTGACGTCCTTGGCGTTGAGGTTGGCGAGCTTCAGCTCCTTCATGAAGTCGATGACGCGGGCGCGGTCAAATTCGCGGAAGGTGTAGCTGGCCATGCCGAGCTGAATGGGCGACGGTTTGGATGTGGACTGGGCGGTCACCTGCTGGGCTGCGGCGAAGACGGGATGCGCGGCGGTCGAAGCCAGGGCGGCGGTAGTGATGGCGGTGTTGCGTAGGAAGTCGCGGCGTGAGGTAGACATGTCGGAGGCCATCATAATTTCTGCGCGCTGGCGTGTCTAAGACAATCTGGGGAGAATCCGCCTCTGTCTCTCATGCAGAGACGACGCGCTGTTTATGCTGGAGGCATGAAGAATCGATGGCTTCTCTCGCTCACATGGCTTCTGCTTGGCGCTATCGCGGTGGGTCGCGCGACAGCGCAGAGCCCTACCCTTGAAGGCGACACGGCGCATCCGGCGCACACGCAGGGCTGGGTGGATACACGGCTCTATTTTGGACTGGGGCGGTTCGAGCCGAGTACCAATCAGGCCGGAGCGGGTCACTCGGAAGCGCGGGTGACCGAGGCGGGGTGGCTGGATTTTCTGGATAAGGAAGTGACGCCACGCTTTCCTGACGGGTTGAGCGTGATCGACGTCTATGGCCAGTGGCAGGGGAAGACGATGAGCAATCCAGAACGCCTGCGGTCGAAGCTGCTGGTGATCGATTATCCGGACACGGCGGAGAATCGCGCCAAGATCGAGACCATCCGCACGGCATGGAAGAAGCGCACGGGCGACCAGTCGGTGCTGTGCGTGACGCAGCCTGCGCAGGTGTCTTTTTAGGAAAGCGCTCGCCTTGACGAGGCGTTCAGGCGGGCTTTGGCGATGGCGTCGAGGACTCCGTTGAGAAAGTTGATGGATTCGGGAGCGGAGTAGCGGCGGGCGATCTCGAGAGCCTCGTTGATGACGATGGGGGCGGGCGTGCCAGGGAATCCGATCAGCTCGGCGACGGCGGTGCGCAGCACGTTGCGATCGACGGCGGACATGCGGGTCAGCTTCCAGTTGGCCGAATGCTGCTCGATCAGAGTGTCGATCTCGGCCTCGCGCGCGGTGGCGACGCGGAAGATGTCCTCGGTGAAGCCGCGGGTGTCGTCTTCGACATCTTCGCGAGCGGGCCAGAAGGTCTTGCGGACCTCGTCGGGGTTCTGCTTGCCGACGTCGGCCTGGAAGAGCATCTGCATGGCGAGTTCGCGGGACTTGCGCCGCTTGCCGGTGACGGTCATGGATGGACCTGCGGACTCTGCCCGTTGATTTTGCGATGCAGCGACACCATTTCAATCGCCGCCGATGCGGCTTCGAAGCCTTTGTTGCCGGCCTTCAGGCCAGCGCGGTCGAGAGCCTGCTCCAGCGTATCGCAGGTGAGCACGCCGAATGCATGGGGGATGCCGGTCTCCTGCTGCGACTGGCCGATGCCGCGGGAGACCTCGTTGTAGATAGCCTCGTAGTGCGCCGTCTCGCCGCGCAGAAGGCAGCCGATGGTGATGACGGCGTCGACTAGCTTTGTCTCGGCGACCTTGCGGGCGGCTGAGGGGATCTCCCACGCGCCGGGCACGCGAAGGATGTTGACCTCGTCCTTCCTGACGCCGCTGCGGTAGAGGCAGTCGAGCGCGCCTTCGAGCAGGCGGTCGGTGATGACGGCGTTCCAGCGGGCGACGATGACGGCGAACTTCATGCCCTCGGCGGTGAGATCGCCGGCGAGCGCGACGGGCTTGCCGCGGAGCGGGTCGAGCCACTCCCAGAAGGCGAAGGAGATTCCGGGAACAGGCTCGATGGTGAAGACGCGGGACTTCCAGTGCGTCTCGGCGGTCTCGGAGATGCGCTTTGGGGCTTCGGCGCGACTTAAGTGCTTGGCCAGCCAGTGCTCAACGACGTGCCGAACGGCGTCGAGCTGTGTGACCTCGATGAAGGTGTCGGTTTCAGCACGCTTCATACCGTCAACGAACTCAAGATTGCCGAGCGGGGCGACGAACGGGCGGCCACGGCCGGCCTCGTCGTCCCAACTTTTTCCGTCTTCGAAGCCCAGCACCGAAAAGAAGCTGACCAGCGCGTCATAGACCGCTGGAGAGCCGGCCGGGCGAACAAGGGTGATGCCTTTAATCATGTATTTGAGGGTATCAGGGAGTGAGTATCGAGGGCCCGTTCAGCGATACAAAAGCCGGTCCCCGTTGCCTTGCGGTGACCGGCTTGACACGACGGCCCGAGGAGAGTTGTACTGCTAGCGTTGGTTGTGGTGAAGGAGTTCACCCTTAACCGCTGTCCGTTCCGTATCGGACAGATGATGACTCCTGACAGGGAATCCTGTTGCGGAGTCATGTCCCAACCAGGTCCCTGAATGACAATTTAGGAAGAAGCGTCTATGACGAATGGATGGGGGCTCTCCGCGCCTTGGTGGGTTTGGCCCTGGCGGTAGCGCTTTCCGGAATTATTCGTCGGCACCGTGGCGGAAGAGGAGGCATAGGATTGCAAAAGTATCTGTTTATTGCGCTGGGAGGTGCGCTCGGCTCCATTGCCAGGTACTGGGTCGGCTCGTCTGTCGCCAGCCGGGTGGGCGCAAGATTTCCTTATGGGACATTTGTGATTAATCTGTCGGCGTGCGTGATCATCGGATTCTCGCTGACTTATTTAGGCAAGAGATCTGAGCTGAATCCCGCGTGGAGATTCCTGGTGCCAATCGGCTTCGTAGGCGCATACAGCACGTTTTCGACCTATGAGTGGGAAATTCTTTCTACTCTGCGGAGTGGCGCCTTTTTCCTGGCATCCCTCTATGCATTCGGCAGCCTCTTCCTAGGGCTCGCCGCTGTTTGGGTCGGCATTCTGATAGCGGAGGCACTCCCATGAAGACGCACGAGCCGTTCATCAGGTGCTTTGCATCCGTAAAGGGGGACCTATGTTGAGTGCCGGCAAAGCGGTAAAGGTATCCATCTATCTTAGTGAGGGATCGACCCATCACGGCGTTTCTACTTATTCAAGCGTCCTAGACTTCCTCTTCTATCGGGGCGTTGCGGGCGCGACGGTTCTCAAGGGTGTGGCCGGATTTGGCGCCGATCATCACATGCACTCCGCGAGCTCGGTTGAAATATCCGATCGCTTGCCCATCAAGATTGAATTCATTGACTCCCGCGAGAAGGTTGAGGAACTGCTCGGAAAGCTGGAAGAATTGGCCGGTACCGGAATGATTGAGATTCAAGAAACTACTGTGGCCAAGCCTGCCCAGGTTGCGAAGAAGAAGGAGGCTCCCGCTACGGCTCATTTGAAGATCGAGGGTAGAGCCAGATTGATGGAGATTTATATCGGGGAAAGCGATCGATGGAAAGACAAGCCACTCTATAAAGCGTTGGTGGAAGCCATGCGGGCCAACGACATTGCGGGCGTTACCGTCTACCGCGGCATCTTAGGATACGGCGCGCACCGGCGGGTTCACAGGGAAAAGCCATTGCACCTGTCGCGTGACTGCTCGATCATGCTTTCGGTCATCGACACGGAGGAGAAACTTCAGTCCTTTCTCCCGCTCGTGGAACAGATGGTGGAGGAAGGATTGGTCGTGCAGTCGGACGTGGACATCATCAAGTATTCCTATCGCGCGGTGGATGTTGACGAAAGTCCGACGGTCTCGGAGGGCGCTCCGGTAGAAAACGGGTGACGGCAGTGAAAGAAGAATTTGAAGCACGCATGTTGCGAATACATTTCGGCGAGGATGACAAGTGGCAAGGCAAGCCGCTGCACGAAGCGATTCTCGCCAAGAGTCAGGAAATGGGAATGGCCGGCGCTATTGTTTATCGCGGTATTGAAGGGTACGGAACGAGCACCAGAATTCGTCACAAAAGCTATTGGACGCTGTCGAAGGATGCTCCAATTATGTTGAGCATTATTGATACAGAAGAGCAAATCAATAAGCTGATTCCTCATCTGGACGCAATGGTGCAGGAAGGACTGATCGCCATGTCGCGGGTGCAGGTCATACGGTATTCCCGGAGTACCGCAAAGCCGCCGGAGAATCCCCAGATCAATTTGACGTAAATTGAAGGGGAACGGCGAATCACGGGAACCTGGCGTCCTTCGCCGCGGTGAGGACATCCAAGACGGATGAAGGAGTATCGAGATGGAACGACGTAGTTTTCTGAAGCAGGCTGCGGCGGCTGCGGCGCTCGCCGGATTGAAGAGCGCTGCGGGCCAAAATGTTGCCGGTGCGGGACTGCAGGGCGCGGCGGCGCAGAGTCCTTTGCCGGTTGTGACAACGGTGAACGGGATCGGACGGCGCAAACTGGGGCGGGCGGATGCTGAGGTTTCGATCATCGGCATTGGCGGCTACCATCTCGGCCTGTCAGGTGTTTCCGAGCAGGATGCGATTCGCATCGTCAGAAAAGGGCTCGATGAGGGCATCAATTTCCTGGATAACTGCTGGGACTACAACGCCGGCGTGAGCGAAGAGCGCATGGGCAAGGCGCTGCAGGATGGCTATCGCCAGAAGGCTTTTCTGATGACAAAGATAGACGGCCGCACAGGCGCGGAGGCGCGGAGGCAGCTGGAGCAGTCGATTGCGCGACTGAAGACGGACCACATCGACCTCGTGCAGATCCATGAAGTGATCCGCATGACCGATCCGGAGCAAGCATTCCAGCCCGGCAATGTGGTGGACGTGCTGAAGCAGGCGCGGAAAGAAGGCAAGATCCGATTTATCGGATTTACCGGACACAAGAGCCCGGAGATGCACCTGCACATGATCGAAACAGCGGACAAGCACGGGTTCACCTTCGACACAGTTCAGATGCCGGTGAATGCGCTCGACGAGCACTATGACAGTTTCGGGCAGAAGGTGATCCCGGTAGCGCAGAAGCATGGCATGGGGATCCTGGGTATGAAGCCGCTTAGCAACGGCGCCATCATCAAGACCGGTACTGTAACTGCCGTCGAAGCATTGCACTATGCGATGAGTGTCCCGGTGACCCTTACCATTACCGGCTGCGAGTCGCTCCAGAACCTGGACCAGGCGCTTGGCCTGGCGCGAAACTTCAAGCCGATGACCGAGCAGCAGAAGATTGCCATACTGCAGAAGACGGCGCCAGTGGCAACGGACGGGAAATTCGAGGCGTACAAGTCGTCACATATCTATGACGGCACGTACAACAACCCCCAGTGGCTGGGTTAACGCTAGTCTAGGAGATCGGGCTGCTCTCTGACGATTAAGTCCCAGAGAGGCTGATACTGAAACCAGCCCACGCGCGCGTTTCCGACCTGCTTATGCGCCACAACCGCGCTCTCATGGGAAATGGGAATTGGCTTGCCCGCCGCCTCTGCCATGAGCTGCGACTGGCAGGACCGATCCATCGTGATGAAAAACCAGGCTGCCTCGTCGACTGTGCTTCCGACAGTAAGTATGCCGTGATTCTGCAGGATTACAGCCTTGCGATGCCCCAGGGTTTCGGCAATACGGTCGCCTTCCGAGGTTTCATAAACGACGCCCGTGTAATCGGCAAACAGACTGTGATCCTGGTAAAAGGCGCAAGCGTCCTGGGTCAGCGGATCCAGCAGGCGGCCGAGCGTAGACCAGGTCCTTCCATAAAGGGAGTGGGCATGGGCCGCTGCGACCACATCGGGCCTTGCCATATGCAGTCGCGAATGAATTGCAAAGGCGGCTTCGTTGACCGGGCGGTCGCCTTCCACCACATCGCCTTTCTCGTTCACAAGGATCAAATCCGATACGCGAATGTGCGCGAAGTGCATGCCGAAGGGATTCACCCAGAAGTGATCATGGAACTCAGGGTCGCGGACCGTAATATGCCCCGCAACGCCTTCGCTGAATCCGAACTTCGCAAAAAGGCGGAACGCCGACGCCACACGCTGCTTGCGATGCAATCGCTCTTCGCCGACGGTGTTGAAGCTCGGCGGTGTTGGTGTCTTCGCGATCTTGACTTCAGCGGGTTGAATCGTGGTGGCCATCTCAAGTCTTCCCTTCTTCGAGAGCAGTCGAGGTTTACATCAATATTAGACGCCTTCTGGAACCGTTGACAGGGCAGGCGATAGGATGGAAGGTGCTTAAGAGAGTCGAAACGCCCTATGGCCGCCGAAAAGTTACTCAAAATCGATCCGCTTGATAACGTCCTGGTTGCCCTCACAGCGTTGAAGGGCGGCGAACCCGTATCGTTCGCGGGCGCAACCTATGTTCCGTTGACCAACATTCCGGCCAAGCAGAAGTTCACGATCGAAGATTTGCCGGTTGGCTCGAAAATCATCATGTACGGTGGCGTTGTAGGACGCGTGCGTGAGGCGATCCCTCGCGGCGGCCTGCTGAGCACGCGGAATGTGCAGCACGACGCAACGGACTTCGCGCGCAGAGACGCCCATTTTGACTGGACGCCCCCGGATGTCGCGCGCTGGGAGCAGCGCACTTTCGGTGGCTATCACCGTGAAGATGGCCAGGTTGGCACGCGCAACTACTGGCTCGTGATTCCGCTGGTGTTTTGTGAAAATCGCAATGTCGACGCGCTGCGCGAGGCCTTTGAAGAAGAACTGGGCTACAGCCGTCCTAAAAAGTACAGCCAGAAGGTCAGAGAGCTGATTGACCGCCATTTGCAACAAACCTCCCCCAAGCCACAACACTTGGTCACACATGAGCGCGTTTTTTCTAATGTAGACGGCATCCGGTTTCTCATTCACGAGGGCGGCTGCGGAGGCACGCGGCAGGATTCGCAGGCCCTCTGCGGCTTGCTTGCGGGGTACATCCATCACCCAAACGTAGCCGGCGCGACAGTACTGAGTCTTGGATGCCAGCATGCCCAGTCAGCTATTCTCCTCGAAGAGCTACGGAAGCGAAACCCGTCCAACCCTAAGCCCGTGCTCCTCTTCGAGCAACAGCAGTCGGGCCTGGAAACCACGATGCTTTCGAAGGCGATCGAAGCCACCTTTGGGGGGATGGTGCAGGCCAATCAACTCGTGAGAGAACCTGCCCCGATTGCGAAACTGACCGTCGGCTTGAAGTGCGGCGGCTCGGATGGTTTCTCCGGACTCTCGGCGAATCCTGCGCTGGGACGTGTTTCCGATTTACTTGCAGCTCTCGGCGCCAGGTCGATCCTTTCGGAATTCCCCGAGCTCTGCGGCGTCGAACAGAACCTGATCGATCGCTGCTCAAACCCTGACGATGCGGACCGCTTCATTCAGCTGATGCGCGATTACAACGCGCGCGCAAAGGCCGTTCATTCGGGCTTCGAAATGAATCCTTCCCCGGGCAACATCAAGGATGGCCTGATCACGGATGCGATGAAGTCCGCGGGCGCCGCGAGAAAGGGCGGCGCCTCCCCGGTTCGCGGCGTACTCGACTATCCGGAATATGTAACGAACACTGGGTTGAATCTGCTTTGCACCCCGGGAAGCGACGTCGAGTGCGTTACCGCGCAGGTGGGAGCAGGCGCGAACATCGTTCTGTTCACCACTGGTCTCGGTACGCCCACGGGCAACCCGGTTACGCCCGTCATCAAGGTTGCCACCAACACGCGCCTCGCCAATCACATGGCCGACATTATCGATATCGATACCGGCGCAATCATCCGTGGCGAGGCAACCATCCAAGAACTCGGTGATTCCATTCTGGAGACGATTCTGGCAGTCGCCAGCGGAAGCGCTCAGACAAAGGCGGAGATACTCGGGCAGAATGACTTCATCCCCTGGAAGCGGGGCGTGTCTCTCTGATTCACACCTGGCTTGACAGATGACCGGACCACGGGAAGATCGCGCCGCAACGGAAATCATCGCCAGCGATAGCCGCAAGCGCTGGCTTTACGTGCTGCCCGCTGCATTCATCACTTACAGCCTCGCGTACCTCGACCGCGCCAACTATGGCCTGGGAGCAGCCGCAGGTCTCACCGCGACACTGAACATCACAGGCTCTCAGTCCGCGCTTCTCGGGTCGCTTTTCTTTCTCGGATATTTCGTTTTTCAAGTGCCGGGAATGACATACGCCCGGCGCCACAGCAGTACCCGCATGATTTTTGTCGCGCTTCTTTTATGGGGAACTCTTGCCGCGCTCACCGGCGTCATTCGGCAGTTCTGGCTGCTTGCGCTTGACCGCTTTCTTCTTGGAGTCGCCGAGAGCATCATCTTCCCCGCAATGCTCGTGCTTATCACGCACTGGTTTACACGCGCGGAGCGTTCTCGCGCCAACACCCTGCTCATGCTGGGAAATCCGATCACCGTGCTCTGGATGTCCGTTATAACCGGGTACCTGATCCAGGCTTTTGGCTGGCAGAAAACCTTCATCATCGAAGGCGTACCTTCAATTCTCTGGGCATTCGTGTGGCTGGCGTTTATGCGGGACAAACCGAGCGACGCGCCGTGGATGAGCCCGCAAAGCAGCGCCGCAATTGAGCGGCAACTCGCTGGAGAACAGCTTGCGCTGCCCCGCATCGGCGGGTTGCGCGAGGCGTTTACTCGCACGGACGTGCTGGTGCTCAGCGTTCTCTATTTCTGCTGGAGCGTGGGCGTCTATGGTTTTGTCCTCTGGCTGCCGACCATGATTCGCTCAGGCATCACCATCGGCATCGGGAAAACCGGCTTGCTCGCGGCAGTTCCCTATCTGCTGGCGGTAATCCTCATGCTTCTGACCGCGCATTTTTCCGATCGATCGCTCCGGCGTAAGGGAGTGATCCTGCCCTTTCTTGTGATTGCGGGCCTGGCGCTCTTTGCATCTTTTCTTTTCGCGGAGCGCACTTTCTGGATAGCCTACTGCGCCCTCATTCTTGCCGGAGGAGCCATGTATGCGCCTTATGGCAGCTTCTTCGCGTTCATTTCGGAGATCATTCCCAAGAACGTGCTGGACGAGGTGCTCGCACTGATCAACAGTAGCGGCGCTCTCGGCGCGTTTGCCGGAGCATGGATTGTAGGGGGGCTACAGGCGCGCACAGGCAACTCCCGCGCAGGATTTCTCCTGATGTCCGGATCGCTCATGGCGTCAGGCCTGCTCATGCTCTGCTTACCATCCGAGCGTATCAGCGGGTCTGGATTCTATTCGGCAGGGTCGTAGTTCAGGCTCTGGCCGAGCCATCGCTCGACCTCTGCGATGCTCATTCCCTTGCGTACATGATAATCGGCGACCTGATCGCGGCCGATCTTGCCCAGGCTAAAATAGCGTGATTCCGGATGGGCGAAGTAGAGTCCGCTCACACTGGAGCCGGGCCACATCGCATACGACTCGGTGATCTGCATGCCGGTGTTTGCCTGCACATCGAGCAAGCGCCAGAGCGTGCCCTTCTCTGTGTGGTCAGGGCAGGCCGGGTAACCGGCCGCCGGTCTGATCCCGCGATACTTCTCGTGGATAAGGTCCTCATTGTTCAGGCCTTCCCCGCAACCGTAACCCCACTCCTCGCGAACACGCTTGTGCAGGCATTCGGCAAAGGCTTCGGCCAGACGATCGGCGATGGCCTCTGCCATGATCGCGTTGTAATCGTCGTGCTCCGCTCTGAACCGGTAGCAGAGGTCCCTTAGGCCGATCCCGCTGGTTACCGCGAAACCACCGATGTAGTCGGTCAGCCCTGTTTCCTTCGGTGCGATAAAGTCGGCGAGGGACCGGCAAGGCTCGCTGCCTTCCCTGTTCGCCTGCTGGCGGAGGAAGTGAAATCGCGTGAGCACCTTCGCGCGCGTGTTATCCGTGTACAGTTCGACATCGTCGCCGACGGCGTTCGCGGGGAAAAAGCCGTAGACGCCGCGCGCCGTGATCAGGTTTTCTTCGATGATGCGATCGAGGAGAGCCCTGCCATCGTCGAAGATTCTGCGCGCCTCGGCGCCCTGCCGCTCGTCCTCAAGAATGCGCGGATAAATCCCTTTCATTCCCCAGGTGTGAAAATACGGCGACCAGTCAATGAAGTCGCGCAATGTTGCCAGGGGAAAGTTGTCCAGCACGCGAATGCCGGTAAACGCGGGTACGGGCAGGTCTTCGGCACGCCACTCGATCGGCGTTCGCCGAGTGCGAGCCGTCGCGATCGGAACCAGCTTTTGTTTCGGCGCCGAGTGCGCCTTGCGAATTGATTCGTATTGAGCGCGATGCTCGGTCACGAACGCAGCCTTGTTATCGTCGCTCAGGAGGCTGGTGGTCACGGGCACGGCGCGGCTGGCATCCAGAATGTGCACTACCGGCTCGCTGTAGTGCGGCGCAATTTTGATGGCGGTGTGGGCCCGGCTCGTCGTTGCTCCGCCGATGAGCAGCGGCAGCTTGAAACCCTGACGCTCCATCTCGCGAGCCACATGGACCATCTCGTCGAGAGAGGGCGTGATAAGGCCACTGAGGCCGATCATGTCCGCCTTCACTGCTTTGGCGCGTTCGAGGATCTTTTCGCAGGGGACCATCACACCCATATCGATGACCTCATAGTTGTTGCAGGCGAGGACGACGCCGACAATGTTCTTGCCGATGTCGTGAACATCGCCCTTGACGGTTGCGAGAATGATCTTGCCCTGCGCCTTGACCTCCTGGCCGGCCGCTGCCATCGACGCCTTCTCGGCCTCCATGAAGGGCGTCAGGTGCGCAACGGCCTTCTTCATCACGCGCGCGGACTTGACCACCTGAGGCAGGAACATCTTGCCAGCTCCGAACAGATCACCGACCACGCTCATGCCGGCCATCAGCGGGCCTTCGATCACCAAGAGAGGGCGGCCCAGCTTGAGACGGGCTTCCTCGGTGTCGATCTCGATGTAGGTGTCGATGCCCTTGACGAGCGCGTGAGAGAGACGTTCCTCGACTGTGCCGTTGCGCCATTCTTCAGTTTTCTTTTCACTCGCTACCGCTCCAGCGCCCTTCAGCGATTCGCCAAACTCCACCAGCCGCTCTGTGGCGTCGGGACGGCGATTCAGCAGTACGTCTTCGACCAGCACCTTCAGCTCGGGGTCGATCTCCTCATAGACTTCGAGCATTCCGGCATTGACGATGCCCATGTCCGTGCCCGCCGCAATGGCGTGGTAGAGGAAGGCGGAGTGCATGGCCTCGCGAACCTTGTTATTGCCGCGAAAGCTGAAGGAGATGTTCGAGACTCCGCCGCTAACTTTCGCATGCGACAGGTTGGCCTTGATCCAGCGCGTGGCGTTGATGAAATCGACCGCGTAGTTGTTGTGCTCCTCCATGCCGGTGGCGACGGTGAGGATATTCGGATCGAAGATGATGTCTTCGGGCGCAAAGCCGACCTCGTCGACCAGGATTCGATAGGCGCGCTCGCAGATTCGGATCTTGTCTTCGTAGGTTGCGGCCTGGCCCTGCTCGTCGAAGGCCATCACCACCACGGCGGCACCGTACTTGAGCACGGTGGCAGCGTTTCTGCGGAATTTTTCTTCGCCTTCCTTGAGCGAGATCGAGTTGACGATGCCCTTGCCCTGCAGGCACTTCAGACCCGCCTCGATGACTTCCCATTTCGAGGAGTCCACCATGAAGGGCACCTTGGCAACCTCGGGCTCGCTCGCCAGCAACTGCAGGAAGCGCGTCATGGCGACGACGCCATCGATCATGCCCTCGTCCATGCAGATGTCAATGACGTTGGCCCCGTTTTCGACCTGCTGCCGGGCGACGCTAACCGCTTCCTCGTATTTCCCCGCCTTGATCAGCGTCGCGAATCTGGGCGAACCGGCTACATTGGTCCGCTCGCCAATCATGATGAAGACGCTGGGCTGCTGGGTGAACGGCTGCGATCCGGAGAGCCGGAGCGGCCTCGCCTCAGTGGCCTCCTCGACACTTACGTTATCGATCACACTCAAGCGCTGACCTCGCTCTGGCGAAGGTCGGATTCCTCAGCAGGCGCTGTCCCCCACTTGCGCGGAGGCTGGCCTTCGAGCGCTTTGGCGATGGCCGCGATGTGCTCGGGCGTGTTGCCGCAGCAGCCGCCGGCGATGTTGATCAGCCCTCCCTGGGCAAAGTCGCGCAGATAACGGGCCATGTCGTCGGGCCCCAGATCGAACCCGGTTTCCGAGAGCGGATTCGGCAAACCGGCATTCGGGTAGCACGAGATCGCCACATTCGCCTTCTCGGACAACTCCTCCAGAAAGGGATACATCAGGTCGGGTCCCAGAGAACAGTTGAGTCCCACAGACAGCGGCTTTACGTGCGCCACTGCGTTCCAGAATGCCTCAGTAGTTTGCGCGGAGATCATCGTCTCGCCGCCGCGTCCCACCGCTGCCGAGATCATCACCGGGAGCAGCTTGCCATCCTCATCGAACACCTCACGAATAGCCACGAGCGCCGCTTTGGCATTCAGCGAGTCAAAGATTGTCTCGACCAGAAGGAGGTCAGAGCCGCCGGCGATGAGGGCGCGCACCTGCTGCGCGTAGGCTGCTTTCACCTGGTCGAAGGTGACCACCCGGAAGCCCGCGTCCTCGGGATCGGGCGAATTCGACAGCGACACGGTCAGCGGCCCTATGGCTCCGGCTACGAAGCGTTGACGCCCTGTCGCGCTCCCGACGCGATCTGCCCATT
>Ga0209040_10002700_pt1 | contig 13793 bp, 14 predicted proteins | sample BogFormECP12_OM3_FD_188240 | JGI IMG/M metagenome (GOLD analysis project Ga0209040, IMG submission 188240) | Bog forest soil microbial communities from Calvert Island, British Columbia, Canada - ECP12_OM3 (SPAdes) (version 2) | ecosystem: Environmental > Aquatic > Freshwater > Wetlands > Bog ...
TGGTGCCCGGCGCTGCGGCCGGAGCCGTGGCGATCAGGCAGTGCATGACGTCGCTGCACGAGATCTGCGTGAGCGACTCGGCCGGGCTGCCGGCGGGCAGCGCCAGCGGCAGCGCTTTCCAGGTCATTCCTTCATCGGTGCTCTTGAGCAGCGTGTTGTTGGCGCCGACGGCGTACGCGGTGGTGCTCGTGACGAAGACGAGGTCCGACAGCGTGGCCGGCGCGGTGGCGACGAGGCTCCATGACCCGGCGCCGTCGGCCGTGCGGTAGATGTGACCGCCGCCGGCGCCGCTCGTGATCGCGAACCCGACGGTGGGCGAGATGAAGTCGATGCGCCCGGCGCCCGCGCCGTTGAGCGGGACCGGAGTCTTCGGCGCAACCGTCTGCCCGCCGTCCGTGGTCAGGAAGATCGTGCCGTCGGCCTGCTCCACGAAGCCGGTGCTGGGGCTCAGGAACGAGAACGACGCGATCGGGGTGCCGCAGCTCGTTTCCGAATCGTTGACCGGCAGACGATGGAAGCTCGCGCCGGCATTTTCGGACTCGCGTACGGCGCAGCCGCCGCCCACGACGACCGTGCTGGCGTTCACCTCCTGCACCTGGCCGAGGTCGGCCTGTGTCCCGCTCGGCAGCCCGACCCAAGTGTTGCCGCCGTCTTCGGAGCGCAGGACCGTGCCGGATTCGCCGACCGCGAAGCCGCGCGCGCCCAGGAAGACAACGTCGTTGAGCGTGTTGCCCTGCGGCGTCGGGTCTCCCCACAACCAGCCCGAATGGCCGACGGAAACGGGCACCGCGAGCGCCGGGGATGCAAACAGCGCCACTCCAAGCGCACAGATCGCTCCCGTGATCATCGACAGCCTTGTGCGCACGATGTCCCCCATTTCGGTTGCTTGTGCCCGGCCGCTCCCTGGGGCGCCCGACGGCTTTCAGACCCTAACAACCGGAACGGGCGAAAGGTGCGCAAACACACGCAAAATGCGCATGAAGACGGATGGATAGGGCCGCGAGTCGGCCCGCCCGCGGCCGGTGCTCAGCGCCTGCGGCCCTTGGCGGGCTGCGGCGCGGGAGGAGGAAAGCGCTTGCGCTCCTTGGCCGTCATCTTGCGGATCGTGAGCGACCCCTCGTCGAGCTGGCGCTGCACGTCCGCCAGCTTCACGCGCCGCTTCTCAGCCGCACGATCTGCCTGGGTTCGCATGCATTCAAGGTTAGCGCGCCCGGCGCAGCAGCCATGAGAGTATTCCCGCGCAGCGGCGTTCCGCAGCGCGCGCCCACCCACAGACACGGACCGAAGGAGCCAACAGATGCCCGATATAGAGTTCCCCACCGGCGCCGGCACCGCCTCCGGCTATCTGGCCGTGCCCGCCGGGGAGCACGGCCCCGCCGCGATCGTCCTGCAGGAGTGGTGGGGCGTCGAAGATCACATCCGCTCGGTCTGTGACCGCCTTGCAGCCGAGGGGTTGTTCGCACTCGCGCCCGACCTGTACGGGGGTGAGACGACCACCCAGCCGAGCGAGGCCGAACAGAAGATGATGGCGCTCTCGATGAGCGACGCCGAGAAGGACATGTGCGGCGCCGCGGAGTTCCTGCTCGCGCAGCCGGGCGTCGAAGGATCGAGCGTGGGCGCCATCGGATTCTGCCTCGGCGGCGGGCTGGCGGTGTGGGCAGCCGCCACGTGTCCCCAGGTCTCCGCGGCCGTCAGCTACTACTACGTGATGCCACACGGCAAGCCCGACTTCTCTGCGATCAGCGGTCCCGTACTCGGCCACTTCGGCACCGCCGATGCATTCATCCCGCTAGACGCCGCCAAGTCGCTCGAGTCCGAACTGCGCGCGGCAGGCACCGAGGCGACCTTCGAGTACTACGAGGGCGCCGGGCATGCGTTCTTCAACGACACCAACCGGCTGGGCACCTACGACCCCGACATCGCCCAGAGCTCCTGGGAGCGCTCGGTCTACTTCCTGCGCTCGGCCCTGGCGCCTTCGCCGTGACCGACCGGCGCGCCGCGTCGGGGCCGACGCTCGGCCCCGACGCTTGACGCTCGGCGACTCGATCGGCGGCTCGATTCCGTGCCGCAGAAGGCCCTTGAACGGCCCCGCTGCGAAGCAGGCGCACTGCGCCGACGGGGCCGGTTAGGAAAGGATGCCCCCGGATGGACCGTGACTACGAGCTGCAGACCCACCAGGCCGAGGGCCGGCATTGGTGGTACCGAGGGCGACGAACCGTCCTCGAGGGCGTGATCGACGGCCTGCGGCTACCGGCCGGCGCCCGCATCCTCGACGCCGGCTGCGGCAGCGGACGCAACATGATCGAGCTGGCACGGCACGGAAGCGTCACCGGTGTCGAGCTCTCGCAGACCAGCGTCAGCCTCGCCCGTGGGCGCGGAGTCGGAGAGGTGATCGCCGGCTCGGTGCTCGAGATGCCGTTCTCTGCCGACAGCTTCGACCTAGCCGTCTGCCTGGACGTGATCGAGCACCTGGAGGACGATCTCGGCGCGCTCCGCGAGCTACGCCGGACGGTCGCGCCGGGCGGGTCGCTGCTGGTCACCGTGCCCGCCTATCCGTGGCTGTGGAGCCACCACGATGAGATCAACCACCACCATCGCCGCTACACCCGCCGCTCGCTGCGGCGCGTCGCGGAGCAGGCCGGCTGGGAGCAGGTGCGCACGACCTATTTCAACTCGCTGCTGCTGCCCGTCGCCGTCGTGCTGCGCGTGCTGGACCGCCTGAGCACCAAGACCACCGAGTCGAGCCTCGATCTGTGGGTGCCGCCCGAACCGCTCAACTGGCTGCTCGAGCGCCCGCTCGCGCTCGAGGCCGCGCTGATCGCGCGCGGCGGTCGCATCCCCGCCGGACTCTCGCTGCTGGCGGTCTTCCGCTAGCGATCAGGCCTCGCCGTCGAGCGCCGCGACCGGCGGTTGTTCGCGGAAGGTCCAGGCACGGTTGACGAGGAACGTGGTGACGGTCACCACTGCCGTCGCGCAGACCTGGGCGAGCAGCTTGTCGAGGTGGGCGTCATGCACGAGCAGGTACAGCAGTGCCTCGTTGATGGCCAGTCCCCCGGTCTGCACGACCCCCCAGCGCACGGGCGTGAAGGCATCGCCGACGTGCTCGCTGAACGTCCAGCGGCGGTTGAGCAGGAAGCCGTTGGTGGCCCCCGCCGCGAAGCCGATCGCGGACGCGGCCAGGTACCACACGCCGAAGACCTTCAGCAGCACCGTGTACACGACCAGGGTGATCAGCGTGTTGGACACGCCGACGATGCCGAACTTGACGAATTGCACGAGAACGGCCGCCCGCGGCCGACCCGCCGCTGGCGCTACGCTGGTTGGCGTTCTCTTCGCCTTGGTGCGCTCGGAAGACATCCACTGACAGGATGAACGATAAATTCATCTTCCGTTGAGGGTGCCGGCTCAGAATATTTGTTGAGGCCGGCCTCGACGGGCGCGCCTGCAGAGGCAACGACCATGTCCGATAAACCACTCCGCACCCCCGCACTGTTGAGCGTCGTGGCGCCCGTGTACGACGAGCAGGACCTCGTCGAGGAGTTCGTCGCACGGGCCATCGCCGCCGTCGCCGACTTCGAGTTCGAGCTGGTCATCGTCAACGACGGCAGCTCCGATCGCACGCCCGAGCTGCTCGATAGCCTCGCCGCCACCGACCCGCGCGTGCGCGTCATCCACCTGTCGCGCAACTTCGGCCACCAGGCCGCGCTGACCGCCGGCCTCGAGCACGCGGTCGGTGACGTCGTGGCGATGATCGACGCCGACCTGCAAGATCCCCCCGAGCTGATTCCCGACATGATCGCCCAATGGAGCCAGGGCGCGGACGTCGTCTACGCCGTGCGCAAGCAGCGCGAGGGCGAGACCGCCTTCAAGCTCGCCACCGCATCCTGGTTCTACAAGCTCTTCGACAAGCTCGCCCAGGTCGATCTCGAGCCCAACTCCGGGGATTTCCGCCTGCTCGACCGCCGCGCGTTGAACGCGCTGCTGGCGATGACCGAGCGGTCCCGCTTCCTGCGCGGCATGACGGTCTGGGTGGGGTTCACGCAGACCGCGGTCTCCTACCAGCGCGACGCGCGCCATGCCGGCGAAACCAAGTACACGCTGCGCAAGATGCTGCGCTTCTCGCTCGACGCGATCGCCTCCTTCTCGCACCTGCCCCTGCAGCTGGCCACCTATGCCGGGATCCTCTCCGCCGGCCTGGCCTTCATCGCCATCCCGATCGTGATCGTCCTACGCATCGCCGACTCATACCTGCCCGGATTCAGCTCGATCACGATCGCCATCCTGTTGCTGGGCGGCATCCAGCTGATCGCGCTCGGCGTGATCGGCGAGTACGTCGGTCGCATCTACGACGAGGTCAAGCACCGTCCGCTGTACATCGTCAGCGACGAGCGCAACCGCCCGACCGCCCCGGGGCGTGTGGTCGCCGCGCCGCCGGGCGCTCGTGCGGGACTCCCCGCGCGCACGCCCGAGGGCATCCTCTAGGCATCCGCCGGCGGCGATCACGCCGCGGCGCTCGCCCCGGCAAAGCGCTACATCGGCGGTCCAAATGTGCTCTATTGCGATGATGCCTCTGCGGCGACGCCCTCCCGTCGCGATCCTCGCGACCGCACTGCTGGCAATGGCCCTCGCGCTGCTAGCCGCCGGCGCCAGCGCCGAACGCGCGCTCGCCGCGGGCTGCCCGGGCTCGGGCGCGCGCCCCTGCCCGTACACGTCCGCCAGCATCATCGGCCAGCGCGCCGAGGACGTGCTGCGCTTCCCCGAGGCCGTCGCGCTCGACGGTCAAGGAAATATCTACATCGCCGATCAGCTGAGCTACGTGGTGCAGAAGTTCACCATTGCCGGCGCCTACGAGACCGAGTGGGGCTCGTTCGGCGGCGGCCACGGCCAGTTCGGGCCGATCGCGGGCCTCGCGACGGACGCAGCCGGAGACGTCTACGTGGTCGACTCGAGCCACAACCGCATCGAGAAGTTCGACCCCAACGGCAACTTCATCACCAGCTGGGGCCATTTTGGGCGCGAACTGGGCGAGTTCAACTTCGGCTCCTCCCAGAACTACACGCAACCGCCCGGCGGCGGGATCGCAGTGGCCGGCAACTATGTCTATGTCGCCGACAGCGGCAACGACCGGATCGAGCGCTTCAACCTGGAAGGCAAGGAAGCCATGCAGTGGGGCACCTATGGAAACGGCCCCGGCCAGTTCTCCTACCCGCGGGCGCTGACGGCCAACGAACACGAGGTGATCGTCAGCGACAACGACAACCACCGCCTCGAGCAGTTCACCCCGGAAGGCGCATTTGTCGCCGCCGTCGGCTCAAACGGGAGCGGGCCGGGGCAGTTCGGCTTTCCCTACGGCATCAGCCTGGATGCCGCCGGCGACGTGTTCGTGGCCGACGACATCAACGATCGCGTCGTCAAGCTCTCCGCGCAGCTCAGCTTCGCCGGGGCCTGGGGCGGGTTCGGCACCAAACCCGGCCAGCTGGCCTTTCCACGCGCCCTGGCGGCCGACCCGGCGGGCGACACCTACGTCGCCGACACCGCCAACGATCGCATCGAGGTGTTCGATCCCAGCGGCAACCTCCTGCGCGCGATCGGCACCCCCGCCCGCAATCCAGGTGCGTTCACCGCACCGAAGGGCCTGGCGATCGACCCGGCCGGCCGGCTGTTCGTATCCGACACCGACGGCAACCGCATCGAGGAGTTCGCCCCCGGCAGCGAGGCCTATCTCGGGCAGTGGACGAGCGCCGGGGGATACAGCGGCAGCTTCAACGCGCCCGCGGGCATCGCGGTCGACCCTCGCGGCTCGGTGTATGTCGCCGACCAGGGAAACGCGCGGATAGTGCACCTGTGGGGAGACGAAACGTTCCTGTCCGAACTCGGAGGCCCGGCGGACGTCGGGGGTGCGGGGCTGAGCGGCGCCGGGTCCGTGGCGGTCGCCGCCTTCACCGGAGACGTGTATGTCGCCGACACGGCGCACAACCGCGTACTCCTCTACACACCCAACGGCGCCCTGATCGCCAAGTGGGGCGCCGACGGGGGCAGCGGGCTACCGGGCGGCGGGCCGGGCGAATTCAGCCATCCCGACGCGGTGGCGGTCGATGGCTACGGCAACGCCTACGTCGCCGACACGAACAACAACCGCGTCGTCAAGCTCTCCCCAGCCGGAAACGTGCTCGCGGAGTGGGGCTCGAGGGGCACAGCCGCCGGGCGCTTTCACTCGCCGACCGGCGTGGCGGTCGACGCAGCCGGAAACGTCTACGTGGTTGACAGCGAAAACAACCGCGTCGAGGTATTCGATCCGAACGGCACGTTCTTGAACGCGTGGGGCGCGCGCGGCATCGAACTGGGCGACCTCTCCCAGCCGACGGCGATCGCCGTGGACTGCAACGGCGACGTGTACGTCGCCGATACCAACAACAACCGGGTCGAGCGCTTCGACCCCGTCTCGCCCGCCGCCACGGGCTGCCTCGCCGCGGGCAGCTGGCCGCCTCCGCTGGATGTGGCACCGGTCGTCAGCTTGAGCCTGCCGCGGGCCGGCGGGGTGCTCGCCAGCCGAGCGCTGGCGCTGGTCGTGAGCTGCCAGCGGAGCTGCAAGGTGCTCGCGACCGCCACGCTTGCCCCCGTCGGCCGGGCCGGGTCCGTGTCCCTGATATCCGCGGCGCGCTCCCTGCCGCCGTCTCTCAGCGGACACCTGCGCCTGCGCCTCAGCGCCGCGGCGCTGCGCCGTCTGCGCCGCGCACTGGGCAACCACCGGGTACTGCGGGCCCGTGTGCGGCTCGTCGCCGCAGGCCCGACCGGCAGGCGAACGACCATCGCCCGCACTTATTTCGTCGCCCGCTGAGCCGCCCCACGTGCGCCAGCATCGATAATGAGCAGATGAGCAGTCAGAAGGACGAGGCGGCGGGCATGGATCACCGCCGCGAGAGGATCAGGATCGAGACCGATCGCCACCGGATCGAGGGCGTCCTGACGCTCGCCCGCGACGGCTACCGCAGCCGCGTCTCCGACGTGCTGAACGCCTCCGAGCGCGATTTCATCACCCTCACCGACGTGACCGTCGCCCCGATCGAGGGGGGTCCGATCGAGCTGCACGCCTATCTCACGCTGGCGCGTCGCCACATCGTCTTCGCGGTCGCCGCCGACGAAGTGCCCGGCGGCTGAGCGCCCGCGACGATTCGCGCGCAAAGTGGGACATTCCGCGCGACGCGGCCGGCGCGTTTGCGCTATGCCGACCAGACGGGTCGAGAGGGCGAATTTCTCCTCCTGGCTGCAATCCCCGCGCCATTTGCGATAAAGTCCATCATCAAACTGCACAATACATCGCCCCTGCTGTCAGGAGGTATGTGATGACCGACGCGAAGCTCGTCGGCAACAACCGGCTCACACGCCGACAGATCAGCCGCATCGAGACCCTCCCCGAGGGCCACAGGCTCGTCTCCGCCCGCCTGGGCGAGCCGGTCGTGCGCGCCCGCGACGGGCGCCTGTTCCGGGTCAAGACCGACGGACGCCTCGCGCCGAGCATTCGCATCGAGCGCGTCCAGTCCTATCTGCAGCTCGGCGGTTAGCCCCGGTCCTTCACGACGAGCAGAGCGCCGGCGCCAATCGGCACGACGGCCTCGGTCACGCGGCCGTCGTCGGCGACCAGCTCGCGCAACTCCTGCACCTCACCGGCGTGCGAGAGCACGTTGTCCACGACCAGCAGGCCACCCGGCTCCAGCACCCGGTGCAGATCGGGCCAGTAGCCGGCGTAGGCCGGGCGTTCGGCGTCCAGGAAGATCATCCGCCAGGACGCCTCGGTGGAGCTCGACAGCGTCATCGCCGCGTCCTCGGTGCGCAGCTCGACGAACTCGTCCAGGTGCACCCGCGCAAGGTGCTCCCTCGCCTGTGCGGTGCGCGCGGGGTCCACATCCACGCTCAGCACCCGTCCGCCGATGCTTCGCGCAGCATCGGCGAGCCACAGCGTCGAGTAGCCGTTGGATGTGCCCAACTCGAGCAGCCTTTTGGCGCCGAGCGCGCGGACCAGCACCGCGAGCAGCCTCGCCGTGTCGGTCTCCACGTTGCGCAGACGCTCCAGCCGGTCGGCCTTCTCGGCATCGTGCGCGCTGCCCCGGCGGTACAGCTCCTCCAGGTAGGCCGCCAGCTGATCGTCCATCTGCGCTCACCGCCTCGCAACGGTTGTCAACGGCCAAGCACCCGGCGAGGCCACGCCGCCGGATCGCCGGTTCTCGGCTCGGCGCTGCTTCGGTCGAGCCCGAGCCGCGCGCTCGTCAACTACTGCGCCTAAGACCATGGAATCAATCATCTAGGGTCCACCTTCGATGGACAGTCTCTTCGCCCACTCGCTGCTCGTGGTGACCGGCAAGGGCGGTGTGGGTAAGTCGACTGTAGCCGCGAGCCTAGGTCTGGCCGCGAGCCAACGCGGCATGCGCACGATCGTGGTTGAGGTGGCTGAGCGTGACGACGTCTCGCACGCGCTCGGCACCTCAGATGCGGCCGGCCCACACCGCGAACGAGCAGTCTCCGAGCGGCTGCACCACATCTCGATCGATCCGCAGCGCGCGATGGAGGAGTACCTGCGCCAGCAGCTCCCGGTGGGCGCGCTCGCCGGCTTGCTCTTGCGTAGCCGGATGTTCACGGCGTTTACCGCCGCGACACCGGGCATGCGCGAGCTGCTGACGATCGGCAAGGTCTGGGAACTCGCCCAGCACAACGGTCGCACCGGCGGCGCGGAGCCCTACGATCTGGTCGTGCTCGACGCTCCAGCGACCGGGCATTGTCTCGCGATGCTGCAGACACCGCGCACGTTCGCGTCGGTCGCCCGCGTCGGCCCAGTCGCCAAGCGGGGCCACGCGGTGGCAAGCTTCCTCGGCGACCCGCTGCGTACAGCGGTGTTGGCGGTGTCGACCGCCGAAGAGATGCCCGTCAGCGAGACGCTTCAGCTGCGATCGCGACTGCGAGAGGACCTGGGCCTGGACCTTGACCTAGTCGTCGTCAACGCCATCGTTCCGCACCGGTTCTCTGGCAGTGATGAGCGCACGCTGCGGGCTGCGCCGCCATCCCCAGCGCGGCACGCAGCGCTGTTTGCGGCCGCATGGGCGGACCATCAGCGCGCGCAGATCGCCAGGCTGCGACAGGGACTCGAGGACGTGGCAATCGTCACGCTCCCCTTCGTGTTCCAGGGCGCGGTGGACCGCGCGGCCCTCGAGCAGTTCTCGCGGGAGCTGGATGCGTGAGCGTTGCCACGCTTATGGCCGGCAAGCGCATCTGCATCTGCACCGGCTCGGGCGGTGTGGGCAAGACGACGACGGCTGCAGCCGTCGCGATGGGACTCGCGGCACGCGGCCAGAGGGTCGCCGTCGTAACGATTGACCCCGCCCGCCGGCTCGCGAACTCACTGGGGCTCGAACAGTTGGGCAACGAGCCCGCCTTGGTCGAGCCCGCCCACTTCGCCGGTCAGGGGATCGAACTGCGCGGAGAGCTGTGGGCGATGATGCTTGACGCCAAGCAGACCTTCGACGAGCTCATCGACCTGCTCGCCCCCGACTCGGCCACCCGCGAAGAGATCCTCGCCAACCGGATCTACCAGGAGCTCTCCCGCGTCGTGGCCGGCTCGCAGGAGTTCACCGCCGTCGCCAAGCTCCACGAGCTCAACGCCTCAGACCGCTTCGACGCAATCGTCCTGGACACGCCACCCTCGCGCAACGCGCTGGACTTCCTCGATGCTCCGCAACGGTTGACCGGGTTCCTGGAAGGTCGCGCACTCCGGGTTCTCACCGCGCCGACCGGCGTGGCTGCCACGATGGCAGCGCGCGGCAGCGGCCTGATCTTCTCCGCCCTGCGCCGCGTGACCGGGGCTGACCTGCTTGCCGACCTCAGCACATTCTTCCGCGCGCTGAGCAGCGTCGTTGACGGGTTCGCAGAGCGTGCGCGCGCTGTCAGCCAGTTGCTCAGCGAGCCCACCACGACCTTTCTCATCATCACCTCGCCCGAACCCGCGCCCGTCGAGGAGGCCATCTTCTTCCGCCGTCGACTCGACGAAGCCGGCATGCCGTTCGGCGGTTTGATCGTCAACCGGGTGCGCATGCTGGCACGCACCCCACCGTCAACCGACGAGTCGGCCCTTACCGCCGACTTCGGCGGTGACGGCGCCCTGGCCGCGAAGTCCGTACAGGCGTTGGCAGACCTCCGCGCGCTTGCCCGGCGCGACAATGCCAGCCTGCGACGCCTTACCGTCGGACTCGAGGAGAAGCACCCGATCCTTGTCCCTCAACTCGACCGCGACGTGAGCGATGTCGCCGGACTCGTCGCCGTCGAGCGCTTCCTCTTCGCTCCGCAACGCGAGCGATCGACGCTGCTGGCCGGGCAGGCGTTCTGATGTGTCGTACTCGTCAATGATCCCTGACCGGTCCACGAGGTCGGCGCGCGGACGCTGCCAGCCCAGGAGCCACCGACCACTTTTCGTCCAGCGTCGCCCAGGGCCATGGGTCTGCAGGCTGACTCGGCTACGGAGAGGGCGGGATTCGAACCCGCGATGGAGTTTGACCCCCATACTCGCTTAGCAGGCGAGTGCCTTCAGCCACTCGGCCACCTCTCCCGGCGGTTGGACGGCCAGTCTAGAGCCTGCCGGGCGTGCCCGACGAACGCGTAGCATCGCGATGTCCGCGTCAACGGTGGCAGAGCGGTTGCATGCGGCCGTCTTGAAAACCTGGTCTCCGCAAGAAAGTCGCGCCTCGGAGCGAGGTTGTCTTCGCTGCTCGGTGGCTGGTGCGCCTCGTTGAAACTCGGCTTCGCCGCCGAGCCCTCGCACTCGCTCGGCGATATCAATAGCAAGCCGCGACGCCGCGGTTGCCGACCCAGCTTCGCGCCCGCGTTGCGCCCGGTCGCAACGTGTCGCGCTACAGCGACCCAAGGGCGACAACCTCTAGCATTCGACGGTCACCCGGAGGGGTGGCAGAGCGGTTGAATGCACCGGTCTTGAAAACCGGCAGGCGGGCAACCCCCGCCTCGGGAGTTCGAATCTCCCCCCCTCCGTTTGCCAGCGAGGCGGCCATCCGGTCGGCGGGTCGGCGGGCCGGCGGGCCGGCGGGCCGGCGGGCCGGCGGGAACGGTGCTGGTTCGCAGACCGCGAGCTTCGCGGGCCCCAGCGACATCGGTACACCGGGAGGGTCTATGCTGCTGCGTCCCTAACGACGGGAGCTCTCGTGGAGTACGTCGGCCTCGGCATCATCTATCTCTTCCTGCTGATCTTTCTGGGCGTCAGAACGATCAAAAACGGCCACTGGATCCTGTTCATCCTCGGTTTTTTCATCCCGCTGGTGTGGATCCTGGGCGGCTTGCTGCCGCCCAAGGGCATGTCACGGATGGACGCCCGCTACGCGAGGCGCGAACGGTCCGGCTAGGCCTCGGCGCTGCGGCCCGGCGCCGCGGGCGAGATTCGCTCCTCTGGCGCCCCTAGAGCTGCAGCGACTTGACCTGCAGGAACTCCTCCAGCCCGAAGTGCCCGAGCTCGCGTCCGTGGCCCGACTGCTTGTATCCGCCGAAGGGGGCGAGCGCATTGAAGGCGCCGCCGTTTACCTCGACCTGCCCGGTGCGCAGGCGCCGCGCCACGGCCTTGGCGTGCTCCTCGTCACCCGACCAGACGCCGCCGGCGAGGCCGTAGATCGTGTCGTTGGCGATGCGCACTGCTTCGTCCTCGTCCTCGTAGGGCATGATCGCGAGGACCGGGCCGAAGATCTCCTCCTGCGCGATGGTCATCTCGGGGGTCACGTCCGAGAACACGGTCGGCCGCACGAAGTATCCACTGTCGAGACCCTCGGGCGCCTCCGCCCCGCCGGTCACGAGCTTGGCGCCCTCCTCGCTGCCCGTGCGGATGTAGCCGCGCACGCGCTCGCGCTGGACCTCGGAGACGAGCGGGCCGAGCATCGTGCCCGACTCGAACGGGTCGCCGGGCTTGAACTGCTCGGCGACTGCCGCGGCGATCTCCTCGGCCTCGGCCAGGCGCGAGCGGGGCACCAGCATCCGCGTCAGCGCGCTGCACGTTTGTCCCGAGTTCAGGAAGCACTTGGCCACGCCGTCGGTGATCGCCTTCTGCAGGTCCGCGTCCTCGAGGATCACGTTCGGCGACTTGCCGCCCAGCTCCAGCGCCACGCGCTTGATCGTCCCCGCGGCCGCCGCGCTGACCTGGCGCCCGGCGCGGGTCGAGCCGGTGAACGACACCATGTCCACGTCCGGATGCAGGGCCAGCGCCTCGCCGACCACCGGACCGAGGCCGGTGACGACGTTAAAGACACCGGCCGGAAGCCCGATCTCGTCGATCACGTCGGCCAGCAGCATGGCGTTCAGCGGCGCCACCTCGGAGGGCTTGACGATCACCGTGCAGCCCACCGCCAGAGCCGGTGCGACCTTCGCGGCGATCTGGTGCAGCGGGTAGTTCCATGGGGTGATCGCTGCAACCACGCCGACGGGCTCGCGCACGATCAGCGAGTTGCCGACCGTCTCCTCCCACGCGAGGTCGGACAGCAGCTGAGGCATCGAGGCGAACGTGCTCGTGGGCAGGCCGGCCTGAATGATGTTCGAAAGCGTGAGCGGCATGCCGACCTCCTGCGAGATCAGCTCCGCGATCTCGTCCATGCGCGCACCGAGTGCCTCGGCGATTCGCGCCATCCAGTCGGACCGCTCCTGCACCGAGGTCTGCGACCAGCTCTCGAACGCCGAGCGTGCGGCGATGACGGCCTTCTCGACATCCTCGACGGTTCCCTCGGGGATCGAGCCCATCACCTGCTCGGTGGTCGAGTTGATCACCTCGAGGACGCCCGTCCCCGTCGATTGCACCCACTCGCCGCCGATGTAGATCTTGTCCCGGACGCGGATGGCCTGGTCGGTTGCGGTCGTCATGTCGTTCTCCTCATGTCGCCTGGCTCGCGCGCAAACTGGCGCGGGAATTGCCGGTAGCTGCCCTGCTAAGCCAGAATCTACACGGTCTCAAGCGGCGAGCGCTTTGGCGCGGCGAAACTCCCACAGCGCCCTCGTCTCGGCCAGCGTGAGCAGCCGCCAGCGCTCGCCTGGCTCATCCCAGACGTATATCCGCACGTCCAAGGCGCTGCGCATCTGCTCCAGCGACGCCACCGCCGCCGAGGCCGCGACGTCCTCGGCGAGCACGCGATTGCCCATCACGTCGATGACCTTGAATCGCCGCGGGGATCTCGGCTCAGGCGCCGCCGGCGGGTCCTGCGCGCGGGCCGGCGGGGTGAAGCTGAAGAGGCTTAGCTCATCGCGCCCAGAGGATTGCTGCGCCGACTCCTTCAGGGGCGCGATGTGCGCACCCGTTCCCTTCGTCTCCGTGTCCAGTACCCAGATCTTGCCCATGTCGATACTTCGATTCTATCCGCGTCGGGCGCCACGAGCGCGCCACAGCGCCAGGCCGACGGCGAGCACGATCAGCGCCCCCACGAGCAGAGCCGCGGCCACTCCCTCGTCTGCGAGCACATCGGTGATCGACGGCCCGAGCAGATAGGCGCCGAGCGCGATCGCGAGCGCCCATACGAGCGCGGAGATCGCGTTCGCAGGCAGAAAGCGCGAGGAGCGCATGTGGTGAATCCCCGCAATCCACGAGGGCGCGATCAGCACGGCGGCGAGTCCATAGCGCTCGTAGAAGCGATCTCCAGTGGCGATCAGAGAGAGGCGCATGTGGCGCAGGGGTCCCGCCGCAGCGAGCAGCCCGCGGCCGCCCTTCAGGCCGACGATCCATCCCGCCGTCCCGCCCGCCATCGCCCCCGCCCACGCTGCCGCCACCACCA
>Ga0209040_10002701_pt1 | contig 13790 bp, 11 predicted proteins | sample BogFormECP12_OM3_FD_188240 | JGI IMG/M metagenome (GOLD analysis project Ga0209040, IMG submission 188240) | Bog forest soil microbial communities from Calvert Island, British Columbia, Canada - ECP12_OM3 (SPAdes) (version 2) | ecosystem: Environmental > Aquatic > Freshwater > Wetlands > Bog ...
GGACTTCAAGAGTGTCGTCGACGGCGCGGTGCGGCGGATGGTGACGGCGGTCGAGATGTTCGGCGGCGTGGTGCTCCAGGTCGCGGGCGACGGAATGCTCGCGCTGTTTGGTGCGCCGGCTGCCCACGAGGACGACCCCGAGCGCGCGGTGCTCGCCGGCCTGCGCATCGTCAGGGACATCGCACAGTACGCGCAGTCCGTCGCTCGCGAATGGGGAATCCAGGACCTCGCGGTGAGGGTGGGGATCGAGACCGGTCTCGTCGCCGTCGGGCTCGTCGGCGGTGGCGGCAAGGTGGAGTACGGCGCCGCCGGGGATGCGCTCAACACCGCAGCACGCCTGCAGGCGGCGTCTGGCGCTGGAAGCGTGCTCGTGGGCGCCGACACCCAGCGGCTGATCGCGCAGCTGTTCGTGTGGGGCGAGCCGCGCGAACTGACGCTGAAGGGGAAGGCTGAGCCGGTGATCGCCTACACGGTGCGCGGGCAACGCTCGGCTCCCGCTCGACCGCGAGCCGGCGCCGTCCAGGCTCCCATCGTCGGGCGCGAGCGTGAGCTCGCGCTCGGCGGGGGCGCGATCGAGCGCATGCTCGAAGGCTCGGGCAGGATCCTGCTCGTGTCGGGGGAGGCAGGGATAGGCAAGAGCCGGATGGTGGCTGAGCTGCGCCATATCTTCGAGACCTCGGCCGCGTCAGGCAGGCCGCTGCAATGGCTTGAGGGGCGCTGCGTGTCCTACGGCGAGGGGCTGCCCTACTGGCCATTTCGAGGTCTGCTCCGAGACTGGCTGGCGAGGGCAGATCCGACCGAGTCCGACGTCGCTACCGCGCTGCGCCGCGAGTGCGAGCGACTGTTCGGCGACCGCGCCGACGAGCTGGTCACGCTGTTGAAAGCGGTGGTCGGAGCCGGGAGCGGTGAAGCGTCCGTGACGGGCGAGGTGCCGCCGGAGGTGCTGCAGCGGCAGATCCAGGACTCGGTCGTAACGGTCTTGCAACGGCTCGCGCGGAAGGGCCCGCTGGCCGTCTCGATGGATGACCTGCACTGGGCGGACTCCTCGTCGCTGGCACTCCTCGAACGGATGCTCGGCGTGGTTGAGCAGTCGCCGATCCTGCTCGTCATGGCTGCCAGACCGGAGTCAGATCATCCTTTCTCAGGCCTGGCCGAGACGGCACTACGGACGCTGCCGCGCTGCACCCATCACATGAGCCTGCAAACGCTCGCCGGTGATGACGATTGGCGCCTGCTCGACGCGCTCATCGGCGCGGGCACGCTGCCGGCCGGGCTGGAGCGCCGGTTGCTGGGACGCGCCGAGGGCAACCCCTTCTATCTGGAGGAGCTGGTGCGCTCACTGGTGGATGGGGGCGCGCTCGCACGGGAGGACGGGGCCTGGCAGTTCGACCGGGAGATCGCCGTCGAGGTTCCCGAGACGGTCGAGAAGGTGATCCTTGCGCGGATCGATCGGCTGAACGAAGACGCCCATGAGCTGCTGGGCGTCGCGGCCGTCCTCGGACGTCAGTTTCCCAAGCCATTGCTCGAGTCCGTCTCGGGCCTCGGGGCGCGCACCGGCTCAGCCTTGCGGGAGCTGCACGTCGCGGATCTGCTGCACGAGGGCGCCCAGTGGCCCACACCATCCTGCATCTTCAAGCACACCCTGATCCAGGAGGCCGTGTACCGCAGCCTGCTCAAGCGCCGGCGCCAGGAGTTGCACAGCCTCGCCGTGGAGGCGATCGAGTATCTCTACGCCGAGCGGCTCGGAGACTTCTGGGGCACGCTGGCACACCATGCGAGCTCAGCCGGCGACGACGCTCGGGCGATCCGCTATCACCGCAGCGCGGGCGCTGCCGCTCGCCGCGTTCACGCCGTCGACGAGGCGATCGAACAGTACGGCGGGGTATTGCAAGCCGGCCAGCGCCTGGGCTTGGCGCCGAGCGATCCCGACGTGCGCGACTCGCGGCTCCAGCGCGGCTCGCTGCTCTTCGATCGGGGAGATGCGCGTCCCGCCCGCGTCGATCTCGAGGCAGCCCTCGAGGGCGCGACGGGCGCGTCTGACGCGGCCATGCAAGTGGAAGCTCTCATGAAGCTGGTAGGCCTGTGGCGGGCGGTGGATTTTGCCCGCGCGAGCGATCTGATGGACGAGGCCGTCCGGGTCTCCGAAACGGCGTCCGCACCCGTCCGTGTCCGGGCGCTGGCGCGCCTGTCCATCCAGTACGCGAACCAGCTGCGACTGGAGCGCGCGCTCGCGACGGCAGAGCAGGCGCTTGCAGTCGCAAAGGAGCCGGATGCGGACGAGGGCGCGATCGGACTGGCCATGGATGCGCTCAAGCTGGCGGCCTGGCAGCTCGGAGAGCTCGAGCGGCTCGAGGAGCTGACGGGCGAGCTGGCGAGGACCCTTCGGGCACAGCCGGAGGACGAGTTCTATCTGCAGTTTGTGCTGCTCGAGTCGGCGTTCGCTCCGCTCGGTGCCGGTCGCTTCGAGGAGGCGATCGCGAGGATCGAGGAGGCGCTTGCGCTACTGCGCCAGCGCGGACGCCTGATCCACGAGCCCCTGTTCATCGACGCCCTGTGCTGGGCGTACCGCAGCCGTGGTGACTACGAGCGCGCGCTTGCCTCTGGCAGCGGCGCTTCGGAGCTGGCTCATCAGATCGGCCATCATGAGTGGGCCGCGTGGGCGGACGCTACCCTAGGGTGGGCCCTGCTCGACGCTCGCGTCCCGGCCGCGGCGGTTACGTGCTTGGAGCGCGGAATGCAGACAGCTGAAGGCGCATCGGCGCCGGCGCAGCTGGTGCGCTGTGTCGCGCTGCTCGCGTGGGCGCGCTCGATGCTCGGCGAACATGCCTTGGCGGCGGCACTCGCAACGCGCGCCGATGAGCTGCTCTCCGAGGTGACGACTCCCCCTGATGGGGCCTGGCTGTTCGGCGCCCACGCCTACCTCGCCGTCGCCCGCGCGTACACGGGCTGCGGCTATGCCGAGCGCGCCGAGGTGCTCCTGTGGCCGGTCGTAGCCGCGGCAGAACGCACGGGCTGGAAGGAGCCGATCGCCTGCGGCTGGTTGGTCATCGGCCAGGCGCGGGCTGTGCTCGACGACGACTCAGCCGCCGAGGCCGCGCTTGTTCGCTCGCTCGAGGTGGCCGGCGCGGCGGGCCTGCCTGCCCCGGCGTGGGAGGCGCATAAGACACTCGCCGAGTTGCTCCACAAGGTCGGACGTCAAACGCAGGCCGGCGTTCACGCTCAGCAGGCACGCAGGATCCTCCACGAACTCGTCGAGCCGCTCAGCGATCCGGCTCTGCGGGCAGGCCTGCTGGCGCAGGTGCCCGCTCCAACCTAGGACTACAGAAGCTCGGCTATCCGCTCGGCCGCACGGCGAGCGCCGTCGGTGTCGACGGACCTGAAGTCGACCTCGCGCCCGATCTCGTCTGCGATCGCCGTGGCCAGCATCTCCGGCGGCGAGTCCGCGTAATCCATGCGCCGCCCGGCGCCGTAGCGTTCGAGGCGGTAATGGACGTGGAACTGCTGCTCGAAGTGGTGCTCGAGCGGGAAGTAGATGAACGGCCGCCGGCTGGCGGTCAGCTCCATCGTCGTCGCCAGTCCGCCCTGACAGATCGCAAGGTCGCAGGCCGTCAGGTGACGGTAGAGGTTATGGACGTAGGGATGGACCTCGAGCCCGTCCAGGAAGGGGAGTGCTTCGGGATCGATCCGCGGACCGGCGACGACAATCATGCGCAGTCCCGGGACGCGCCGCTTGGCCTCGGGGTAGGCGTCGATCACGCGCCGCAGCAGCGCCTGCCCGATCCCCGAGCCTCCGACAGTGGCGATGCAGACCTGCTCGTCGGCGCCATAGCCCAACTGGGCGCGCAATGCCCCGCGGTCGCCGAGCTGCGCGGGATCGAACTGGCTGATGTAGCTGGCGAAGTCGAAATGCTGCTCGGTCCACGCGCGGATCATCGGCAGATCGGGGCCGAGTCGCTCATCGACGATGTCCTCGGGATCGCCGATGAAGATCGAGCAGTCGCGCACTTGGGGGTGATCGGCGACGTGCTCCACCATCTCGGCGTTGTAGTCGGCGGTCAGGAACGCCTCGTGCTCGCCGCCGTCCGGCATCGGCAGGAAGCCAACGAAGTCGGTCAGCCACGCGAAGGGCGCGCGCTTGAGCCCGGGGTGCTCGTGCAGGAAGTGGTCGAGCTCCCACGCCTCATCCCCGATCCAGAGGTCGTAGTGATCCTCGTTGACGACGTCGTGGAAGAGCATGAAATTGGCGAGGAGGATCTCGTCCATCCGCCGGTAGGCCTGGAAGCAGTGCAGATCATGCTCAGAGGACTCCGACTGGAAATGGCCCGACTCCGACGCCAGGTGCATGCTCTGGGGATGGATCGTCTCGCCCTCGGCCTCGAGCACGCGCGTGACCGGGTCCTGGGCGAGCCAGTCGATCTGCAGGTCTGGCTTCAGCGCGCGCAGCTCGCGTGCGATCGCGATGTCGCGCTGGGCGTGGCCTAGGCCGATCGGCGAGGAGACGAACAGGGCGCGGGGGCGCCCGTCCGAACGATGCGCGGTCCGATCAAGGCGCGGCTTGTCCTGCTCGATGAAGTCGTGCAGCGCGAGGTTGACCGTGACCGGCTTGCGCGCGAGGATCGCGTGACCGGACCCCGCGACCGTGAGAAGCTCGGCGTTAGACGCTGCCGCCATTGCCTTCCCGTCTGCATACGGGCTCACTTGGTCACGGTCACCGTGGATGACGAGAGTTGGGCAGCGTATCCCCTCGGCCAGCGCGAGCAGCGCGCTCGTGCCAAACAACGTGACCGCCTGGCCGGCGCGAATTGGACCCTCCCACATCGCTATCGCCGCCTCGACGTCCGTATCGAGGGCGTAACCGATGAAATCCTCGATCTGCTTCGTGGAGTGCGGATCGGGCTTGCAGTTCGTTCGCACGAACCAATCGAGGAAGCTGGGATAGTCCTTGCGCCAGAAGTGGCTGTTGAACTTTCCCCACCAGAGGTAGACCCCCGGTCTTAGGAAGGTTGGCGCAAGGAGGCCATTTCGCAGACGCGACAGGGGACTGACTGGGAAGAATGGAGCGACGAAGACCACCGAGGAGACGCGCTCAGGGTTCAAGGCTGCGAGCAGAAGCGCCGGCACGGCACCGCGCGACAGGGCCATCGTGGTCGCCGTGGCGGTCCCGGTCGCATCCATCACGGCGAGCGCATCCGCGACATCTTCGCCGACCCCGTATGCGGCCGGGTCGGTCGGGTGGTCTGACCTGCCGCCGCCGCGCCCGTCCATCACCAGCACCCGGCAGTGACGGGCCAGGTAGGGGATCTGCGCCTTCCAAGTGCGGGAGTGGAAGATCGCCCACGTTGGCATCAAGAAGACCGTCGTCTCGCCAGCGCCGTAGACCTCGTAGAAGACGCGCACGCCGTCGCGCTCAACGTAGCCCTCCTCGTTCGGGTAACACGCTCGCGTTGGCTCGGCAGCTCGCTCCTCGACACCGGCAAGTACAGGCATGCCGCCTCCTATCCGATTGCTCGATTGACGATACTCTCTGGTTACTCTCTGGCACCCCGACGGTATCCGGCCCGCGCGGCCGCTACGATGCACTTCTGGACCTCCGCAGCGCCCAGTTCTGGATGTGATCAGCGGAGTGTCGAGCGCCGGTGACCGCGCGGCGGTGTGGCGTGGTCAGGCCGATCTCGCACGCAGGGCGTCGACGTCGCACACGGTGATGCGCTTGCGGTCGGTTTCGATCCAGCCCAGCTCGCGCAAGGTTTGCAGCGCCTTGGCCACCCCCGCGCGTGAGGATGCCGTCCAGCCGCCGAGCTCTTCCTGGGTGATAGGCAGGGTGATCTCCGCGCCGCGCTCGCTGGTCTGTCCGTAGCGGTCCACAAGCTCCAGCAGCCGTGCGGCCACGCGTCCGGTCGTATCGGAGGCACCAAACTGGATGCGCTTGCGGTTGGCGTCGCGGAAGCGGCCGCTGATCACGGCGATCATCGTGAGCGCTGCGCGTGGCGTCGACTGCAGGTAGGCACGAAAGCTCGATGCTGAGAACACGAGCGCTTCCACCGGCTCGATCGCCGTGACGCTGCTCGATCGCGCCTGCTCATCGATGAACGACAGCTCGCCCAGGACGTCGCCGGGGCCGCGAAAGCTGAGCACCATCTCCTGGCCCTCGCTGGTGACACAGCTGGCCTTGACGTGTCCCTCGAGCAGGATCAGCACACGGTCGCCCGGCTCCCCCTCGTGCATCAGTCGCGTCCCCGCGGGGTAGCGGCCGACCCGGCCGAGGCTGTCGAGCTTCTCGCGGTCGGCGGCGTCGAGCAGTGCCCGGAAGGTGTTGGTCTCCGACTGTGCGCCCACCGCGGTTGACCTTAACGCCTCGCGCCTCCCGCCGCGGTCGTGACGTCCAACGCCGTCAACCATGTCTTCAGCGGGGCGTGCGGAGCATGCGGTTTGGGCCAGGATTGGATGCCGGGAAGGTACAAAACTGCGTGGTCGCCCGGCACCGTCGACCGTAGCGTAGTTCTCCTCAGGAATCGACAAAGGAGGCAAAGTGATGTCGGCGAGCAATGGTCAGCAGACAATCGACCCGGAGCGACTTGACCACTTCATGGGTCAGTTCGTGCAGGATCTCGGCGCCGCTCTGAGCGTCGCGACGGTGGTGATCGGGGACAAGCTCGGCCTATACAAGGCGATGGCCGACGGCGCGCCGGTCACCCCGACCGAACTCGCCGAGCGCACGGGCACCGAGGAGCGTTATGTGCGCGAGTGGCTGTCGGCGCAGGCTGCCGGTGGATACGTCAGTTATGACGCTGCGAGCGAGTCGTTCACGCTGCCTCCCGAGCAGGCCATGGCGCTCGCGCAGGACGACAGCCCGGCCTTCATCCCCGGGGCTTTCCAGCTTGCGGCCTCGCTCGTGAAGGACGAGCCGAAGGTGGCCGCCGCGTTCCGCTCGGGTGACGGCGTCGGCTGGCATGAGCACGACGGCGACCTCTTCTGCGGCACGGAGCGCTTCTTCCGGCCCGGCTACATCGCCAACCTCGTTCCCAACTGGATCCCAGCGCTGGAGGACGTGGAGGAGAAGCTCACATCTGGCGGCCTGGTGGCCGATGTCGGCTGCGGCCACGGCGCCTCTACGCTGATCCTGGCCGAGGCCTATCCGCAGTCCAGGTTCGTCGGCTACGACTATCACCGCGAGTCGATCGACCGGGCACGCGCCAGCGCGCTCGAGGCCGGCGTCGATGATCGCGTCAGCTTCGAGGTCGCCACGGCCAAGGACTTCCCAGGAGACGGCTACGACCTCGTGGCGATGTTCGACTGCCTGCACGACATGGGCGACCCGGTCGGCGCAGCGGCCCACGTGCGCAGCGCACTCAATGACGACGGCTCCTGGCTGATCGTCGAGCCCTTCGCCAACGACCGGCTCGAGGACAACCTCAACCCCGTCGGCCGTGTCTTCTATTCGGCCTCGACGATGATTTGCACGCCGGCGTCACGCGATCAGGAGGTGGGGCTCGCCCTCGGGGCGCAGGCGGGTGAGGCACGCCTGCGTGAGGTCGTGACGGATGGCGGCTTCACGCGCTTTCGCCGCGCTACCGAGACGCCCTTCAACCTCGTGCTCGAGGCGCGGCCGTGAAGGGCGCCTCAGCCTCGCGCAACCGCGAATGACCGAACTCGACGTCTCAACGACGGTCCTCGTCGACAGGTGAGCCTGGACTGGAACGGCGACGGTCCGCTGCCGCCGTTGGGTATGCGGATCGTTGTCGCTAGTCTCGGAACGTGCCCGATCAGCCGAGCGTCATCGTCGAGCTGCCGCAGGGCGGGGCGGTAGAGCGACAGCTCAGCGCGCAGCCGCTGCCGAGCGTCGCCAGCGGCGAGGTCGTGGTCGCGGCCGGTCCGACCGACGCCCGCGGCAACCTCGAGGCGTTCGCCGCGGGTCAGGTCGTGCTGTCGGTGCCCTCGCCGGAGGCGCTGCGGCGCGAGGCCGGCGAGGTTCGCAGGGTCGTCGGGCAGGCCGGGACGGGTGTCGAGCCGCTCGTGGTCGTGGTCGAGGCGGCGCGGGAGCTGCGTGAGGAGGAGCTCGGCGCGTTGCTGGAGGCCGCGCGCCACACCTCGCGCGGGGTAATCCTGCGCATCGTCCGCGACGGCTGACCGGGCTCGGGCTGCAGCCCGGGACGGGTCAGCCTAGGCCGGGTCCTGCGTGCTGTAGGGGTCGTCCTCGCCACGCAGGTCGCGGTAGCGGCGGTCGAACAGCTCGAGCACCGCTGTCACGTCGGACGGTCCGCGGATGCTGTGGCTGACGACATCGGAATCGGACATCGAAGCCTCGGCGTCACCGTGTTCGACGAGCTCATCGTGCTCCGGAAGCGAGAAGCGCAGCTCCACCGAGCCACGGTCGCGATCGAGCAGGCCGAGCTCGAGATGCTCGTAACGCACCAGCGCTTGGTCCGGGGACGGTCGCTCGATGCGCACACCCGGCCAGCTGTCGAGCTCGTTGGCGATCTCGTCGACGAGCTCAGCGTGGGACACGCACTGATCCTAGCGCTCGCCCCGCGGCCCCCGGCGCTCCCGCGGGCGCGGTCAGATATGTGATGCTTGCGCCCCCAGCCGATCCAACGCTCTGGAGTCAGGGGATCCTGTTCGAGATCGCCACCACCTCGCCCGGGTTCGCGGTCGACGAGGACCCGGAGCACCTCGGGGAGGAGCTGAAGCTCCCGCAGCAGCACGAGCACCTGCGTGCATACCTCGAGCGCAGCCCCAGCCCGATTGCCAACCCGCGTGTAGCTCAGCGCGAACAGTCGAGGACGTGACCCCGCGTATCTGCGATCCTCTGCCGCAACGGCACGCTGACGGCGGGCTGCATGTGAAACCAGATCGGCTCCGTCTCAAGGAGGTCACATGGGTTTTGACCAGTATCACGAGCCGCCGCAGGAGCTGCCGGCGAGAACGCGAACGTTTGCACGACTCTGCGCCTCGCTGACCGAGGAGGCCGAAGCGATCGGCTGGTACGAGCAGCGCCTGGCTGTCGAGAGCGATCCCGAAGCGTTGGCGATCATGCGCGACGCCCAGGGCGAGGAGTTCAAGCACTTCAGCATGGATCTCGAGTTCCTTCTGCGGCGAACGCCGCTGTGGCGCGAGATCGCGCAGGGCGTCCTGTTTCAGGTGGGCGACATCGTCGAGCACGGCGAGGAGTCAGAGGCGGAGGCCACAGGCGGAAGCGAGGCTGACGAGGCGCCCGGCAGCGACGATCGCTCGGGCTCGCTGGGCATCGGTGGTCGCGCGGGGAGCGTTCGATGATGAATCATCTGCTCCGCCCGCTAGCGCCGGTCACGGACTCCGGCTGGGAACTGCTCGACGGCGAGGCCAAGCAGCGACTGATGCCGGCGCTCGCGGCGCGCAGGCTGGTCGACTTCTCGGGTCCCCATGGCTGGACACACTCGGCCACGAACCTGGGGCGCACGGCCGATCTCGCGGCCGCCCCGCTCAAGGGCGTCGTCGCGCTCCAGCGTCGCGTGCTCGCGCTGGCCGAGCTGCGCGCGGACTTCTCGATATCCCGGGAGGAGCTCCGCGACCATGATCGGGGGGCGCTCGACGTCGATCTGGACTCGCTCGATGACGCCGCCCATCGCATCGCCGTGGCCGAGAACGTCGCGGTGTTCCACGGCTGGCGCGAGGCCGGCATCGGCGGCATCGTCGACAGCTCGACGCACGAGCCGAAACCGCTCGGCGACGACGCCGAAAGCTATTCCCGCGCTGTCGCCGGGGCGGTCGAGCTGCTGCTGCGAAGCGGCGTTGCCGGGCCGTACGGCATGGCGCTGGGACGGGAGCCGTACAGGCGCGTGGTCGAGACCGCCGAGCACGGTGGCAGCCTGCTGCTCGATCACCTCCGCAAGATCCTCGACGGTCCGATCGTCTGGGCGCCCGGGGTGGACGGTGCGGTCGTGCTCAGCCAGCGCGGGGGGGACTTCAGCTACGACTGCGGGCAGGATCTGGCGATCGGCTACGAGAAGCACGACGCCGAGAGCGTGCACCTGTACCTACAGGAGAGCTTCAGCTTCGTCGTGGCCAGTCCCGATGCCGCCGTGGCGCTCACCGCCTGACAGCCCGCCGGCGGGGGGTGCCGGGCGCCTATCATCTGCTCGTGCTCCGCTTCCTGCTGAAACGGCCCTGGGTCAAGCGCATTGCGCCCGGCCTGCCGGTGGGTGCGTTGCTGCTCACGGCCGACGTGGCACTGTTGGCCGGCAGGCACGTCGGCAGGCTTGACGCCACTGAACGTCGCAGGCTGCTCGTGCTGCTGCGCCGGGCGCGGGGCCGCCCCAGCGCATTGAGCGAGGCCGAGCGTCGCGAGCTGCTCGAACTCCTGGCCGGGCTCGAGCCGCGCCTGTTCGTGGGCTCGGCCGTCAGGCGGGTCAGCCCGCTGCCGCTGCCGAAGAGGGTCCTCTACGGCGCCCGCGGCAGCCGGGCCAGGACGGCGGCCGCTCGCCGCCCGCGCTAGTTGTCGGCTTCGGGAGAGGTCTCGCGGATGATCTTCCAGCCGGCCTTCAGCGGGGCCAGGAAGTAGGGCGGCTCGTCGGTCGCGAGGCGTTCGTCGTATTTGTATTCCTTGATGTAGCCCGAGGTCTGGCCGCCGCCGCCGACGGTTCCGACCGCACCACGGAACTTCTGGGCGATCGCACCGTAGAGCCCCAGCTTGCCCATCGGTTTGCCGCACGCGTAGTTGTCGACCATGAAGGAGTGATCGGTGGAGAGGTTCGCGGCGTAGATCCAGGGGTTTTCCAGGAAGCCGGCGCTGTTGCCGGACCCCGTGCAGGGGTGGTAGACGCGGACGAATTTGCTAGCGATCAAGCCAACCGTCGCGGTGCCCGTCGGGGCTTCGCCGGTCGTCACGCCCTTGGGGACGATGTCGCCGTTGATTATGAGTTCGTCTTCGGCGGCGAGCGTCAGCGATTTGCTGTATGTGCCGTGCACGTACACGGTGCCGCAACCCAGCTCTTCACTTGTCTCGGTGGCGTTGTCGGCTTCGTCGCTCGAGTTGTTCGAGTATTCGTAGGAGCATTCGAATTCCGGGTTCTGCGCGATAAAGAGCAGCCCGTTTTTCGGCCATTCGAGTTCGCGGCTCTCTTCTGTCGCGACGCCTTTTACCTTGACCCAGTATTTGTCGGTGATCTTTTCGTTGCTGGGGGAGTTGAGTATCAGTTCGTTGCGGCCGAGCAGCTCGTTGTCCTGGGGCGCTCCCTGTTCGACATACGCCTCGAGGCTCGTGTCGCTTTCCGGCGGGCTGATTTCGTGGCCTTTGCTCCAGGTTTTGGTGGCCGTGTAGTAGGTCGGTTCGTTGCCGCCGCACGAGGGCCAGGTGCCCCCGTCGATTTCGACCGCGTCGGGCGGTTCGTGCCCTTTGCGCCCGAAGCTGAGTTCTTTGCTGCAGGCCACGTGCGCCGCATCATCGGTCTTCATGGGACCGTTGACATCGTCGCCTTCGGCGAAGATCAGCGTCCTGCATTCGCCGGATCTCGCTCCGCCTTCATAGTATTCTTCGCATTTCGCGCTCGGGTGCGAGTACAGGCTGGGATCGATCAGCTCGTACTTGGTGAAGTAGACGTAGTCGAGAAAGCCCGAGACCTGGAAGCTCGCGACCAGCTTGCGCGTCGCGACCGTCGGGCGCTTCTGGCCGGTGCAGGTCGCCATGTTCGCCTTGCCGGCGCAGCCGACCGATTCGATCCGGAACGTGTTGGCCAAGTTCCCTTTCGACTCGATCACGGTCTTGAAGGGGTTGGCCGAGTTGCATTCCGTGCCTTCAACGTCGGTGCTCGCAGCCAGGACCTTGACTTCGTAGCGCTGCTCGCCTTCGACGCCGCTCGGCGCGGCACAACTCTCCCAGTAGTCCGGGTTGTTCTGCAGCTCGTACTCGTATTGCTGAACGCCGGCTAGCGCCGCGTAGTAGGCCTGGCTGGCCGTCGTGCTCTGGCGCGAGAGGTGGATTTCGCTGTCGGCGGCGGTGAAGGCCGCGACCAGCAGAAGGCTCGTCACGAACATCACGCCGAGCGCAACGATCATGGCGAAGCCGCCGTCTGCCCTGCAGCGGGTGCGGCGCGTCGTCGCGGACTTGTCGGCGGTCACTCGCATGGCTTGTCTTCGATCGAGGCTTCCGAGCCCGGGGCGCTGAACGCGAAGGTCACCTGCGTGCTCAGGTCGGCGCGGCTGCGGGTTTCCTGTTCTTTGCTGTGATAGGTCTGCGCGCGGAACGAGATGCGGACGGAGCTGACCGCTTCCGGTTCAGCGGCGACTTCTGATTCGGTCATTTCCTTGAGAGCGCTGAGTCCGGTGGCCACTTTGCCTTCGACGCCGTTGTTGGACGTGCTCGCGTAGCGGTAGTAGGTGAAGATCGGAATTTCTTTACCCGCTTCGTTCTTGGCGTGTTCGAACTGCTTGCCGCTCTTGGCTTCGCTGTTGACTTTGGGTTCGAATTTCAGGCTTGATAGTTCGCTACCGGAAGCTGGGAGGTAGGTCTTTTCGTTCAGTTCGCCATTTTCCAGCGTGATTTCGCGCAAGACAGGGTTGGTGATGTTGGTGGCACCGCTGTAGGCGTCGGCGAAGATCAGTTTGCTGGGGGTGCTTCCTGCTTCCACTGGCGTGAAGCCCCCGACCAGGCAGGCCGAGTTCAGCTCGTTTACAAAACGCGTCATCGTGGTGTTCGCCAGCTGCGTCGCCTGCACCGTGTTGGCCTCGCGCAGTGTCTCGTGCAGCGAGAATTCGAGGATTGCGAAGAGGGCGCCGGTCACGGCGACGCCGGTGACCATCGCCACGAGCGTTTCGATGAGCGTGAAGCCGCGTGAGTCGCGGGCGAGATGCACGGGCGGCAGTCGCATCAGCACAGGACTCCCGATTCGACGCTGATGCCGGCTTTGGAGCGGGCGGATTCTTCGGCGGCTTCTTTTTCGACGCGCGCTTTTTCCGTCCCTTTTTCTTCATTTTCGGCGGTAGTGCGGGCCGTTTTTTCGTTGTTTTCGGCGGTCGCTTTGGCGGAGCTTTCGCTGCTTATGGCAGCTGTCCGTTTTGATGTTTCTTCGGTTTCCGCGGCTTTCTGCGTGGTTTCCTGAGCTTTGCGTTTTTCTTTGGTCGTTGCTTCTTCGCTTGCCAGCGCGGACCACATCGGCGCTTCTTCTTTTTCACGCGCTTCTTTGAGGGCTTTTTCTTTTTCTTCGCGTTCTTTTTTGTATTTCGCTTCCTTGGCTTTCTTTTCGGCTTCGCTGATTTTTTCTTTTTTCACCGCTTCGTCTTTGGCTTTTTCTTCCGAGACGAGTTTTTCGTCTTTGGTTTTTTCTTCCGCTTCTTTGGTTTTGCGCGCCGCTTCGTCGGTTTTTTTGGTTGCGCCGTTTTTGGCTTCTTCGGCTTCCCAGGCGGCTTTGGTCGGTGCTTCTTTTTCTATGCGTTCTTTTTCAGTTTGTTTTTCTTTTTCTTCGCGTGTTTTTTTGGTTTTGGCTTCTTCGGCTTCGCGGTTGGCTTTGATCGTTTTTTCTTTTTCTTCGCGTTTTTTCTTTGTTGCGGCTTCTTCTTTTTCGTGGGCCGCTTTGGTTTCGACCTGCGAGGGTTCTTCGGGATAGAGGGTCAGCGCCGGGTTTGCCGTGGCTGTGGTGTTGTCGTAGCTGATCCGGTCCCTGCGTTCGTGGGAGGCGACCGAGGAGGCCTGCAGGCAGAGTTCGAATGTGCCAAACGGCTGGAAGGGGTCTTCGAGACCTCCGGCGAGCGTGCTCTGGAGGTGTTCGTAGCTGAATGCGGCCGCGTTGTTGGGGAGGACGGCTTTGCTGCAGTTGGTG
>Ga0209040_10002702_pt1 | contig 13789 bp, 11 predicted proteins | sample BogFormECP12_OM3_FD_188240 | JGI IMG/M metagenome (GOLD analysis project Ga0209040, IMG submission 188240) | Bog forest soil microbial communities from Calvert Island, British Columbia, Canada - ECP12_OM3 (SPAdes) (version 2) | ecosystem: Environmental > Aquatic > Freshwater > Wetlands > Bog ...
TTCGCCTTCGGGGACGCCACATCCCAGGGCTCGCTCCCGGGCGTGGGCGTCCACGTGAACAACGTGGTGGGGGCGGTGCCCACGGGCTGAGGGCGGGTGTCCCCGATTGCCGGGATTGGGACGCACTCGTCACGTCCGATGATGCCAGACAACCTAACCTGGGCTCGTGACCAGGCACCCGCGATACGGCGCGATGCTGATCCCGTGACTGAGATCGCGTATGCACAGGCGGAGGATGGCACCCACGTGGCTTACCGGGTGCTCGATGCCGAGACCGAGAGTGCCACTGAGAACGTCATCGTCATGGTCTCGGGTGGCCTCATCCCGATGGAGGTATTCGAGGACGACCCCGGATTTGTCCGGCTCTTCCGAGGGCTCTGCTCCCTCGGCAAGGTGGTGGTGTTCGACCGACGCGGCATCGGCCAATCTGACCCGATTGTCGAATGGGAGCGGCCTGTCCTCGATCAATGGTCCGACGACCTCTCGGCTGTGGTGGAGGCGACGGCCGCAGAAGAGGGCGTGGTGTTTGCCTGGGACGGCTACGGAGTGGCTACGCGATTCGCGGCGCACCACCCTGGGCGATTGCGGATGCTGGTGCTTTACCAACCGAAGGTGATTCCCGAGGACGACTCGGACGAGCGGAGCGCCAGCCAGCTATCGCTCTTGCGCGAGAATCTCGCTGGCAGACAGGACTCCTTCCTTGAACAACTCGCTCCGTCTCGGGCCGCGGACGCGTCGTTTCGGGACTGGTATCGTCATGCCGGGCGCGCCGGAGCCAGTCCGGCGACGGCCGCCAGGATCTGGGAGTCGGTGTTCCGATCCCGACCCAGCGATCAGCTTCTGGGTCGAGTGGAGACACCAACACTGGTCCTCTACCGTCGCGACAACACCTACGCATTGCCCGAGACGGCGCGCCTAGCAGCCTCACAGATCACGGGCGCCACTGCAGTCGAACTCGATGGCGCCGATCATTTCCCGTTCATTGGTGACGTCGACAGCGTCGTGGCGGAGGTCTCCGACTTCGTTGTAGGCCACAGGCGACTGCCTCCGCCGGAACGGCTTCTTACTGCGCTCCTGTTCACCGATCTCGTCGCCTCCACCGAACGCGCCGCGTCACTCGGAGACCACCACTGGAAAGCCCTTCTCGACCGCCACGACGCTGTCGTCCGAGCAGCTGTAGGGAACTGTGGTGGCACGGTCGTCAAGACAACCGGAGACGGCGTTCTTGCTCTTTTGCCATCTGCGGGCGCCGCTGTAGCGGCCGCCGAGCGAATCCGGGACCAACTCGCAGCCGACGGGCTCGCCGTGCGCATCGGCATTCATGTCAGTGATATTGACCGTCGGAACGACGATGTCTCGGGGATCGGCGTCAACATCGCAGCCCGCGTGATGGGGCTGGCAGGTTCTGGTCAGATCGTGGTTACAGCATCGGTGACCAGCGCCGCTACCGGCCAAACCACGGAGTTCGAACCGCTCGGAACTCACCAGCTTAAAGGCGTCTCCGGAGTGGTGGAACTGTTTCGACTCCCCGGGACTTGAGAACCGACGAAGGTCACAGCGCGGCTATCGGACTGTGCCGACAGACCGTCGACGACTTTCCCGGTGCTGGTGGCTTCGCCGGGAATTGGAACTGTCCCAGTACATCAGGACGGTGACCCCTCGTTCAAGCCACCCGGCGATGTAGCTCCTAAGCGCGTCGTCGCCCCGCAGAAGCGGCGCCGCTTCGGGCACTTGACTCTCATGACTATATAGATAGAGTTATGGTCATGGCCCGGTCGCGGACTCCGTCTCCGCAGGCGATCAGGGTCCTCCTGGCACTGGCTGCCGATCCGGCGCGGTGGCGCTATGGCTACGACCTGGCCACAGAGGTCCAGCTGAAATCGGGCTCGCTGTATCCGATCCTGATCCGCCTCGCCGACCGTGAACTGCTCGAGACGTCCTGGGAGCCAGGACCGCCAGGCCGGCCGCCCCGCCACCTGTATCGGCTCACCCCGACGGGGCGGGAGTATGTGGCGGCTCTGGACGTCGCCCGGGTCAAACGCTCGGTGCCGCGCCGGCGCCTGGGTTGGAGCGGGGCGTAGTGCCCTCGATCCTCGCGATCTTGCTGCTGGGTAGCGCCGGGGCGGTGCTGTGGCGTCGCGAGCACGCACCCCGGGACCCGCTGTCGGTGCGAGACGACGTGTCGGTCCGGCTGCTGCAATGGGCGGTCGGACTGCTCCCTTCCGACCGGGTCAGTTGGGGCCAGGCGATGCTCGGCGAGTTGGACCGGCTCGAAGGTCGTTCCAAGCGGTGGCGCTTCGCCATCGGCTGCCTGGGCGGTGTGCTGGTGCTGCGCCCCCGAGGGGGCGCCGGCGCGACGGCCGGGGCGCTGGTCGCGGTGGCGGCCGGTGGCACCGCCCTGTTCGGCCTGGCCTTTTTCCGGTACGGACTGGACGCCCTCCACTGGAACTGGGTGATGCTGGCGATCCTGCTGGCCCTCCTGGTCGGCTACATCCTCGCCGGGAGCGCTCTTCTGCGCCGGCCCGGTGTGGCCGGTCCCGGGCTGATGGGTGGTCTCGTCGTCCTGGCGGTTTGGTTGGCGTTCTCGGGGTTCACGTTCGCCGGGATCCTCAGCCCGATCACGGGGGCAGGGGGGAAATTGTCCTACCCGGTATGCCTGATCGTGGTGCCAGTGCTGGTCGGGGTGGGCGGCACCTTACGCAGCGGGAGTGCCATCGTCGGCCGGCGCACCGCTCGGCTGGCCGGCGTCGTCGCCGGACTGGGCATGTTCCTGGTCACGACCATCGCGATCGTGACAACCAACGGCGGACCCCCCGTCCAAGGCCAGTCGGTCGCCTACACCGTCGGCGACGGGCTCGCCAACCTGACATCGCTCACCTTGATGCTCATCCCCCTGGCAACGGCAACGATTGGGTGGGCCGCGGCGACCGCGACGTTCCGCATCCGTCATGTGGACGTGGCCCAGCAGAACCACGACTCGATCAACATGCCGAACGGGTCAGGACGAGCTACCGAAGGAAACTGGAGCCGAACCATGCTCCGCGTGGCAGTTGCCGCGGGGGTCGTCCTGGCAGCCGCGCTCATGTTCCTGGCCGGATAGATGAGCCTCATGGTTGGGCTGGCGCGGAAATGCCGAGCCGTCCAGAGATCACAGGAGCGGATAGGCGTTCCCAGATCACTGGACGGGCGCCCCCGTACGCCGGGCTGGAGCGCACCCAGCGGCTACAAGGTGCCACCGGCAGGCCCCTGGAACGGCACGATGTCATCGTGTCGCCGACCATCGCTGTATACCGCAGCCCAGACATCTGGATGGACCGGAATCGTCTCTACAAGGTTGTCATAGACCACCATGAGGTGGGAGAGCTCTGGCCGGGCCAAGCTTGTCGTTCAACGTGCCGTCGGGTGAACAACGCGTCCTCGTGAAGGTTGACATCATGAGCTCAAACGAACTGGTTCTTGCTCCCCAAGCTCCTTATGTTGTGGGCCTGACCCGCACCGGCCGAGGGTCGCTGATGGCGCTCTTCAATACGGTCTTCCGCCGAAAGGCTTACCTGGATCTGCATGTCACGACACCTTCGGAGCAGGCCACATGGGAGGCAACGCAATCGAGGTCCCCTACGCCCCGCAACCTCGGGGCGGAGGGTCGCCCATAACACCGGCAGGGGGTCGCATTTTCGGCGTCTCCCACTGGCACATCGTGGACGCCGCCTTACCCCAAGCCGACGCCTTCAATGTTTGCGGAGGGAGTGATGTCGGGGAGACGGCGCATTCGGAATGCGTTGCCCAGCCCGAGAAGGGAGGCAATGGCGGGAACCAGGAGTGCCACCTGGAGGGAGCGGTTGCGAGCCTTGGTATTGATAGCAAGAACCGCGTTTTGGACGTCCTGCGGCTCATCGGCGATCTGCTTCTGAAGCTGCGTATTGCTCATGACCTCGGCATCGTGCTCTAGATACGCCGAGATCTCTTGTTGCTGGGCCGGGGGAATCACGGTGCTGGTGGCGGTCAGGTGCCCGAAACTCAAAGCCAAGGCCCACAACATGATGCCGCCGGCCATGGCCAGTCCGAAGGACAGCCCGAACGATCCACCGGCGGAGTTCACACCCGCTGCCTCGCTGACGCGTTCCTCGCTGATCGGGGCCAAGGTGAAGTTGTTGAGCTGGGAGACGAGCAGTCCCAAGCCCGCGCCCGTCACCACTAGGGGAGCGACTAGGTACCACCCTGAGTCCACCCGCGGCACCAGGGGGATGATGGCCGCAATGCCGACTGTCGACAGGGCAAAACCCGCCAGCACGATGTTCGCTGGGCGCCGTTTGCCCGCCTTGCGTCCGGCGAGCAACGCCATGGCGAACATGGACAACGAGAGTGGGGCCAGGGTGAGGCCGGTCTTCATGGCGTTGTACTCAAGCGTCATCTGCAAGAAGAGCGGGAGGGCAATCATGGCGCCGCCGAGAGTGATCTGCTGGAACATCTGCTGGGAGACGCCGATGCGGAAGTTCAGATGCTTGAACAGGTCGGGATCCAACAAGGTGGGTTTCCCGCTCCGCTTGCGCCGAACCAGCCAGAAGGCGAAGGCGGCAAGGGCGACTGCCCCGATGCCCATGAGCAGTCCGACGTAGGCACCCCCCTCCTGCCAAACGAGGATGCCAAGGACGATGCCTCCCATACCCACCACCGAGAGCACCGCACCCACGAAGTCAACCTGGCGCGGCCCGGTGTAGGGCACGTCTTTGACCAGGCGAATCTGGGACAGCACGACGAGGATGATCACCACCTCGAGACCGAAGCCGACCCGCCACGACAGGTAGGTCGTAAGGAAACCACCGAGGAGCGGTCCAACGGCTGCCGCGATCGCCGCGGACGCTCCGACGAGAGCGTAGGCGCGCTTCTGGGCGCCTCCCGTGAAGTTGCCGTGGATGAGCGACTGCATGGCCGGGAGGAGCAGGGAAGCGCCGAGGCCGCCGATGATCGCCCAGAAGATGATGATGGTAGTCAATCCCTGGGCGACGGTCATGGCCAGGGCACCGATGGCGTAGGCAAGCAACCCGAGCACATAGGCGCGCTTGCGCCCCATGAGATCGCCCATCTTGGAGTTGATCAAGATGAATGCCGCAGAGACGAGCGCCTCGAGGGCGATAGCCGACTGCACGCCGCTCGCCGTCGTGTGCAGGTCCTTGATTACCGCCGAGATCGATACGTTCATCAGCGACGTATCGACCACCAGGACGAACATGGCCGCAGCCAACAGGAGTGCTAGGCGTGGACTAGTGCTGTTCTCCTCCTCCGAGGCGTCGTCGGACCCGGTGCTCATGCTGGTTCCAGGCTGTGGCCATGAGCAGTCCAAACCAAGGAGGCCATGACCTCGATTCTCCTTGGTCGAGGAAACGCCGGTTAGGGGCGATGGTCCCTTTCTCGGTTCGGACACCGAGAGGTAAGGCCTCGCAGGTGGGTTTGGAGGCGACGCCGATACTCCGACTCGCGGAGATGGGCCGATCAGGACAACCTGCCCCAGTACGCTGGCTCGGAGAGCCGCTCGTCGCCCTTCCGGTTGGGGATTCGGGGACACCTCTCGGGATTACCGGGCCCGCCCAGGCCCATGGGTCACAACCGATGCTCGGGCCTTTGGACCGACCCATGAAATTCGCGCAAGGCTTCTGACCTTCCAGCAGACAGGAAAGGCTGGTTGACCGTTCCGGGGTTGTGTCATATACCAACGATTATGGCCACGTTGGAACACGGAATTTAGACCGCCAATTGGTTGGGTTCGTTACCGACACCCCCTCACCGCCTGCTTGTCTCCAGTGGAGCGGGCGCTCCATTCCAAGGCCAACCTCGCCCCCTCTGACATGGGGACCTTCGCCTCTGGCGAGCTCTCAAGCCGCCTGCCCACAGTGGGAAGTGCGCTTGCAGTTGAGGATGAACCAACTTCAATGACGAAGGGTGGCGTACGATGGGTGCAAGGAGGCACCAAGACTCCCAAGCAGATCCCACCTTTCGACTAGCTCGTACGACGGCATGCCTCTTCGTCGTCGCTGGGGTGGCGTTTCCGGTGGCCTCGGTGACCGTTCTTCTCGATCAAGAGGCTGCACGGGCCGCCGTGATCCCGCCGACCGCCTACGTCACAAACGCAGACCCCGGTTCCGTGACTACCATTTCGACGGCAACCGGCACCACGGGCGCAACGATCACCGGGGGAGGATTGAGTGATTCCGGGGTCATCAACCCGGTGAGCATCGCCATCACCCCCGACGGGAAGACCGCCTATGTCGCCCTCATCGACCACGACGAGGTGATTCCCATCGACCTCGCCACCAACACCGTTGAGACGGCGATCACCTCGGGATCGTACAATCAATTGGACTATCCCAGTGCCATCGCCATCACCCCCGACGGGAAGACTGCCTACGTCACCAACGCCATCGACCCCGGGTCCGTGACACCCATCAACTTGGCCACCGACACCGTTGGGACGGTGATCACCGGGGGAGGGATGGACGACCCCGGCGGCATCGTCATCACCCCAGACGGGAAGACCGCCTACGTCGCCAGTAGCGACTCAGATGGCTGTTGCGGCAATCCGAGCAGGGTGACTCCCATCAACCTGGTCACCGACACCACCGAGCCACCGATTACCGTGCCGGCGGAGTTGTCCCAGAGGATCGCCATCACCCCCGACGGGAAGACCGCCTACGTCACCAACTACAACGACCCGGGCACCGTGACTCCCATCAACCTGGTCACCGGCACAGCAGAGACACCGATTACCGGAGGCGGGATGGATCGTACGCTGGGAATCGCCATCACCCCCGACGGGAAGACCGCCTACGTCACCAACCAAAACGGCAATACCGTCACCCCTATCAACCTGGCCACCAATACCGCTGGGACACCGATCACCGGGGGAGGGTTGAATGATCCGTGGGGGCTTGCCATCACCCCCGACGGCAAGACCGCCTACGTCGCCGACGACAGCTACGCCCCCGGGGCCGTGACACCCATCAACTTGGCCACTGGGAGCGCAGAGACGGCGATCACCGGGGGAGGGTTGAGTGGCCCACTCGCAGTCGCCATCACTCCTGACCAGGCACCCACGGCCGCATTCACTGCAGCCCCGGCGGTGGCCGGCCTGGCCACCCACTTCGATGCCTCGGCTTCGACGTCCCCGGTGGGGTCCGTCGCCTCCTACGCCTGGAACTTCGGTGACGGGACGACGGCCACCACCACGAGTGCGACCACCAGCCACACCTACGCCACGGCGGGCACCTACTCGGTGACGCTCACGGTGACCAACACCCAGGGGACCTCCACCACCCAGACCTTCACCGGCCAGACGGTGTCGAACAACGGGGGTCCCTCGGCCACGACCAGCCAGAACGTGGCGATCGCCTCGGCCGGATACGACCTGGCCGGTTCGGACGGCGGGGTCTTCGTCTTCCCGACCGGCCAGTCGTCGGGCTTCTTTGGCTCGCTCCCGGGGCTGGGGGTGAAGGTGTCCAACATCGTGGGCATCGTGCCCACCAACAACTTCAGCGGCTACAACCTGGTGGGGTCCGACGGCGGGGTCTTCGTCTTCCCGACCGGCCAGTCCTCGGGCTTCTTTGGCTCGCTCCCGGGGCTGGGGGTGAAGGTGACCAACATCGTGGGCATCGTGCCCACCAACAACTACCAGGGCTATGACCTGGTGGGATCTGATGGCGGGGTCTTCGTCTTCCCGGTCGGCCAGTCCTCTGGCTTCTACGGCTCGTTACCCTCGATGAACGTCCACGTCAGCGACATTGTGGGCATCGTGGCCACCCCCGGGGGCGGGGGCTACTTCCTGGTCGGCAAGGACGGCGGGGTCTTCACCTTCGGGAACGCCCCGTTCTTCGGGTCGCTCCCGGGGATTGGGGTCTCTGTCAACGACATCACCGGGATCGCTTCCACCCCCGACGGCCAGGGCTACTACGTGGTCGGGGCCAGCGGGGCGGTCTACGCCTTCGGGGACGTCACCTCCTATGGCTCCCTCCCCGGCCTCGGGGTCAGCGTCTCCAACATCGTCAGCATCGTGCCCACCCCCGACGGCGGCGGCTACTGGCTCATCGGTTCTGACGGTGGGGTCTTCGCCTTCGGGGACGCCACCAGCCAGGGATCCCTGCCCGGGGTGGGGGTCCACGTGACCAACGTGGTGGGGGCGGTGCCGACGGGCTGATTGGGGTATCCCCGACCACCGGATAGGCAGCGCGTTCCGACTCCTCGGCCGAGAACATTTTGGGGCAGTGGTTTGACGACCGGCTTCCGATCAGACCTTTCTAAATAGCGCGCTGATCACGACCCTGTTCTTCAGCCCGGCCCCGAACGGACGCAAAGACAGCCCCCACTCACTTCGGTCGATGACAAGCTCTGTCGAGACGGTCACCGTGTCAGCGGCGACGCTGAGGTTGGCCATTACGGCGAGCGGCTTCGTCTCACCGTGGACAGTGAAAGTTCCGGCCAGCTCAAGCTTGCCCGGGCCTGCCAGACGGCCGCTGGTCGCCTCGAAGGTGATAGTGGGAAACCTCTCGACCTCGAAGAAGTCGGCCGTCCGCAGGTGGGCGTCACGCTTCTTGATCTTGGTGTCGATCGATGCCGCATCGATGACCAACTTCCCGCTGAGGCTACCGTCGGCACCTACGGTTCCGGATCCTTCGATCGCCTTGGCCGTCCCTTTCGTCGGGAATACCCATATGGCTTTCGTGTGAAAGACGATCGAGATCCGGTCAGGATCGAGCACCCAATTGCCAACGAAGTCACTCAAGTCGACTGAGTTCTGATTGGGGGATGTCACTGGATTGCCTCCACAGGGATCGTCACCTCATCTCACCACAGGCGCCGTCGAACGGCCAGCGTGAACATCGGGCCCATCGAAACGTGCAAGACGATACGGAGCAGAGGAGTCCCCGACGGGGGGCATCCCAGATCACCGGGACTGAGGCGGCCACTACCTGTCTAATTCGGTGCCGAAGTCTCGCTTACCGTTCTTCCGTGTCATCGATCCAACCCGGACCACGAACAGGCATGTCGGAGCCGGGATTGAACACAAGGACCGGCAGCTCGCCTTCATTTTCGTACACAAGATAACGGTGGCCGGTCAGCTTGCTCATGAGTCCCCAAAACTGAGACCCTTCCTCAATGGCCTCGCGGTCGTGGCGAGAATCCACAAACGCCTCTTTGTCCTCCGGCTCGGAGTACGCCCTCCGGAGCGGGTGCTTGCGTTCAAGGCGGGTAAGCGGAAGAGAGGCCAAGATTTCTAGAAGCTCATTCGGTCGTGTCGTGTGTAGTACCTGTAGGAATGAAGGCCCCCTCCACTCGACTCCATATCTACCCTGCGTGCCTGAGCCGTTCTCGGTCACCCAAAACCAGTCGCCCATGTTGCTGATGATTGAAGTCTCCTCCCACTGGCTCCATAAGCCCAACCTCTCTCGTAAGCCTTCGAGCTGGATCTTCAGCTCATCCTGGGAGATCGAGGAGCCAAAAAGCAATGACGAGTAGTCGACGGGTCCTTCGACTCCAACGAGGCGGTCGTATTCAACGCGAACCCGATATGGCCAGTCGTCAGAATCGTTCCCACACTGCGGACACCACTCTCGTATGGCATCAACAAGGACTAGAGGCTGACCCGAATCCCCCTCGTCGTTACCACCCCAGAGAAGCTCGTCTCCGGCCCGATATTCGTGCAGCCACTTATCACCGAACTTGAACTGATAGCGCCTAGTGACCAGCTCGTGACAGCGAGGACACTCCTCTTCGGTGAGGAATGTGTTGTACGCTCCCATCGATTCCCAGCCTATTCGTTTCCAGTTAGAGCACATCGCTGCTGCGTCGCATAGAGCGTTTCATCTGCGCCATATCCGGACTTAACAAGCAACGGCTACCACGAGCATCGGATCGACGCTTGTTGAAATCGCCCGATTCTCGGGCGTAATAGGGATTCCGTGGTGGTGACCGGACCAGACCCAATCGGGGGGTGCTCCCATTCACCGGATGTGGGCGCCATACTGCACCAATGTTCAGTGAAGGTCGCCTGTCCTCGGCAGGCGTCGTAGAGGGATAGAAAGCGACCAGTCAGCAGTTGGACCGGTTCCGCCCCTGGTCGGGCTGAAGATGGATCCAGAATCTCACGGTATGGAGACCGAACAGCGTGCCAACGGCAATGCGACGGGCCATCTCCGCGGGGCCTGGTTGTGAGGCGGTTCGTGTCGAAGCGTCTTCGTCGACGGCAAGGTGGAGTCCCAGGCCAGCTGCGGCAGCGGCCGCACCAAACTCCAGCCAAAGGAGGATGGCCGGTCCGCGCCGCAGGCGGGCGGGAACTCCGGCCGCGATCATCGCTGCATCTCGAAATGCCAGCCCGGCGCAGGCCATCTCGGTGACGACGGCGCCCCGCCGACCGAGTCGTCGAATCGCAAGCTGTGTGAGCGGGTATCCCGCTGCGCTCAAGGTCAGCACTGTTTTCCCGACTCTGGGATTCATCCAGACTCCCCCAGCGTGGCGATCAGGTTCACGCTCGAACCGGTCAGAGATACCGTCCGGCACACACACGGAAGGGTAGACCCTCGTGCGCGCACCCATCCCTGACCGCCCCTGCCCCCGATCGCCGGGTTAGTGACGACCTCAATGCTGGCCGTCGTCCTCCGACAAACATGAAAAGACAAGGACCCGCCGATCCGCAAACTTCGTATCAAGTGCGGACAGGACGCCCCGGTCATAGAGGTCCCTTGCAGTACCTTCGTCGGTCAGGGCGACAGTAAATCCGAACGGTTCAAGCTCCGCTGAGAGCGTTTTGGTCCAGTATTCGATCGCATTCTCCCGGCTCTGCCCCATGAGTTCGTAGCCGATGGAGTATTCAAAGCTGGCTCCAATGGAAGCGTGCTTCCGCAAGCTGTCTATTAGTAGCTGGCGGTCGTACATGGGACCCATCCGATCTGGTGACCTGCCCAATGACTGTGCCACAGCGGTTGGGTAGACCATGGAGAGGTCCGAAGCGGTGTCACCTACCGCCGGGAGTGGGTCGCACTTTCGGCGTCCCCCTACGGGTGCCTGGGATACCCAGATCACCGTGTGCCCGAACGCTATTGGGGGGTGATTTCATTCTTACGAACTCAGGCTATCGAGTATTTCGTGAAAGTGGTCGCAGTAGAGCCAGTGTCCCTCACCAGCAATCTTGTGCAGTGTGGCGTTCGGTATCTCGTTAGCCTGATAGATGCCGTTCTCAACTACGACGTTGCGATCGGACTCGCCGTGCCATACATCCACTGAAATCGCGATCTCGCGGAGCCAAAACCCCCAAGCTCGCAGTTCCAGTTGAAGGTCTTGGACGCCGGCGCGGCCAGCCGTCGAAGACGGATGCGCGATGTCATCTCGCAGTGCGGCACGAATCTCTGGGCGCTCGATAATCGCGACGTCGCAAGCAGGTAGGGTCCGACTCATCCACGCCAGCGCCTTGTCGGGCGCCCGCGCACCTTGGCGCAATCCGGCTCCGACCATTGCGCTCATCAGCCGGGGTGTTACCCGAGCAACGCTTTGGGCAATGCGGTTCTGGCGCATCATCTCGTGCTTTGAGATGTTGGCCTCGGGCGGTGCGGGACCGCTGACGATGGCACAGCCGACGAGGCGATCACCGACGAACCTTGCGCACCCTGCGGCGTTCGGTCCACCGCTCGAATGACCGACCACCGCGAAGCGATCGATGCCAAGGTGGTCGGCTAACTGGCCAACGTCGCTCGCCCAGCTCTCATAGCTGCGAGCTGGGTCGTATGTGCTATGACCGTAACCAGGTCGATCCGGCGCGATAAGCCAGGTCCCCTGGCTGGCCGCTACGTCGCTCAGACTCGCAAAATGATAACGAGATCCCGTCGAACCATGGAACGCGACGACCGGCGAACCGTCGCGATCGCCGAACTCAGCCCACGCCAGCTCACGACCATCTGCTAGCTCAAACAGTCGGCTATCGACCACGGCACACAATGCCCGGTAGGGCCTAGTTGTGCAATCAGATCATTCCGCTGGGGTCCTAACCAGTCCCACAATCCAGCCCGACCGGACCGCTGCTAGCACCGATCACAATGGGACAGAAAGGGGGGCGCCCAGAACACCTGGTCTGGGGCGGTTGTCGGCCGACGTGCGTGTCGTCAGCCCAATCTAGGTGGCCTCAACCGGCACCATTGGGCTCATCCATCGGGTATCCGGCACTACAAGATGGGTCGCCGAGGGCCATGATGGAGTATGACGCAACGTCAAGCGAGGTCTCGCTCGGTGGCTTGGGAAGTTGCGCCGAACGTGCATTGTTTCGGGCCTCTTGGACGTACAGAGACCAACGTCTATTTCGTGCGTGCAGATTCCTCTTGGGCACTCATCGATGCCGCGTGGCGCAAAGACGGCCCGTTGATCAAGGAGGCAGCTGAGGATCTGTTTGGAGCCGATGCGCGTCCAGCCGCCATCTTGCTCACTCACAGCCATCCAGATCACGCTGGTTCCGCAATCGAACTGGCCCAGGCGTGGAACTGCGGTGTCTACCTGCATTCTCGTGAACTGCCACTGGCCACCGGAGACTTTTCCGCCATGACTCAGTACGCAGGTCCGCTTGATACCTGGATCATCCTGCCGATCATGCGCGCCGTGGGCCAGCGCCGACGTGACGCGATTCTCGCCCGATCGAACCTCGGGCCTGTCGTTCGCGTACTCGAACCGGATGCCGGCGTTCCGGGGCTACCCGGTTGGCAGTGCATCCCCACACCTGGTCACACTCCCGGTCACATCTCTTTCTTGCGCAACAGTGACCACGTCTTGATCACAGGCGATGCCGTGGTGACTATGGAACTCAACTCTCTGCCGGGCCTCTTGCGCCAGCGGCCGGGTCTCTCGGAGCCCCCCTGGTATACGACCTGGGATCGGTCCGTAGCCAGGGAGTCAATCATGACGCTCGCCCCGCTTGAGCCGACCGTTCTGGCCGGTGGCCACGGGGTGCCAATGACCGGCCCGGAGACCGCTAGTGCCCTGTCCGACTTTGCCGAACGCGCTCGCGGAACTCAGCCGTCCTGAAGGTGCCGCTACCGATCGGATCCGAGGGTGCCCCCGAACGCCGGATAGTGGCTAGGCCGGATCCCACCCGGACTAGCTGGGTGGAAATGAATTGCGTGATGATTTCATGCAGTCATGTCTGGACCTGGTGTCGTAATGACTGATCCTGGGCTGGAAGGATGGAGCGGTGACTCCGGACCCTCCCAGCGAGAGACCACCCCCCTTCATCACCAGTTGGAGCCCTTCCAAAGAAGAAACTGAAGAGCAGCACGCTGACCACGTCCGGGGCTGGATCCGAGAACTCGATGGCCGCGAGGTCGGCCTACATACAGGTCGTGATGGCGACGACGGCGTACGCGTCGACTTCCTCTTCGACCACGCCCAGCCTCCTGTCGCGCTAGAGATCACGAGCATCACAGACTCATCCGTTCAGGCCCTCAACAGCGAGTTGAAAACGCTGGAAGGGGACCTCGACAAAATCGATCGCGACGAGCAGCTCGGGATGTGGATCGTTGGCCTACGAGTTGGAACCCGGATAAGGGACATTCGCCCCAATCTGACCGCCTTCATGCGTCTTCCGGCCCACTCAGGTGCAGCGCTTTACAGTGCCCACAAAGCACCCCCCGATCTTCCACCTGAGGTGCTGGCAAGCCTCGTGAAGCTTTTCCAGTTAGGGCTCGTCTCAGCCCTCCGGCTCGACGAACGAGGACATGGAGTATCACTCTTGCCTCCTGTCAGCGAAGGTAGATCAGAGCGGGGG
>Ga0209040_10002705_pt1 | contig 13780 bp, 11 predicted proteins | sample BogFormECP12_OM3_FD_188240 | JGI IMG/M metagenome (GOLD analysis project Ga0209040, IMG submission 188240) | Bog forest soil microbial communities from Calvert Island, British Columbia, Canada - ECP12_OM3 (SPAdes) (version 2) | ecosystem: Environmental > Aquatic > Freshwater > Wetlands > Bog ...
CATTGCCACCGGCGCCGAAGGGCCGCTGAGCGGCCGGGCCGTGGCGATCAAAGACAACATCGCCGTGGCCGGCATTCCGATGATGAATGGATCACGCGCGGTGGAGGGTTTTGTCCCCAGCCGCGATGCCACCGTCGTCGAGCGGCTGCTTGCCGCCGGGGGGACGATCGCCGGCAAGAGTGTCTGTGAGGATCTGTGCGCGTCGGGGTCCAGCTTTACCTCGGCCTCCGGCCCGGTGCGCAACCCGTGGGACACCACGCGCGAAACCGGCGGGTCATCCAGCGGCAGCGGCGCGCTGGTCGCCGCCGGAGTGGTCGAGCTGGCGCTCGGCGGCGATCAAGGCGGATCGATCCGGATCCCGGCGTCGCTGTGCGGCATTGTCGGGCACAAGCCGACGCACGGGCTGGTCCCCTACACGGGAGCTTTCCCGATCGAGCGGACGATGGATCACCTCGGCCCCATGACGCGGACCGTCGCCGACGCCGCGCTGCTACTCACGGTGCTCGCCGGACCCGACGGCCAAGACCCGCGCCAGCCCTCCGAGATTGCCGCGGTCGACTACCGGGCCGCCCTCACCGGCGACGTGGCCGGTCTGCGGGTAGGCGTTGTCACCGAGGGCTTCGGGCAACCCGGCTCGCTGCCCGAAGCGGACGACCTGATCCGGTCGGCGGCGGTGCGGTTCACCGAGATCGGTTGCACCATAGGCGAAATCAGTGTGCCGTGGCACCGCCACGCTCTACATTTGTTCGCCGTCCTCTTTACCGACGGTGCTAGCTATCAGATGCTGGATGGCAACGGATACGGGCTCGGCGTCGACGGCCTCTACGACCCAGAACTCATCGCGCACTTCGCAAGACAGCGAGTCGTCAAGGCCGATGAACTCTCCAGCATCATCAAGGCGACGGCACTATGCGGCCACTATGGCTTGAAAGCGCTTGGCGGCGCAAGCTATGCCAAGGCGCGCAACCTGGTGCCGCAGCTGCGCACCGCCTACGACGCAGCACTCACGCAATACGACGTACTGGTGATGCCGACCGTGCCCGGCACCGCGGACACCCTCCCGGCCGGCAGCCCGCAAGAACTCGCGCTGCTCGAACGCATGGTCGGTAAGGCAACCAACACCGCACCCATCGACATCACCGGCCATCCCGCGATCTCGGTGCCCGCCGGTCTGCTCGATGGCCTGCCCATTGGAATGATGATCGTGGGCAAGCGATTCGACGACGCCACCGTGCTGAAGGTCGCCGATGCCTTCGAATCCCTCTGCGGGGGTTTCCCCGCGGCCCCGAACCCGACAGCGTGAAGGTTATGCTCGGCAAAGGATCTCGCCGTGCGGCATCGACAGCCAACCGTCCCGAGCCGCCGCCCACGCCCGCCATGACGCGGAAATCTCCTCGAGCTGTGCGGTGGTCGCCAGCCCCAGTGCCAAGAGATCGCGGGCCACGGCCGAGTGAAGAATCCGGTCGGCCCACATTCCACCCCACCATTCCCGGGTCGAGGCCGTCGCGTAGCACCAGACGCTGCCCATCGGCGTGATGTCGTCGAAGCCGGCCTCGAGGGCCCACGACAGCAGCCTCCGGCCGGCATCCGGTTCGCCGCCGTTGGCACGGGCCGCCTTCTCGTAGAGGTTCAGCCACAGGTCCATCGCGGGCAGCCGCGGAAACCAGATGAAGCCGGCGTAGTCCGCATCCCGCGCCGCGACGATTCCGCCCGGCCGACACACTCGCCGCATCTCCCGCAGTGCCTGCACCGGATCGGCGACGTGCTGCAGCACCTGGTGGGCATGGACGACATCGAACGCGTCGTCGGGGAAATCGAGGTTGTGCACGTCAGCGGTCGCGAACGTGACGTTCGACAGGTTGTGTCGCTGAACCTCGGCGCGGGCCACGTCGAGGACGTCGCCGGATTGGTCGACGGCAAGCACCGGCCCGGGCGCGACCCGCTCGGCGAGGTCCGCGGTGATCGTCCCGGGGCCGCATCCGATGTCCAGCACGGACAACCCCGGCTTCAGGTGGGGCAGCAGGTAGGCCGCGGAGTCCTCCGCGGTGCGTCGCTGGTGGCTGCGCAGCACCGATTCGTGATGTCCGTGCGTGTACTTCGCCGTGCGTTCGTCGTTCATGGCCCGAAGCTTACCGGCCCATTTCATATCATGAAATAGTTGTCTCACAATACGAGACAGAATTAGTCGATGGGGACGTTGAGGATCGGTCGGTCGACGGCGGCACCGGGACCATCGAAATGCCACCACTCCCCGGAGTACGGGGCCAACCCGCCGTACTGCATGGCGTCCCGCAGCCGGGCCCGGTTCGCCTGTTCGTCGGCGCTGACCCCCTGGGTTGCGTATGCCGTTGCACGCGAAGAGAAATCGTCGAAATCGGTTCCCATGTCGGCCAGACACAATCCGTCGACGTGTCGCTCGGGCGGGCACTGCTCCTGCACGCTGGTGAACGTCACGTCAACCGAACGCCCGGACTCGTGGCTGTGCGCATACTGGCCCGGGCGGGCCACCCACGCGGGGTTGGGGACGACGTTGAACAGTCTGGCCTGGACGTCGTGCGGCCGGTAGCAGTCCCAGAACACCAGCACATGGCCCTGGGGGCGCAGCGCCGTCGCCGCCGTCGCCAGGCCCGGCGCCATGGATTGATGCACCAGGCATCGGGCGTCGGAGGGATACAACTGGGTGCCGGTGAAATTGTTGGTCGTCGCGTAGCGCAGGTCGATTATGGCGTCGGGGACGACGCTGCGGACGTCGACGAATCCGGCCGCCCGCGCCGCTTCGCTGACGGGCGGCACGTCGGGACTGGCCCGCGCGGTTGCGGCACCGGAGACCGCGACCAAACCAACGGCTACCGCAATCGGAAGGACCGGGCGCATAAGACGCATCTGGTCATTGTCGCGGTTCGGCGAGCCGGATCAGATGAGCCACACCAGCCACCGCAAACTCCGATCAGCGTGGATCGCCCGCGATGTCGCCGTCGACGTAGCGCTGCAGGTTGGGCGCCATCGCCGCCACCACCTCGTCGTCGGGCATCGACGCGATCGGCTCGATCTTCCAGACATACCGCAACAACGCGAAGCCGATCAGCTGGCTGGCGATCAGGCCGCTGCGACGCAGCCGCTCGTCCTCGTCGTCCCCCAGGGTGGATTCACCGATCAGGCCGCGCTCCACGATCAGCCGCAGCTTCTCGCGGGTCTTGGTCTCGTGGGCTGCGGTCAGCACCACCGCCCGCAGGGCGGGACCGACGTCCTCGTCGGTCCAGACGTCCAGCACGTTGCGGATCAGTCGCTTGCCGAGATCGGCCTTTGGCGTGGCCCAGGTCTTGGTGACCGAGTCGAGCCACTTCTGCGGCGGCGCGGTGGCGGCATCAAGCAGGCCCTCCTTGGAGCCGAAGTAGTGGTAGATCAACGCCGGGTCGACGTCGGCGGCGCGGGCGACGGCGCGAACCGCCGTGCCGGCCCAGCCGTGTTCGGCGAATTCGTCGCGAGCCGCCGACAGGATGCGCGCCGCCAGGACGCCCCGCTCGTCACGCGGGCCCGGGGTGATGGATCGCTTCGGCACGGTCTCACCATACCGCAAAATTTCATCTTGCGTTGAGACTAGTTTCAACGTAGTGTGAAACTATGATCAAGACGCTGAACGGCCCGCAGACCACCGGACGGCAATACCGCAACCTCAGCGAGCCGCAGTACGCGTCGCGCAGCGACATCAACACCGCGATCGCCATGCGTGACGGCACAACGCTTTTGGCCGACATTCATCGGCCCGATTCCGACGGCCGCTTTCCGGCGCTGCTCGCCGCCTCGCCATACCCGCGGCAGATGCAGGACCTGGGCGCGCCGGCCGGATTCATCGAGGCCGGCGTGACGGACTTCTGGGTGCCGCGCGGCTATGCGCACGTCATCGCCAACCTGCGCGGCACCTGCGGCTCGGGGGGCACCTTTACCTTCTTCGACGCTCAGGAACGCCGAGACGTGCACGACCTCGTCGAGTGGGTCGCGGCCCAACCCTGGTGCGACGGCAACGTCGGCATGATCGGCATCAGCTACTTCGCGATGACCCAACTCGAGGCGGCCGTCGAGCGGCCACCCCACCTGAAAGCGATCTTCCCCCTTGCCGTGACGACGGACCTGTTCGAAGGCGCCAACCACCACGGCCTGTTGAGTTCGTCCTTCGTCACACCGTTCCTCGCGATGATGGGCCTGACCTCCGAGCGCAGCGACAAGCTGTGGCGCAGCAAGCCCGTCGGATTGGCCCGCCGCGTGCTGAAAAGCCCACGCGTGCACAAGAAGTTCGAGACGGCCAATGGTGAGGCGGCGGTGACGATGCTGCGTCAACTCCTCAGGCTGCCGCACAATCCGCACCCGTGGGACGAGTTGTGGCAAGAGGCCGCGGTGAGGCATCCCACCCGCGACGAGTGGTGGGAGGAGCGGAACCTGTTGCCACTGCTGAAGGAAATCGACATCCCGGTGTATGTCGGGTGCGACTGGGAGAACGTTCCGCTGCACCTTCCTTCGACGTTCGCGACGTGGAAAGGGCTGTCGGACAACGCTTGTGTGCGGATGGGCATGCTGGGCAAGTTTGGGCTGACGTGGCCCTGGGAGAGCATGCACACCGAGGCACTGGCCTGGTACGACCACTGGCTGAAGGGCCGCGACACCGGAATCACCGACGGGCCACCGATCCGGTACTTCCTGCCCGGGGCCGACCAGTGGCGCACCGCCGAGTCGTGGCCGCCGTCGCAAGCCCCGCATCGTGAACTCGCCCTGCGCGCCGACGGCACCCTGAGCGAGGACGAAGGCGAGCCGGGCGGCCGGGAATTCATGGTCCTGGGTTCGGGCCTGGGCCGGGTCAAGCCCAGCGAGATCGATCCGCCGTCGATGCTGACCTGGACCGGCGGACCGCTCGGCGAGGACCTCGACATGGTCGGCGACGTCGAGTTGCGGTTGGTCGCCTCGGCGACGGCGATCGATACCGCGTGGATGGCGATGCTGCAGGACGTGGCGCCCGACGGCGAAGCCACCGATGTGACCGCCGGCTGGTTGCGTGCCAGCATGCGCGAGGTCGACGAGGCGGCCAGCCGCCCCGGGGCGCCGGCGTTGCCGTGCCGCACCGCCCAGGCGGTACCGCTGGGCGAGGACGTCGAGTACCGAATCCCGTTGGTCCCCAACGCTCGACGGTTCAAGGCGGGCCACCGCATTCGCCTGATTCTCACCAGCGACGACCAGGACCCGTCGACGCCGGCGTTCATGAACTTCCGGCACGCCGGCGTCGGCACCAGCAGCCTCAACACGGTTCGCTCGTCGTCGCGGCTGCTGATCCCGGTGCTCGCCTAGCCATTTGGGTGTGGCATAGCGGCCATTGATGAACGGCGCTCCGTCATCTATCGTCCCGGATAGCCGATCGGCTACCCTCTGGCCGGCGGCTCGAAGGAGCGAACACGATGACCGGTCTCGGCGTGGGCGTCATGCATAACACGATCAATTCGCGTTTCGGGCCGAAGCCGTTGATCCACGCGGACTACCTGACCGGGCTCGCCTGCGGAGCCGACTCCTTCTGGGTGGCCGACCACCTCAGTTCGGCGTGGCCGCCGTCGATGTGGACTCCCGAGCATGTGGGCGCGGCGCGGGTGATCCCCAAGATCGACGCTCACCTCGAGCCGTGGACGATGCTCGGCTACCTCGCGGGCCGCAATCGACTCGGCCGGATGCGCCTCGGGGTGGCCGTCACCGACACCGGCAGGCGCAACCCGGCCGTCACCGCACAGGCCGCCGCCTCGCTGCACCTGCTGACCCGAGGTCGGGCGGTGCTGGGCATCGGAACCGGCGAGCGGGAGAGCAATGCGCCCTATGGGGTCGACTGGTCCAAGCCGGTGGCACGCTTCGAGGAAGCGGTGGCCACCATCCGCGCGCTGTGGAACTCTAACGGCGAGTTGGTCACCCGCGACTCACCGTTCTTCCCTTTGCACAACGCCACTTTCGCGCTGCCCTCGTACAAGGGCAAATGGCCCCAGATCTGGATCGCCGCGCACGGGCCGCGCACGATGCGTGCCACCGGACGATATGCCGACGGCTGGTTCCCCGGAACAACCCGCGCAACCGAATACGGCGAGCAGCTCGGGATCGTGCGCGCCGCGGCTTCGGACGCCGGACGCGACCCGATGGCCATCACCCCAGCGCTGATCCGGTTCATCGTGACCGGCCGGTGCCGCGATGAAATCGACGAAGTCGTGGACAGCGATATCGCCAAGGTGTTCACGCTCAACTGTTCGGCCAAGGACTGGGCCCGCCACGGCGCCGAACACCCGATGGGCACCGACTTCACCGGGGTACAGGACCTCATTCCGCAAACCATCGACGAGGAGACGGCGCTCTCCTACGCGGCCAAGGCTCCGCGATCCCTCGTCCGGGAACTGTTCGCGGTGGGTACGCCGGATGAAGTCATCGAGCAGATCGCGGAGTTCCGCGACAACGGAATGCGATACCTCGTCGTGGGTAACGCCGGTGCGATTCAACCGAGCCTGCGCAAGAGCGCGTCCGCGACCGCGCCCTACATCAAGGTCGTGCGCGGCCTGCGAAAGCTGTGAGCAAGGAGTCGTGCGATGCCGATGATCGATCTGACGTTCGTGCGAGGCTCGGTGGACGACCAGGCGTTGAGGCGGCTGGCCGACGAGTTGGTGACCGCGCTGCTGCGCGCCGAACGCGCTCCGGACACACCGTTCCTGCGGGACAACACCTGGGTGTACCTGCATGCGCTGGACGCGGCCGAGCTCTCGGTGGGCGGCCGGGGGCCGGGCGCGCCCCGATTCAGGGTCGACCTGACCGTGTTCCAAGGAGCGCTGGATCAGCACCGCAAGGAACAGCTCGCCGCCGACGTGCACGGCGCGGTGTGCGCCGCGGCGGGAATCGAGCCGCAGGGCTCCCGGGCGTTTCAGGTTTGGACGCTGATCCATGAGATCCCCGAGGGCAATTGGGCCGGCGGCGGCAACGTCATTTACTACCAGCAGGTGAAAGGCTTTGTGGCCGAAGACATGCCCTGACGACCCGATCGACCTCTCACCTACGCAGTGACACCAGCCTACGATCGAGCTCGGAGACCCCGCCGACACCCATCAGGATCAGCGTCTGCCGGATCTCGCCGGCGAGGATGTCCAGGATTGCTTTCACGCCCTTGCGACCGGCAACGGCAAGGCCGTAAATGTACGGGCGGCCGATCATCACAGCGTCTGCTCCGAGCGCGAGAGCCGTCACCACATCCGTGCCGGTGCGCACACCGCTGTCGAGCAGAATCGTTGCGCGGTCGCCCACCGCATCGGCAATGTCGGGAAGCGCGTCCAGCGATGCCACCGCGCCGTTGGGTCCGGTTAAGTAGTCAACTACGCAGCTCCCCCCGTCTTTCAGTAGACGACTACTGCAGACCGCCCCGTCAATTCGTATGAGGCTGGGTTGCGCAATACCTGGTCACCATGACCGCCAGCGCGACCACGCCCGAACGCGAGCCACGCCAGCAGGGCAAGACTCTCATCGGTGCCGGGCTGCGCTCCGGTCTCGTCCAGGTCGGCCCGACGAGCTAATGGGTGGATGGACATGTCGTATCTGATCGCGGCACCGGAAGTGATGGCGGCGGCGGCAGGAGATTTCGCGAATATCGGTTCGACGATCAGCGACGCCAATGCAGCGGCCGCGGCCTCGACCACCGGTGTGCTGGCCGCGGCTGAGGATGAGGTATCTGCGGCCATTGCGGCGCTGTTCTCGGCCCACGGTCAGGAGCGAATCCCTGCTGGCCGACTTTGTGGCCGTGATCCCGCAGACGCACTCGCTGGTGCTGATCAGCTACCGCCCCGAATATCGGGGCGCGTTGAGCCGGGTGCCCGGTGCGCAGAGCATCGCCCTCGCGCCGCTGAGCGATTCGGAGACCTCAGCGTTGGTCTTGCAGCTGCTCGGGCCGGACCGCTCGGTCGGCAGGTTAGCCACCATGATCGCCGAGAGGGCCGCCGGTAACCCGTTTTTCGCCGAGGAGATGGTGCGCGAACTGGCCGAGCGCGGTGTGCTGCGCGGCAACCGCAGCGCCTATCTTTCGACGGTCGGGGCTGGCGAGGTCAGCGCGCCCGCCACCGTGCAGGCGACGATTGCCGCCCGCATCGACCGGCTTGACCCGGCGGCCAAGCGCACCTTGAGTGCCGCGGCGGTCATCGGCTCGAAGTTCAGCCGGGACCTGCTCGAAACGCTGGGCATTGAACCCCGTGTCGAGGATCTTGTGGTGGCCGAACTCGTTGATCAGGTGAGGTTCACCCGAGCACCGCAGTATGTGTTTCACCATCCGCTGATTCGGACGGTGGCCTACGACTCACAACTCAAGTCGGATCGCGCCGAGCTGCACCGGCGGCTGGCCGCCGTAGTCGAATCCCGTGACCCGGCCTCGGCGGATGAAAATGCTGCGCTGATCGCCGAACACCTGGAAGCGGCCGGTGATCTGCACGCCGCCTACGGCTGGCACATGCGCGCGGCAACCTGGGCGACCAACCGCGACATCAACGCCGCGCGGCTGAGCTGGGAGCGCGCCGGAAGGCTCGCCGACGCCCTACCCGCCGAGGACCCCAACCAGGCGGCCATGCGCATTGCCCCGCGCACCATGTTGTGCGGGATCGCCTCGCGAGTCCATATGAGCGTGGCTGGTGCCCGTTTTGAGGAACTGCGCGAGTTGTGCACCGCCGCCGGGGACAAGGCGTCACTGGCCATCGCCATGGCGGGACTAGTGATGGACCACGTGTATCAGGGCCGGATGCGCGAGGCGTCGCGGCTGGCTTCGGAAGCCATCGCCCTCATCGAATCGGTCGACGATCCGACCTTGACGGTGGGGCTATCCTTCGCCGCCATCTGGGCCAAGGCTGAAAGTGGTGAGTGGCCTGAGGTGCTGCGGTGGTCACAGCGGGTCATCGACCTGGCCGACGGTAATGCCTCTAAAGGCAACTTCATTGCCGGGTCCCCGTTGGCGTTCGCCTTGGCGACGCGGGCTATTGCCCGGTGTTTCTTGGGTCGTCCCGGATGGCGCGACGACCAGCGGCAGGCCGTGGCCATGGCCCGCAGCGCCGACCCCGTGACCTACGCCAGGGTCGTCACCTGCTGCGGGATCGGGATACCGGTGGGCGTGCTGAGGGCCGACGATCGGGCGGTGCGCGAGGTCGAGGATGTCTTACAGACTGCCGAACGATCCGGTGATGACCTCGCGTTGGAGGGCGCCCGGGTGACGTTGGGCGTTGCGCTGGTGCACCGCCCAACGGCTGCGGAGCGTGACGGCGGACAGCAGCTCCTGGCCGAGGTCAGCGAGGTGTGGGTGCGCCGGGAAGACCACCTGTGCGACTTACCGTTCGTCGAGGTGTACGTGGCGCGTGAGAGGGCTCGGTGTGGAGACCGCGATGGGGCCATACCGCTCGTGCGCGCCGCCGTCGACGATCTGTTCCGCGAGGGACAGCTGCCGATGGCGGGCATTCCTGCGGCCGGTGTTCTGGTGGAGACACTGCTCGATCGGGGGGGCGAGGGTGACGTGGCCGAAGCCGAGGCCGCGATCGAGCGGTTAGCGGCCGCGCCAGCCGATGAGGGTCTGGTGATGCGCGACATTTGGCTGCTGCGGCTGCGGGCTCTGCTGGCCCGGGCTCACGGCGACGCCGCGGCTTATGCGCACTTCCGGGATCGCTACCGCGACATGGCGAGATCGCTTGGCTACGAAGGGCATATCGCGTGGGCCGAGGCGCTGCCATGACCTTGCGGTTCATCTAGCTCTATCGGTACAGGCACCCTGGCGAGCGGTCCAAGGTCCAGCTGTTCGGCTCTGGGCGGCGCGACCCACAACGCAGCCAAATTGATGTCGCCGTCAGCCGTATGATTTCACCTCCGCCGCAGTCGCTTTCGCCCGATTCTAGGCGGAGCGGGTGGTGGCCAGGGGCGGGATCGAACCGCCGACCTTCCGCTTTTCAGGCTGAGGCGAAGTCAGGAGCGAGACGTTTGTGCTGATTAAGTCGGATGAGCTGGACCGATTCTGAGGGTTCAGAGCAGGCAATCCAAACGGCGTGGCGGATGCGGAGCGGATGAAGACGAACACCTGACCCCCACACTGCCAGGAGCGGGCAGGCGCAGTAACCAGGCAAGATCGGCCGCAAATGGTCGTATAGGCGGCGTCGCTGGGACAGCAACTGTCGTCACAGTTGTCGTCAAGACTGTCGTCAGATCGAGGGTTGCGGCGCGTCTCCGCCGCCTCCTCATAAGCGAAGGCAAGCGGAGGTAGAGAAGGAGCTCTTTATCACGTCGCTTCTGGGTGGCCGGCGGTGTGGTCGTCGGCTTTGAGGTGAGCGTGTGAGAGTCTGTTCCCGGCCACACGGATGCTCTTGAGCCCCTCGTTCAGCTGCTGTTCTCGAATGGTCAGCAAGACCCTTGGCGTCGCACTGCCGTGGGCGCCGCCGCGGCTGATAGACCCGAAACTGCCTAGCCATGTGGATGTAGTGCGATCCCACATCGCAGGCGACGGTGGAGTCATCGTCGATCAGATCGCGAATTTTGAGCAGCAGCGCCGCCGGGTTGAGCCCGATATTGGTCTGCGGTTGATGTTGGGCTTCCTCGTTGATCTTCAGCAACGCCGCACGCTGCTCGGCGATGGCAGCGCTGGCTGCGTCCGACAGCCGCAGACCCGACAGCGGTTGGGTCAACTGTGTCAAGGTAGCAGCGATGTCGCCGCGCAATTCCAGCGCGGGCTGGTAGTAGTTGTGATTTCGGCGGGGACCTCATCGATGTGGATCACGGTGCGTGCGGGATCGGCGTTCCACAGCCGCGGATCGTACTCGACGGGATCGAACCCGACTGTCACCAAGACATCGGCCTGGCTGATGAGAACGTCACCGGGCTGGTTGCGAAAAAGCCCGACCCGGCCCACGAAATGATCCTCCAGCTCGCGTGACACCACACCGGCAGCCTGGAACGTCTCGACGACCGGCAGGTCGGTGACAGCGAGCAATTCACGTAGTGTCGCACAAGTTCTGTAGTCGCCCACGCGAACACCGACGAACAACACGGGCCGTGCAGCGGCGCGAATCAGCTTGGCTGCTTGGTCGATGAGGTCTGCTGGCGCGGCGCCGAGGCGCGGCAGCGGTGAGGGCGCAACGATGGCTTCGGAGGTCGCCGCGGCCGAAACGTCCGCCGGCAGCACCACCGCAGCGGCACCGCGCGGAACGGTCATCGCGGCGCGAATGGCGTTGGCGACTGCCTCCGGCACATTGCCCGGATCGTTGACCTCACCGGTGTACTTGGTGAACGGATTCAGCGCCGCGGTGGCGTCCATCGATTGATGCGTGCGCTTGAGCCGGTCGGCTCGGGCAACAGCTCCGCAGATCGCGATCATCGGGTCCTGTTCGGTGGTTGCCGTGATCAGTCCGGTGGCCAAGTTGGTGGTGCCCGGTCCGGACGTCACCAGCGCAACCCCGGGCGTTCCAGTGAGCCGCCCGACGGCGGCGGCCATAAACGCCGCGTTCTGCTCGTGGCGACAGACCACGAGTTCGAGCTCGCTGTCGAGCATGGCATCGAACACCGCATCGATCTTCGCCCCGGGCACCCCGAAGACGTTGGACGCCGTATGCGCGAAGTGTCTCGACCACCTTCTGCGCGAAGTGTCTCGACCACCTTCTGCGCGGAGCGCGCCGCCCGCTCAGTCATCTCAGCCTCCCTCGGTCTGCCGAATCTGCGTGTCGACGTCGGCCCCGTTCAACTCGGCACGCAGGAACTGCGGCGTGCGCTGCAAGGTCAGGTGCAACTCGGAGCGCAAGCAGATTTCGACGGTTCCCCGTGCCAGCCGGTAATCCAGCGCATGTCCACCATGTCGGCGGTCGTCATCGACGAAGTGGGAGTGGTAACCGGCCACCGAGACACCTTGCTGGTACTCAGGCATGCGGAATCCGGCCAGCGTGCCCCTTACATCGGCAAATGTCACGACTTGCTGATCACCGGTGGCTTCGGTGAACGGCCGGTACGGCCGATCCTGCGCAGTTACCGTGCGGGTGCGGATCTGGCTGAAATCCCCCGCGACCCGAACCGCAACCATGAGGTTGGAGCTCTCCAAAGCGTCGTCGATGATCGCCTTGAGGGCTGCGCGGTCGACCGATTCCACGGCAAATCTGCGTTCTGGGTGAAACCAGGTGAGCACCGCGAACGGGGTCCGTTCGTCGGGGTCGGCGATCGTGACACTGCCGTCGCCGCGTAGCTGGTAGCAGATTCCGCCGAGTACGAGCATTTCGCCATCGAGGCCGTTGAACGTGCCCAGCCCAAAGTTCCCGTGCCGCAAAAGCTCTCGAATCGTGACATCGCCGTCGTAGACACCGTCAAGCAATGCTCCCATCGTGGACGTCTGATACACCTGGCGATAGTTGCGGTGCAGCAGCATTGAATGCTGCTCCGGCAGGCTCGGTCAACAGCGCCGCCCATCGCGGTTTCCGTTGGGTCAAATACAGTCACTTTGGATTTCCTCCGTATCGAATGGCACGGTCTTGCTAATGGCGCTTAGGGCCCGCCTGCGTCACCGGTTGCAGGTACCGCCGAAACGATGGCGGCACTATTGAGCTCGATCGCGTCGCCGCGCATCCACGGCTCGGGTTGGGTCAGGAACACCGAATCGCCGTCGCCGGCGTCCTGCATGTCGACCCATTTCTGGAGTGCCTGCGGAACCGGACCCGACATGATGGCCGAGGCGCTCAGCGCTCCTTCCCGGCGCAGGCTTTCCGCCGGGCTTAGGGTCAGGTTCTCATTGAAGATTCTCTTCTGCGCAGCGACGGTGTCGCGGTTCCGCCTGGCGCAGCGGGCGGCAAGCTCCTTGGCTTCCTCGAGCAGGTTGTCGGCGGCGACCAGCCGATTGACCAGCCCGATCTGCAGCGCCTCCTGGGGCGAATACATCCGGCCCTCGAGCATCATCTCCAGCGCACGTGCCGGACCGATGAGCTGGGCCAAGCGCTGCCCACCCACGGTGGTGGTCAAACCGATGAGCAACTCGGGCAGGATGAACCCCGTCGATTCGTCGTCGGCAGCCAGGCGAACATCGAAGCACAACGACATCTCCAAGCCTCCACCGCCGCAGGGACCGCCGATCGCGGCGATGTAGACCGCCGGCGAGCGCATGATCCGCAGGACCACCTCGTTGAATCGCGTGATGTTGAGGAGCCCGCCCACCAGGCTGCGCTCGAGAGCACGCGCGGCACCGGGAACGGCGGAGAGGTGGTCGAGCGCATTGAGGACGCTCAGCAATGCGCCGTGCGATAGTGGGCGTCCGCCGCGTTTAGCTGTGGCCAGTATCGCCGAAATGTCGAAATGGGTGATGTAGCGGTGAGGAACACCGCCGGTGAGGATCACCGCACCAACAGTCGCATCTTCATCCACCGCCGCCGTGAGGATCTCGAGGTCCTTCTGCATGCGGGAGGTCATGAAGTTGTACGGCGGGTCACACACCGAGACCTGGCCTGTCCTTTGTCGCCGACCACACGGAACCATCGAGTTAGGTCCAGAACCCCATGATTGGGTCGTGGGTCCGCGGGGGCTGGTTTTGCCGTCGCGAATGACAATCTTGTTGGCCGGTGAGTGCCCTAGAGTTCACCATGGATCGTCACCCAAGTTCCACGAGACTCGGGACATGCTCAGGGGAAGCCCAATTCACGGATCGTTAGCTGACGGCGGCCCGGCCGGCTTCGAGGCGGGCGACCGGTAGCCGGAACGGGGAGCAGGACACGTAGTCCAGCCCCGTCTTGTGGAAGAA
>Ga0209040_10002706_pt1 | contig 13777 bp, 12 predicted proteins | sample BogFormECP12_OM3_FD_188240 | JGI IMG/M metagenome (GOLD analysis project Ga0209040, IMG submission 188240) | Bog forest soil microbial communities from Calvert Island, British Columbia, Canada - ECP12_OM3 (SPAdes) (version 2) | ecosystem: Environmental > Aquatic > Freshwater > Wetlands > Bog ...
CCACGGCCAGCCGCTGCCCTACCGGGTTGGGCGCCGTGATCCCTTTGCCGCGCCCGTCGCTGGAGCCGGCGAGGCCGAGCAACACCGCGTAGATGCGGTTACCGTCACGCTCGGCGTCGGACAGTCGCTTGAGGACAAACAGCGCAGCGCCCTCGCCCATCACGAAACCGTCGGCGCCGGCGTCGAATGGACGGGTGCCGGTCGCCGACAGCGCGCCGATCTTGCAGAACTTCACATATGCCGACGCATCCATGTTGCGGTCGATGCCACCGGTGACGACGGCATCGAAGTCGCCGGCCTGCAACCCGCGCACCGCGGCCGACATGGCGGCCAGCCCCGAGGCGCATGCCGCGTCGGTGGTGAAGTTCGGGCCGCGGAAGTTGAACAGGTTTGCGACCCTGCCTGCGGTCACGTTCGCGAGCTCTCCGGGCATGGTGTCCTCGGTGATCTCCTCCATCCCGGTGACAAACGAGGCGTGGGTCTCGGCGAGCACGGCTTCGCGCACCGGCTCCGGCAGGGCCGCGAACGACGGAGCGGCGCGTAGCTCGCGCGCGAACACGGGAAACTGGATCCGCAGGTTGCTGCGGTGCTGCTTGTCGCCGCCGATGGCACTGCCGATGATCACGGCGACTTGTTCCGGGTCCACGGTCCAGTCCGGCCAGCCGGCGTCGAGCAGGGCTGATCGGGTGCCCGCCACGGCCCACTTCTGGCCGTCATCCATCTGGGTGCTTACCGCCGGCGGGACCGGCAGCCGCCAGGCCAGCGGCTCCCATGAGAAGTCGCGGACCCACCCGCCAATGCGGGAGTACGTCTTGTCCGGTGCGTGCGGGTCGGGGTCGTAGTAAAGCTCCGGATCCCACCGCCCCGGCGGTACGTCGCTGATGCTGTATCGGCCCGTCTTGATGTTGGCCCAAAAGGTGGCGGCGTCGGGCGCGTCCGGCATGATTGCGCTGACACCCACCACCGCGATCGGCTCTTGCAGCGTGGTCGTCATGATGATCCGGCCTCCCGTCGGTAGAGCGCGTCGGCGACCCGGTTCATGTCAGCGAGCAGGCCGGCCTGCACCGCCCGGACCCGATCGAACGGGAGCGTGGCGGCAAGATCCGACCCGGAGCCCGCGCCGGCCACCCACCGCAAGCCCTCCTCGGCGACCTTCAGCGCCGCGTCCCGGGCGAAGACGCGGCTGACCGCGGCCAATGCGGCGGCGTCGAAGCGGGCGTCTGACTTCACCGGCAACGCACCGGCGGCGGACGCCGCGGCCCGGCGGGCCAGTGCGCCCGCACACTCGGCGTAGCTGATCAGTTCACCCAGCCGCAGCAAAACATGCTGGTTGCGGGTCAGCCGGCCGACCCGGCAGGCCTCCATAACTGCGGCCAGGCATTCCAGTGCCAGCGCCGCCGTGGGCCCACCGAATTCTTGGGCTACGCCGTCAAGACTGCGTGCCGCGTCGCGGTAGTAGGCGCCAGATGTCTTGAGGTGCTGCTGCCAGCGGTCGCGAGCGATCGTCATCTCCAAGATCTCCGAAGTTCCCTCGTAGATCGTGGTGATCCGGACGTCGCGTTTGATCTTTTCCACCAGGTACGGACGGGTGTAGCCGTACCCGCCGTGCGCCTGGATCGCGGCTTCTGCGGCCGCGTTGCCGGCCTCGGTGGCCAGGTACTTCGCTATCGCGCCTTCGGTGTTCAGCGCGCCGCCGGCGCCTTCGCCGTTGTCGATTCGTGTGGCGGTCTCCTCAGTGAATGCACGCGCCGCCTCTAGCCGCACCGCATGCGGCACGATCAGCTTGTGGGTAAAACCCTGCTTGGTCGACAGCGGGGCGCCGCCCTGTACCCGGTTGGCGGAGTAGGCGATCGCCCGGTCTAGGGCCGCCCAGCCGCCGCCGAGGCCAAACGCAGCGACCATCACCCGGGTATAGCCGAAGACCTGTTGGGCCTGGGTGAGCCCGCGGCCCTCCTCCCGGCCCACCAGGTTCTCCGCCGGTACCGTCACATCGTCGAGGAACAGGGCGGCGGTGTCGGACAATCGGATACCGTGCTTGTCTTCCGGCGGTGCCGTCGAAAAGCCAGGGGTGCCTTTCTCCACCACGAACCATGACGGGCCGCCCGGCGTGCGTGCCAGAACCGAGTAGAAATCCGCGATCGAGCCGTTGCTGATCCACTGCTTCCGCCCATTGAGCCGGTAGGCGGTCACCTGACCGTCGGTCTCTACCGGTGTGGCTGTCGTCGTCAGCGCGGCCAGGTCGCTTCCGGCCTCAGGCTCGGTGGCGGCGTATGCGAACAGTATGCCCTGTTCCGCGATGCGTCCCAGCCACTCCTTGCGCTGCTCGGATGTCCCGCCGACCAGGATGGGGTCGCTACCGAGGAACGTGGCCAGCACCGAAGTCGCGATTCCGATGTCAAGGCGGGCGAGCCGTTCGCACACCCGATAGGAGTCGAACGCCGCGCCCCCGAATCCGCCGTATTCCTCCGGGATGAACACCAAGTGCACGCCGAGGTCTTCGCCGCACATCGCGCGGACGGTTTCCTCCGGGCAGACATCCTCGTGGTCGAGGTCCAACCGGCGGTCGTCCGGCAGCGCCTCGGCGACGAAATCGTCCAATGAGGTCAGCATCATTTCGAGGCTGTCGCGGTCTAGGCCGACGTTGGTGGTCATCGAAAAGTTCTCTTCTCACGAATTCGAGACGGGCTCCAGAGTCCGACACATGCTCCCTGTTGACTGAATTGTGCAACCGGCGGGCGCTGCAGCCCAGAGGCGAAAGTCCTGCAGTAAGAGGACAAGGTCACCTGTGTTGGCCCACCATCCGGCAAGACCACCGCTAGCGTGCGACCTGCAGACCTAAGTGATCCCGCAGCGTGTGACCGGTGTATTCGGTGCGATACGTGCCACGTTCCTGCAGTACTGGCACCACGTTGTCGACGAAGTCGTCCAGGCCGTGCGGCGTCAGGTGCGGTACCAAAATGAACCCGTCGCACGCGTCGGCCTGGACGTACCGGTCGATCTCCTCGGCGATCTGCGCGGCGGTGCCGACGAACTGCTGCCGACTGGTGACCGCGATAACTAGCTCGCGGATGGACAGGTTCTCCGCCTGGGCGCGTTCGCGATAGCGGTGAGCCACCGCGACCGGATCACCGTGCCGTACCCGCCCCTGCGTGATGGCGGTGTCTGCGGTCGGGTCGATGTCGGGTAGCGGGCCGTCGGGGTCGTAGTCCGACAGGTCGCGGCCCCACACCTGCTCGAGCATCGCGATCGCCGTCGCCCCGCTCACCTGCTGATAGCGGATGTGCTGCGCCTTGTCCTCCGCCTCGTCAGCGGTGTCACCGATGACGAACGTCGCCGCCGGAAAAATCTTGAGCTGGTTGGGGTCTCGTCCGCAGGACCGAGCCCGGCCCTTGACGTCGGCATAGTAGCGCTGACCGTCTTCCAGTGACGAATGCAGGGTGAACAGGGCGTCGGCGTGCCGGGCGCCGAACGCGCGGCCGTCGGCGGAGTCGCCGGCCTGCAACAGCACCGGATGGCCCTGCGGCCCCGCGGGCAGTGTCGCCAACCCACACACCTGGAACTGCGGACCCGAGTGTTCGATGCTGCGGATCCGGTCTGGATCGACGTAGACCCCCGCTTCGAGGTCGGCCAGCACGGCCTCGGCTTCCCAGCTATCCCAGAATTGATGGGCGACGGTGAGGAACTCGTCGGCCCGCACGTACCGGTCGGCATGGTCGAGAAAGCCTCCGCGCCGGAAGTTGGCGCCGGTGAAAGCGTCCGACGAGGTGACCATGTTCCATCCGGCGCGGCCACCGGAAAGATGATCAAGCGTCGCGAATTGCCTTGCCACTTCGAATGGTTCGTTAAAGGTGGTGTTGATCGTCCCGGTCAGCCCGATCCGCTCGGTGACGCCCGCCAGGGCCGCCAGCACGGTGAAGGTGTCCGGCCGGCCCACCACGTCCAGGTCGTAGATCCGGCCGCGATGCTCACGCAGCCGCAGCCCCTCGGCCAGAAAGAAGAAGTCGAACAATCCGCGCTCGGCGGTGCGGGCCAGGTGCACGAACGAGTCGAATTCGATCTGGCTGCCCGCGCTGGGGTCGGTCCACACGGTGGTGTTGTTGACGCCCGGGAAGTGGGCTGCCAGGTGAATCGGCTTGCGGCTCATACGGCTTATCCCCCCAGCCCCCACCGTTTGGCGATCAGCTCGTGTGAGCGCAACCGGTCCTCGTGCCGATAGGTCACCGAGGTGATGACAAGTTCGTCGGCGCGGGTAGCGCGCTGCAACGTCTCCAACCGCTCGGCGACCTCATCCGGGTTGCCGACGAATTGCGTTGCTATCCGGTCCTCTACCACCGCCAGCTGCTCGTCGGTCAGCGCCGGGCAATCGTCGGGGTCGGGATAGGGGATGGCGCCGTCGCCGGCCCGGATCGAATACACCCATTGGCCGTAGCTGGACGCCAAGTGTCGAGCGGTCGCCGTGTCATCGGCGACCACGATGTCGGCCGACACCACGACATAGGGCTGCGGCAGCGTAGCCGACGGGACGAAGGCGTCTCGGTAGGCATCGATAGCTTCCAGTGCGGTCGACGGCGTGATGTGATAACTGGCGACAAACGGCAGTCCCAGGGCTCCCGCCACCTTGGCGCTCTGCCCCTTGCTGCTGCCGAAGATCCACGGCGTCAGGGCGGCGCCTTCACCGGGCACCGCATGTAGGTCGAAGCCGTCGACCTGATAGGTGCCGGCCAGCATGGCGATGATGTCGCAGAGCTGCTCGGCGAAGTCGGGCGCGACGGCTTCCGGCTGCTGAAGGATCGACATGGTCGCTTTTACCCGGCCGCTGCCCAGTAACCCGCGCAGATCGAATGGCGGCGGGACCACCACGCCGTCGATTTCGCGCCATTCGCGCGGCGGTTCCGGCCTTGGGGGTCGGGGCGCTTTCGGCTTCGTGATGCGCCGTTGTGCGGATCGGCCCAGGCCGAGATCGATGCGGCCGGGGTGAAAGGCGTCGAGCATCCCGAAACTCTCAACCACCGTGGCGGCGGTGGTGTGACTCAGCTGGACGGCGGCCGAACCCACCCGAATCCTGTTGGTAGCCGCCGCGATCTGTCCGATCAGCACGGCCGGTGACGCGCTTGCCACGGCGACGAAGTGATGCTCGGCGATCCAGAAACGTCGGTACCCCCACTGTTCGGCCTGCTGGGCCAGCTCGATGGTGTTGCGCAAGGCCGTCGCCGGGTCACTTCCGGCGCTGATCGGCACCAAGTCCAGGATGGACAGCGGCACCCCGGTCATTGGTTCACCGCCGCATAACGGTTGGGCGCCACCGGCAGACCGAGCCGTGCGCGCAGCGATTCGCTGTCCCGATAGCCGGTGCGGAATTGCCCGGCCCGCTGTAGCAGCGGCACCACCTCGTCGACGATCGCCCGCAGATCGGTGGCGTTGACGGCCGGGCGCAGGCGTGCGCCGTCGATACCAAGGCGCTGCCAGCCGAGCAGCATATCCACCAACTCTCTTGCGCTGCCGGCGAATACCAGCGCGTCGGATCGGAAGTCGGCCTCGCCGTTGAACGAAACCACCACGTCGGCAAACACTTTCAGCTCACTACCACCGGCCGCGCGTACCTCATCGAGGATGCTGCGCACTGCAGCGTCGTCGGTGGGCGTGATGAACACGACATCGGCGCTGGCCGCGGCGAATTCATAGACCGGGCCGGCGTGCGCCAGCGCGGCCACCACCGGCTGGCCCTGTGGCGGTCGCGGGGTGATCGACGGCCCCTTGACCGAGAAGTACTTTCCGGTGAAGCCGACGTAGTGCAGTTTGTCCCTGTCGACGTAGCGCCCGGTGGTGACGTCGCGGATCACCGCGTCGTCCTCCCAGCTGTCCCACAACCTGCGTACCACTTCAACGTAGTCTCGGGCCTCGTCAAACAAGTTGTCTTGAGAACCATCCCGGCGGCCGAATAAGGCTGCTTCGTGCGCCGTCACGCTGACCCGTGCCTGCCAGCCCGCCCGGCCGTGCGAAACATAGTCAAGGGTGGCAATGGATTTAGAGGTGTGAAAGGGCTCGGTGTGGGTGACGGTGGCCACCGGAATCAGCCCGATGTGCCGTGTCGAGGGCGCGATACGGGCCGCGACCAGCACGGCGTCGGCGCGACCGGCCAACCGTCGCGGATCGATCCGCTCGCGGCGGCCGGGTTGCGGCATCAGGGTGTCGTCGATGGTGAGGAAGTCGAGCAGGCCGCGCTCGGCGGTGCCCGCAAGCTCGGCCCAGTAGCGGCCACTGAGCACAGACGGGACGTCCGGCTCGGATGCCAGCGTGGCCCGCCATGCCTGCGGGTGCCAGCCGTACCCGTCCAGCGCGACGGCCAGATGCCAGTGACCGGTCATGCGAGCCACTTCTCGAACGCGATCGGAAAAACCGGACCCGCGCTGGGCAGCGGCCCGGGCAGCCGGGTGTATCCGACAGCCTGATACAGCTCTTCGGCCTCGGGCTGGCGATCGCCGGTCATCAGGTAGACCTTCCGGTAGCCGCGCGCTGCGATCTCGGCCTCCAACGCGGCCAACAGCGTCATCGCGAATCCGCGGCGGCGATGAGCACTGTCCGTCCAGACTCTCTTGAGCTCGGCGGTCTCAGCGTCAAATCGCCGAAACCCACCGCCGGTAACAGGCTGGCCATCCAACAACCCGATCAGCATGCCGCCGTCGGGCGGAGCGAACTCGTCGTCCGGGTTGTCCTTCAACCACGCCAGCACCGTTGGGGGGGTGCTGCCGTAGCGATGCGCGTACTCGACCGCTAACTCCTCCAGCAGTGGCTGAGCCAGCGCGTCTTCCAAGGCGGCCGGTACAAACTGCAGCTGGGATCGGGACATCACCTAACTTTCTAACGCGCCTCACGCCCACGCATTCCAGCCGGAGTTAAACCCGGGTCGCGGTGACGTAACGCGGGATGTTCACCGCGTCAACGGCGCCGCTGCGCCAGAGCCTGCCGACGCCGGTGGCGGCGAACAACTCAGCGACGTTACTCTCGACCGTCTCCCAGCCCTTGGCCTCTAGATACTCGGGAACATTTCGGTATTCGCCGGGGTAAGTCAGGCCGGCCAGCCCGACGTCCAGGCCGTGTTGCCGCCAGTCGTCAACAAACGCCCGTCCCGCCTCTAGCTGCGACGAGGTCCAAGTGGGCATGTGATCGGCGGCGAACCGGCTGCCCGCGGCGCTCACCGCCGTGACACCGTCCAGTAGCCGATTCTGTGCTTCGGGCGGTAAGTACCCGACCAGCAGTTGCTCGGCAATCCACACCGTGGGCTGCGTGTCGTCGAAACCGACCCGCCGCAGCGCCCCCAGCCAATCCTGACGAAGATCGATGCCAATCGCGCAACGGTTCGCCGACAGCTTGGCGCCCAGCCCGCGCAGCACCCGAGTCTTGAAATCCATGACTTCCGGCTGATCGATCTCATACACCGTTGTCCCGGGTGGCCACCACAGCCGATAAGGCCGAGTGTCCAAACCGGACGCCAGGATCACCGTCTGGCGAATGCCCACTCGCCCGGCGCGGACGAGGAATTCGTCCAAGAACCGAGTGTGCGTCGCGAGGATATCCATCAGTCCGGTCACGACGGGGTCGCCGCCGCCATCCCCGTACACCTCGTTCTGGACTACCTGGGCGAAGTACTGCACCCCTGCGGCGCGAACCAGCGGCTCGGCAAACGGATCGTTGATCAGCCCTTTATTGGTGGCGACCGCCCTGGCGGCCGCGCCGAATGTCGCGGTCATTCCAACGCCGGTGGCCGGATCCCAGGTGTCGTCGCCTCTCCGTACCATCTGCACCCAACGTCAGACGTCTGAGCGGCGTCGCTGCGTGAGCCCTCTGAGCCCTATGCCCGCTCGCCAACCAAGCAGCAGTGCCGCGGTGACCGACGATGCCACCACGACGAAACTCGCTGCCACGCCCGCCGAAGTGGCTTTGCGCAACAGCATGCCAACCACCACGGTGCACAGCCAGACGGCCACCCCGGTGGGGACCACAGCCGTGGGGCGCCGCCAACCGCGGGACGTCAGCCAGCCAGTGACGGTTCCAGTGAGAAATGGCCATGCGGTGGACGCGACGCCGGTGATGCTGAGTCCTTCGGCGTGGCTGCGGCGTCCAACAGCGCAGAACACGAGCACGGCGATGACGTCTGTGGCCAGCCAGGCCAGCCAAGCCGGTGCACGCCGCGATTGCATGCAGCAGACTATATTCGTCAGCAATGAATTCCTATTCATCCGCACGACTGGCGGTCGTGACCGGCGCCGGATCGGGTATCGGCAAGGCGATAGCGCTGGCCTTCGCCGCGCAGGGCGACCGGGTGATCGCCGCAGACCTCGACGAGGCGGCGGCAGCGGCCACCGCCAAGGAGCAACCCGAGCTGATCACCGCGTTGCCTGTAGACGTCGCCCACCCCGCACAGGTCGACACTTTGCGCGATAGGACACACGCCGAAGTGGGAGTGCCCAGTATCGTTATCAACGCGGCCGGTTGGGACCGCACCGACCAATTCCTCAACGCCACACCGGAATTCGCGAGCAAGGTGGTGGCCATCAACTACCTGGGACCGGTGCATGTCTGCAGTGCCTTCCTGCCGGGAATGATCGAGGCGCACGCCGGTGGGCGCATCGTGAACGTGGCCAGCGACGCGGGTCGTGTCGGCAGCGCGGGCGAAACCATCTACGCCGGCGCCAAGGGTGGAGTCATCGCGTTGACCAAGTCGCTGGCCCGGGAAATGGCCCGCCACCAGATCACGGTCAATTGCGTGTGCCCGGGTCCCACCGACACGCCACTGTTTCACGCACAGCCCGAGAAGCTGAAAGAAGCTCTGGTCAAAGCGATCCTGTTCCGCCGGCTGGCCCGGCCCGAAGAAGTCGCCGCACCGGTGCTGTTCTTCGCGTCCGATGCCGCGTCGTTCATCACCGGACAGGTGATCAGCGTCAGCGGCGGCCTCACTATGGCCGGCTAAGAGGCAGGTTGAAAATGAACACACAAGCACCGCCCGCATTTGACCGATACGACCCACTCGGCCTGGACGCGTCTCTGTCCAGCGACGAGCTCGCGGTGCGCGACACCGTCAGAAAATTCTGCGCCGAAAATGTCACCCCGTACGTCGCGGAGTGGTTCGAGGCCGGCGACCTCCCGGTGGTGCGCGAACTCGGAAAGCAGTTCGGCGCGCTTGGCCTGCTCGGCATGCACCTACACGGCTACGGATGTGGCGGAGCCTCCGCCGTGCACTACGGCCTGGCCTGCGTGGAACTCGAGGCCGCCGACTCCGGTGTCCGGTCGATGGTCTCGGTGCAGGGGTCGCTGGCGATGTTCGCGATCTGGAACTTCGGTTCGGAGCAGCAGAAGCAGCAGTGGCTGCCCGGCATGGCCGCCGGTGACCTGCTCGGCTGCTTCGGGCTGACCGAGCCCGACGTGGGATCCGATCCCGCGGCAATGAAAACGCGGGCGCGGCGCGATGGCTCCGATTGGGTGATCAACGGCCGCAAGATGTGGATCACCAATGGGTCGGTCGCCGACGTCGCGGTCGTGTGGGCCGCCACCGATGACGGCGACGTCCAAGGGATTCGGGGCTTCCTCGTCCCGACCGACACCCCGGGCTTCACCGCCAACACCATTCACCACAAGTTGTCGCTGCGGGCGTCGATCACCAGCGAGTTGGTGCTCGACGACGTGCGGCTGCCCGCCGATGCGATGCTGCCCGAGGCAACAGGCCTTAAAGGCCCGCTGTCCTGCCTGTCCGAGGCGCGCTACGGAATTATCTGGGGATCGATGGGAGCGGCGCGGTCCGCCTGGCAGGCCGCACTGGATTACGCGATGCAGCGCACCCAGTTCGGCCGTCCGATCGCCGGATTCCAGTTGACCCAGGCAAAACTCGTCGACATGGCGGTCGAATTGCACAAGGGCCAGCTGCTGTCGCTGCATCTGGGCCGCCTCAAGGACAGCGCAGGGCTGCGCCCCGAGCAGGTCAGCTTCGGTAAATTGAACAACACTCGTGAGGCGATCAAGATCTGCCGAACCGCCCGAACGATACTGGGCGGCAACGGGATATCGCTGGAGTACCCGGTTATTCGGCACATGGTCAACCTGGAATCGGTGCTGACCTATGAGGGCACACCCGAGATGCACCAGCTCGTACTCGGTCAGGCGTTCACCGGCAGCGACGCATTCCGCTGACGGGAGCGCTTGAGCGGTCATGCCAATCGTGCGACGCGTCGGCCGTGTGGTGTTGGCCCTCGGGATCGTGGCCGGCTGCTCGTCGCACCCTGGGCCGCCGGCAGGCTCCGCCGATCCCGCCAAGGCGGACACCGTGATGCGGGTGGTGCATGACTTCATGGCACAGGCTCATCTCAAGGCAGTGATCGCTCGGGTGACCGTCAACGGCAAGGAGATCGTCACGCAGGCCGTCGGCGACTCGATAACCGGTGTGCCGGCCACCACCGACATGCACTTCCGCAACGGTGCGGTCGCGATTTCCTACAAGAGGGTGAGCCTCGACGACAGGTTGTCCAAGTGGTTGCCGGACTTCCCGCACTCCGAACGCGTCACGCTGGGTCAACTGGCACAAATGACGTCCGGCTACCCCGACTACATACTCGGCAACGATGCATTCGACAACTTGTTCGATGCTAACCCGTTCCGGCAGTGGACAACTCAAGACATCCCTGCCCAGATACCTCGCGACCACTGCTTTACGACCCGGGGACAAACTGGAACTACGCGCACACCAATTATGTGCTGTTGGGTTTGGCGCTTGAGAAGGCCACCGGCCAAGACATGCCAACGCTGCTGCGCAACGAGGTCCTTGGTCCGCTGGGCCTGAAAGCCACCGCCAACTCCGATACTCCCGCAATCCCCCAACCCGCGCTGCACGCATTCAGCTCCGAGCGACCCCAATTCCTGAAAATTCCTGCCGGAATACCGTTTTACGAAGAATCCACCTACTGGAATCCGTCCTGGACGATCACGCACGGCGCCATTCAGACGACCAACATCCATGGCTTGGAGGCCACCGCCGTCGGTATCGGATCGGGCAAGCTGCTCTCGCCGGATTCATACAAGAAAATGGGTCGACCGAGCTGCGCGGCAAAACACACGCGCAACCGGACTGCCTCACGACATGCTTCGAGCAAAACGACGGCTACACCTACGGGCTCGGGATCGTCATATCCGGCGATTGGCTGATGCAGAATCCAATGATGGCTGGCTACGCCGCCGTGGAGGCGTATCTGCCGGCACAAAAGGCTGCGGTCGCCGTCGCGGTCACTTACGCTCCCGAGACCTTCGATGGCCAGGGCAACTACAGTAATCAGGCCGACGTACTGTTCCGCAAGATCGATGCGTTGGTGGCCCCGAACAACGCCACACCCATGCCGCCAGGGAGGTAGCCATGGGATCTATCGCATACCGGATCGGTGCGTGCATCGCGGCGTGTTGCCTGTCCTCGGCCGCCGGAATGCCCCTGGCAGCCGCCGACTCCGTCACGCTGCCCCCGATGGCATCCACCGGCGGCGGACCGGTCATCGGTGGCGGAGGCGCCGCGCAACAGATGTCGCAGCAACTCAAGAGCCTGGGTGACGCAGGCGTCCAAGAGGTCGACGGCTCAGACGCGGCTCAATTCATCACGGCCGCAGCGGCTATCACTAACCGCGACCTCGCCTCCCCCTTCATGACGTTGCAGCGGGCGTTGTCATGCCAGACCAACAACGCCGGCTTTGGGGCGCGCGCCTACCGACGAAACGACGGGCAATGGGGCGGAGCGATGCTAGTCACCATCAAAAGCACGGTCCCCAACGCCGACGCGCTGACCGCCTGCGTCAAATCCAGTTGGCGCAGGCCCATGGCGGGAACGCTGACTTCGATGTGCAACAGTGGCTGGACCTACCCACCGCAGACGTTCCTCAACAAAGCGGGCGAGACCTACTACGTTTTGCTCGCCGGCACGGCCTCCGACTTCTGCGCCACGCTCAATGGAAACTACAAGACCAACGCGAGCGGGTGGCCGAACTAATCCCGGAGACAACCATGGCAGTTGCCGCTCGCCGGATTCATATGGGCATGGCGGCCGGTGAGCTGTTTCTGGCGGCTTCGCTGGCCGGGATACCCACGGCCGGCGCCGACCCTACCGTCACGCTGCCCGCGATGACATCCACCGGCGGTGGGCCGATCATCGGTGGCGGAGACGCCGCGGCGCAGCAGCGGATCTCATTGCAGCTGGTTAGCTTCAAGAGTCCCAACGTCCAAGAGGTCGACGGACTCGGGCGCGGCTCAATTCGTCACGGCTGCAGCCACATTCTCCAACCGCGACCTCGCGACTGGATTCGTGTCGTTGCAGCGAGTGTTGGGATGCCAAACAGACAAGGCCGGATTTGGGGCGCGCACCTACCGACGCAACGACGGGCAGTGGGGCGGCGCGATGCTGGTCATCGCCAAGAGCGCTACCCAGAACCTCGACGCGCTGACCGGCTGCGTCAAGTCCTCCTGGCCTGGTCCCGCGGCGGGCGGGCCAAATTCGATGTGCAACAGCGGCTGGACCTACCCCACATCCGGCGAAAACCACCGCCCCGAGACCTATTACATCTTGCTCGCCGGCACCGCCTCCGACTTCTGCGATATGCCCAACGGGAACTACCGCAACTAGGCGACGTCGTGGCCGTGGGGAGTGCGGGTGGATTTCGGGTGGCTGCTGCGTCGTCTGTATGTCCGGACGCACAATGACGCGGCGGTCGAAGAGTCGTACGGTGGACATGCGCTGCGGAGATTGGTGAGACCTAACCAGAGGAGAACCATGACGGTCCATCGCGTCGTCATCATCGGAAGCGGATTCGGCGGCCTGAACGCGGCAAAGGCGCTCAAGCGGGCCGACGTCGAGATCACCCTGATCTCGAAGACCACCACCCATTTGTTCCAGCCATTGCTTTATCAGGTGGCCACCGGGATCTTGTCCGAAGGTGATATAGCAGCGACCACCAGGCTGATCCTCCGTAAACAGCAGAACGTCCGGGTCCTGCTGGGTGAGGTCAACGCCATCGACCTCAAGGCCAACACGGTGACGTCGAAGTTGATGGACATGCAGACGGTGACGCCGTTCGACAGTCTTATCGTTGCCGCCGGCGCCCAGCAGTCCTACTTCGGCAACGATCACTTCGCCACCTTCGCACCCGGCATGAAGACCATCGACGATGCCCTGGAGCTGCGGGGCCGCATCCTCGGCGCGTTCGAGGCCGCCGAGGTCAGCACCGACCCGGCCGAACGCGAACGCCGCCTGACCTTCGTCGTGGTCGGTGCCGGACCGACCGGCGTCGAGGTGGCCGGACAGATCGTCGAACTCGCCAAGCGCACCCTGACCGGAGCGTTCCGGACCATCAAGCCCGGCGAGTGCCGGGTGATCCTGCTCGACGCCGCACCCGCCGTGTTGCCGCCGATGGGCCCAAAGCTGGGCCTCAAAGCGCAACAGCGGCTGGAAAAGATGGGTGTCGAGGTCCAGCTCAACGCCATGGTCGCTGCCGTCGACTACAAGGGCCTCACGGTCAAGGAGAAGGACGGCACGCAGCGCCGCATCGAATGCGCGTGCAAGGTGTGGGCGGCCGGCGTCCAGGCCAGCTCACTGGGCAAGATGATCGCCGAACAGTCCGACGGCACCGAAACCGACCGCGCCGGACGGGTCGTCGTCGAGCCCGACCTCAGCGTCAAGGGGCACCCGAACGTCTTCGTCATCGGTGATCTGATGTCGGTGCCCAACGTGCCTGGGATGGCGCAGGGCGCGATCCAG
>Ga0209040_10002709_pt1 | contig 13763 bp, 9 predicted proteins | sample BogFormECP12_OM3_FD_188240 | JGI IMG/M metagenome (GOLD analysis project Ga0209040, IMG submission 188240) | Bog forest soil microbial communities from Calvert Island, British Columbia, Canada - ECP12_OM3 (SPAdes) (version 2) | ecosystem: Environmental > Aquatic > Freshwater > Wetlands > Bog ...
CGAGCTCGGCGCATCCGACGCCGACGCCGACGCCGACGCCGACGCCGACGCCGACGCCGACGCCGGCGCCCGCGATGGCCGCCACGCCCGTACCCCTGGGCATCCCTGCGAATCTCGAGACGTATCCGCCCGACACGTCCGGGAAGTACGGTATTCCGAACGCCAGCTCGCCCGTGCCGCTGTCGCTGCACGACGCGAAGATGATCGCCGTCAAGCAGTCGCCGCAACTGGCGCTCGCGCGCGCGACAGCCGATCTCGCCGGCGCGCAGCTCGAGACGGCGAACAGCGCGGCCTTCCCGAATCTGTCCGCGGACGCCAACTTCGGCCGCAACAAGGGTCAGTTGCGCTCCGGCACCACCGTCGGCGGCGTGATCCCGAGCATCTTCACTTCGAACAACGCGGCGATCACGATCAAGCAGCTGATCTTCGATGGCGGCGCGACCTACGCGCGCATCAGCCAAGCCAAGTTCAGCCGCGATGCGGCGCAGTTGAGCGAGCTGCGCCAAGTGGACACGGTGTTGTTCAACGTCGCATCGTTCTATTACGCTGCGCTGCAAGCGCGCTATACGTATCAAGTCGCGGTCGCGAACACCAAGCTCGCCCAGGTGCAAGAGCAATTGGTCGAAGCGCAGTTCCGGGCGGGCGTGGCCTCGCGGGCCGATGTGCTCACCGCGCAGCTCCCGGTCGCGCAGGCGGAGCTCGCTGAGGCGCAGGCGGCCAACGGCGAGCAATCGCAGATCGCATCGCTGCTCAACGCGATGGGACTCTCATCCGACACGCCGGTCACGCTGTCGGAGTCGTTCGAGCAGACCGCTCCGCTATTGCCCGCCTACGCGACGGTCGAAGCGACTGCGCTCGCGCGGCGCACAGATCTGCAGTCGGCAAATGCCGCGCTGACGGCGGCGGAGCGCGGCGTCCGGGCGGCGCGTGCGGGCCGCTATCCGATCATCACCGCGAATGGCAGCGTCGGCTCGGCCACGTCGGGCATCGACAGCGCCGGCAATCTCGTGACCAACGGCGGCAGCTGGACGAGCAGCTATTCGTTCGGGTTGAGCGCCACCATGCCGCTGTACGACAGCGGGCTCACCAACGGTCAGATCGCGGCGGCCGAAGCGAACAGCGAAACGGCGCAGGCAGATCTCCTCTCGACGCAGCTGGCCGTGTCGCTGACCGTCAGACAAGCATATCTGTCGGCGCAGACGGCGCTCGCCGGAGTCACGTCGGCACAAGTAGAGCTCTCGCAGGCGCAGACCGTGCTCGACGTCACCAACGCGCAATACAAAGCCGGCGTGACGACCTTGCCGCTGCTGCTCAACGCGGAGACCGGACTCACCAAAGCGCGCGGCGACTACGTGAACGCGCTGTTCGCCTTGTACACCGCGCAGCAGAACCTCTACTTCGCGGAAGGCATCATCGCGAATAGATAAGAACCGAGCACACATGCAGCCGTCCCTCCGCCGCGCTTGTCTGCTCGCTGCGTGCGTGCTCGTTTCCGTCGCCGGACTGGCCGCCTGCCAACAGCACAGCAATTCGCCTGTCGTCAATATCGCCATCGTCGGCAGCCGCGGCGAGAACTCGTTCAAGCCCGGCAACATCTCGGTCAACTTGGGGACGGTCGTCACATGGACAAACGAGGACTCGCAGCCGCACTCGGTCACGTCGCCGGGCGCCTTCGACTCGGGCATGATCGCGCCCAACGGGGGACGCTGGACGTGGGTCGCCGCGATGGCGGGCACGTTCGCCTATTCGAGCATGACCGATCAATCGATGAAGGGCAGCATCACGGTGGTGGTGCCCCCGCCCTCGGGCGGCGCCGGCCAATAACGCGTCTCTTCGGTACGCTTGCGCTCGCTTTCACGGCGGGCGCGCTTGTCGTCGCCTCCGGCTGCAGCAAAGTTCAGCAGAGCACCAACGCGCCGCCGGCCAGCACGACGATCCCGGGCACGCTGCGCTACGCGGAGATCGAAGAGCCGACGACCATGAATCCGCTGCTCACGCTCACCGCGACGAGCATCGATCTCTACATGTTCATGTACGGTTTTTTCTTCAATCTCGACGACAAGATGCACTGGGTGCCGGAGCTGGCCACGGACGTGCCGAGCTACGAGAACGGCGGCATCAGCAAGGACGGGCTGACGCTGACCTATCATCTGCGCAAAGGCGTGAAGTGGCACGACGGCGTGCCGTTCACCTCGCACGACGTCGTCTTCACGACGCACGCCATCCTCAATCCGGCGAACAACGTCGAGACGCGTGTCGGTTGGGATCGCATCGCCAGCGTCGAAGCGCCCGACGACTACACCGTCAAATTCCATCTCAAGAAGATCTATGCGTCCGCGGTCGCGACGTACTTCGCCGAGAGCGGCAACTTCCCGGTCCTGCCGGCGCACCTTCTCGAGAAGTACCCCAACCTCAATCAGGTGCCGTTCAACACGCAGCCGATCGGCACCGGGCCGTTCAAGTTCGTCAAGTGGGTGCACGGCGACCACGTCGAGCTCGAGGCCAATCCTGATTACTGGCGCGGCGCGCCCAAACTCAAACGTATCATCGAGCGTTTCATCCCCACCGAGAACACAATTCTCACGCAGATGCGCACGCACGAGCTCGACGCGTGGTTCCGCGCGGGATCGAACCTCTATCCCGAGATCCAAGAGCTGCCCGCGCTCGGCTACCGGATCGAGCTCGAGCCGTCGCTGCTGTACGCGCATCTCGACCTCAACCAGAAGAACGCGCTCTTCGACGATCTCAAAGTGCGCCAGGCGATCGCCTATGCCATCAACCGCAGGAAGATCGTCCACGACATCACGCACGATGTCCACGAGATCGGCTACAGCGTCACGCCCAAACTTTCGTGGGCATACGATCCGGACGTCGCGCACTATGACTACGATCTGGCGAAGGCGCGGCAGCTGCTTGACGAGGCGGGGTGGACGCCCGGTGCCGACGGCGTGCGGGTGAAGAACGGCCAGCGACTCGCGTTCACGCTGAACACGGTCGCCGGCGGCAAGAACGGCGAGGCGACTGAAGCGCTGGTGCAGCAAGATCTGCGCGCCATCGGCATCGACGCTTCGATCAAGAATTATCCGGCGGCGCTCTTCTTCGCCCCATATCAGCAGAACGGCATCCTGACGCGCGGCAACTACGACGCGGCGTTTTACGCATGGGTCGCGGGCGCCGATCCGGACAACGAGTCGCTGTATGCGAGCTACGAGATCCCGCCTGTCGGCCAGAACGATCTGTACTTGGTCGACCCGCTCATCGATCAGGCGGAAAAAGCCGCCTTGTCGACCTACGACCAGAACACGCGCAAGAAATACTACTCGGTGATCCAAAAGGAGCTCGCGGCCCAGGCGTACACGATCGTCGAGTATTATTCGCGCCAGATCTTCGTGACGTCGACGAATTTCTCGAACTTCAAACCCGCGCCCGCGACGACCAGCAACTGGAACACGTGGGAATGGGAGATGAAGTAGTCAGGCGGACGCAGGCGATCGCGTGCGCCGCGCTCGCGGCGCTGCTCGTCAACGGCTGCAGCAAAGTCTCGCAGAGCACGAACGCTCCGGCGCGCTCGCAGACGATTCCGGGCACGTTGCGCTACGCCGACATCGAAGAACCTATCTCCATGAATCCGCTGCTGCGGCTGGTGGCCGTGGGCACCGACATGGACATGTTCATCTTCGGATTCTTCTTCAACCTCGACGACAAGATGCGCTTCGTCCCCGAGCTCGCGACGGAGGTGCCGACGTATGCGAACGGCGGCATCAGCAAGGACGGCCTCACCCTCACCTACCATCTGCGCCAGGGCGTCAAGTGGCACGACGGCGCGCCATTCACCGCGCACGACGTCGTGTTCACCGTTCATGCGATCCTCAATCCGGCGAACAACGTGCAGACGCGCCGCGGCTGGGATCGCGTCGCGAGCGTTGAGGCGGTCGACGACCATACCGTGCGCTTCCATCTGAAAGATATCTACGCGCCGGCGGTCGCGACCTACTTCTGCGAGAGCGGACTGTACCCGGTGCTGCCGGCGCACATCCTCGAGAAATACGCCGACATCAACCGCGTGCCGTTCAACACCGATCCGATCGGCACCGGCCCGTTCAAGTTCGTGAAGTGGATCCACGGCGATCGCGTCGAGCTTGAGGCCAATGCCGATTACTGGCGCGGACCGCCCAAGCTCAAGCGCATCATCTACAAGGTGATCCCGGCGGAGACGACCATCCTCACGCAGCTGCGCACGCACGAGATCGACGCGTGGTTCCGAGCGCCCTCCGGCCTGTATCCGCAGATCCGCGATCTGCCGGCGGACGGTTTCCGCGTCCAGCTCGAGCCCGCACTGGTGTATTCGCACCTCGACCTGAACCAGAAGAACCCGCTGTTCCAAGACCTGCGCGTGCGCCAAGCGCTCGCGCACGCGATCGACCGTCAGAAGATCATCCACGACGTCACGTACGACGTGCACATCGCGGCGTATTCGGACTTGCCGGCGTTCTCGTGGGCGTACGAGCCGGACGTCGCGCACTACGACTACGATCCCGCGCAGTCGGCCGCGCTGCTCGACGCGGCGGGCTGGAAGCTCGGGCCAGACGGCGTGCGCGTGAAGAACGGCCAGCGCCTCGCGTTCGACCTCGCGGCGGCGACCGGCAACAAGACCGGTGAGGCCGTCGAACAGATATTACAAGAGGATTTCCGGCGCATCGGTGCCGAGGCGTCCATCAAGAACTACCCGACCGCGCTGTATTTCGACAACTATCAGCGCGGCGGCATCCTGCTCGCGGGCAAGTACGACGCGGCGTGGTACTCGTGGGTCGCGGGCGTGGATCCGGGCGACGACGAGTCGATCTACACAACCTACAACATCCCGCCCAAGGGCCAGAACTCGCTGTATTGGTCGGACCCGGCGATTGACGCCGCAGAGAAGGGCGCGCTTTCCAGCTACGACCAAAGGGTGCGCAAGAAGTACTATTCGATCATCCAAAAGGAGATCGCCGCGCAATCGGCCACCATCATCGTGTACTTCCAGCGCCAGATCTTCGTGACTGCCGACGGCTTTGAGAATTTCAAGCCGGCGCCGGCGACCACGAGCAACTGGAATTCCTGGGAATGGGAGATGAAATGAAACAGATCGCGTTGCGCTTCGCGGTTGCGCTTGCAGTCGTCACGCTCGCCGCGCTGGCGCTGGTATCGTGCAGCAAAGTATCGCAAAGCACCACCGCGCCCGAGGGCGGCGGCGGCTCGATCCCCGGCGTGCTGCGCTACGCCGATATCCAGGAGCCGGATTCGCTCAACCCTTTGATTACCACGCAAGCGACCGTGGCCGACCTCGAGTACATGGCGTTCTCGTTCTTCTTCAACTACGACGACAAACTGAACTTTGCGCCAGAGCTGGCGCTGGAAGTTCCGACGCTTGCCAACGGCGGGATCTCGCGCGACGGTTTGACGATCATCTATCACATGCGCCACGGGGTCAAGTGGCAAGACGGCGTGCCGCTCACCGCCAAGGACGTGGCGTTCACGTTTCACGCCATCATGAATCCCGCCAACAACGTGCAGGTGCGCACCGGCTACGATCAGATCAAGACGATCGACACGCCCGACGACTTCACGGTCGTCGTCCACATGAAGCGCGTATTCTCGCCGATCATCGCGTACTTCATGTGCCAGCAGGGCGGATTCCCCGTCATGCCGGCGCATCTGCTCGCGCAGTATCCCAACGTCAACCAGCTGCCGTACAACTCGCTGCCCATCGGTTCGGGGCCGTTCAAGATCACCGAGTGGCAGCACGGCGACCACATCGCGCTGGTCGCCAATCCCGATTATTGGCGTGGGCCGCCCAAGCTCTCGAAGATCATCTTCAAGTTCGTCGCGAGCACGAACACCATCAAGGTGCTGCTGCAGACGCACGAGATCGATGCGTGGTTTCGCGCGTCGGCGAACCTGTACGATCAGCTGAAGACGATTCCAGGCTACCAAGTCTTGGTCTCGGAGCAGAACTTGTTCGCGCACATCGACTTCAACGTGAAGGATCCGATGCTGGCCGACCCGCGCGTGCGCAAGGCCGTCGAATACGCGATGGATCGCAAGAGCATGGCGCACACCGTCACGCACGACGTCTACCAGCCCGCGACATCCGATATCGCACCGTACAGCTGGGCCTATCCGCACGACTTGCCGTTTTACGACAACAATCCGGCCGCCGCGCGTGCGCTGCTCGACGAGGCCGGCTGGACGGTCGGACCCGATGGGATCCGCCAGAAGAACGGCAAGCGGCTCGAGCTGCAGTTCTCCTATGTGAGCGGCGACGTCCTCGGTACCCAGGTCGCTACGTTGGTCCAGCAGCGACTGCACGATGTCGGCGTCGCCGTGTCTCAGAAGACCTACCCTGCATCGCTGTATTTCGGGCCGGCGCAGACGGGCGGCATCATCAACAGCGGCAAATTCCAGATGGCCTTTTTCGCCTGGTCGAGCGGCGTCGACCCGGACAACTCATCGCTCTACGACTGCGATCAATTCCCGCCCGCCGGCCAGAACGATCTGTTCTGGTGCGATAGGAAGCTTGACGACGCGGAGAAGGACACGCTCGGCACCTTCGATCAAGCGCGCCGCATCAAGGACTACTCGATCATCGAGCACGAGCTCATCGAGCAAGCGCCGACTATCTTCGTGTTCCACGACCGTCGCATCGACGTCATCAGCGACAAGTTCCATGGCTTCAAACCGTCGCCGGCCACCTCGGCGTATTGGAACACCTACGACTGGTCGATGCAATAGCGCTTCGAGGCCTATGGAGCGGTCGAATTTATTCGACCGGCGCTATGACCCGCGCGCCGCGCGGCACCAACTCGATCTTCGCGCTTTGCACCAGTGCGAGCTCGCCGTCCACGTGCATCGCGACCGGTCTTTCGAAAGCTACCTCGAGGTGGCTCGCGCGAAGTGACGTGACGTTGGGCTCGTCCGCGTGCGCGCCGGTGCGGATGCGCTGCATCAGGCCGAAGCGCGCCGGCAGCCCAACGACGTCGCGAAACGCGTAGCAGTCGAACGCGCCGTCCTCGAGACTCGCGTCGGGGGCGCCGTGAAATCCGCCGCCATACCAAGCGCCGTTGCCGACCGTCAGCATCACGAGATCTGCAAAGCGCAATTCGACGTCGTGCGTGACCACCATCGCGGCCACGGGCTTGACCATCAGCAGGCCGCGCACCGCTGCCATGTAGTACGAAAGCCCCTTCGCCAGACCGCTCTTGCGGATCTGTGCTGCCATCGCCGCCACCTCGGCGTCTAACCCCATGCCGACGCAGTTGATGAAGCGCCGCCCATTGACGGTGCCGTAGTCGATCCGGCGCTCGGCGCCATCGCGCAAGACGTCGAAGGCTGCGCGGCCTTTTCGGATGCCGAGCATCAATGCAAGATCGTTGCCGGAACCGCACGGGATAATCGCGAGCGTCGCATTATCGGGTGACGCGAGCGCATCGAAGGCGAGCGACAGCGTGCCGTCGCCGCCGATGCAGACGAGCAGCGGGCGGTCGAATGAATTCGACCGCTCCATCAACGCAGCGGATGCCGACGCGAGCGCCTCGTTGAGACGCGCCGGAAACGCGGGCGTGAAATCGGGTTCGACGATCGCGATCGCCGGCGCGCGCAGCGCGCGCTCGACCTCGCCGATCAGGCCGTGGGCTTTGCCGCCACCGGCCCAGCGGTTTGCGACGACGACGAACGGTCGAATCAATCCGACCGCTGCAGGCTCGGGCACGCCGCCGCGCTTCCATGCGCCGAGCTGCTTGTCCCGCGAAAAGACATGGAGGAAGCGTGAGCAACTTCCTCCTGCCCCTACGACTATGAAGCCACGGGTTTCGTTACACGCCCGCCGAATCGCGTAGGACAGCCCCTATGATGACGTTAGGCCGCCTTGCCGGCATCGAAATACGCGCCCACTACTCCACGCTGATCGTCTTCGGCGCCCTGACCAGCATTCTCGCGTACGGATATTTGCCCGTCGTCACGCCCGCGGCCGGTCCTTTGGAGCGTCTGGCGGTGGCAATCATCGTATCGGGACTGGCCGGAGTATCGATTCTCGCGCACGAGCTCGGCCATGCGCTGGTCGCTCGCAGCCGAGGGCTGACGGTCACCGGGGTCACGCTGTACTTGTTCGGGGGGCTCGCGCACGTCGGCGGCGCGCCCAACGATCCCAGCGACGATATCGCGATCGGTCTCGGCGGTCCCGCGGTCAGCGCCGTGCTCGCCAGCGCGTTCCTGGCCGGTGGCGCCGCCGTGATGCGCGCCAATCCACAGGCTGCGTTGTTGCTCATCAACCTCGGCGCGGCGAACGCGCTGCTGTTCTTGGTCAACGCGCTTCCCGGCTATCCGATGGACGGCGGCATGGTGCTGCGCGGATTGCTGTGGAAGTTGTCGGGCAACGTCGTCGCGGCCACGCGGCGCGCGACGACCGCGGGCAAGGCCTTCGCGTATCTGATCGCCGCAGGCGGCGTGTGGCTGCTGCTGCGCGGCGACGTCATCGATGGCATGTGGGTCGTGCTCATCGGGTGGCTGCTCGCTGGCCTCGCCGAGGGCGCATATCGCGCGATCATCATGCGCACCGCGTTGGAGGGCCTGACGGTCAAGGACCTGTGCGCGCGCGACGTCCCCGTGCTGCAGACCTCGGATTCGGTCGCCACCGCCGCCGGTCTGCTGCGCGCCGGCGCCTCGTCGCGCATCATCGCGGTGATGTTCGGCGAACGGCTCGCGGGCCTGGTGTCGGACGTCGACGTCGCTCGCGTGCCGACCGCCGACGCCGAAGCGACTTCCATCTCCAACGTCATGTCGCGCACCGGCGGCCAGCCGACGCTCGACGCCGATTGCGATGCGCTGGTGCTCATCAGCGCCATGCCGGCGAGTCCGCTGCGCTGCATCATCGTCGTCGACGAACGCGGCGACTATCTCGGGCTGGTGCGCCACGAGGATCTCACGCGCTACGTCGAGATGATCGAGGCGCTGGGCAATTCGAGCGCGCTGAGCTCGCGCTCGCTGCGCCGGCTCGGCGGCGTGCGCGCCGCGGCTGACGCGTCACTTCGATCTCCAGCGCGTTAGTCGGGCGATTGAAATAGTCCGGCGCCTGCGGCACTCCGAGGAGCTCTTCGAACGCGCCACGCGCTTCATCGCCGGTGGCGTTGATTCTCCGGTGCGCGCGGGCCGGGCTGTGGGCGCGCCGCCGCCGCCGTTGGCGCGCGCGCGCGGCAGCCACGTCTACGACGTGGACGGGCGCGAGTACATCGACTACCTGTGCGCCTACGGTCCGGTGTTGTTAGGTCACGCGCACCCAGCCGTGACCGCGGCGGTAAGCGCTGCACTAGAGCGCGGCGCCGTGTTCGGGGCGACCCATCCGGAGGAGATCAGGCTCGCCGAGCGTCTCGCCGTGCACATGCCCTCGTTGGAGCGCATGCGTTTCGTCAACACCGGCACCGAGGCGTGCATGAGCGCGGTGCGGGTGGCGCGCGCGTTCACGCGCCGCGAGCGCATCGTTCGCTTGCGCGGCCACTATCACGGCCACAGTGACGAGATGATCTTTTCCGCCGGCGCGTCCTCGAACTCGGCGCCGACGCTTGCGTGCGGCGTGACCCGCGCCGCGATGGACGACGTCGCCGTGTTGTCGTTCAATGACGCGGCGGCGATCGAGCGCACGCTCGAGCCCGAAACCAGCGCCGCGCTGATCCTGGAGCCGATCGCGGGGAACATGGGGTTGGTGCTGCCGCAGGAGGGCTATCTCGCGCGGGTGCGCGAGGCATGCACGCGCACCGGGACCGTGCTGATCTTCGATGAGGTCATCACCGGCTTTCGCGTCGGTCTGGGCGGCGCGCAGCAGCTCTACGGCGTGTTTCCAGATCTGACGTGCATCGGCAAGACGCTGGGCGGGGGCCTACCGATCGCCGCGTTTGGCGGACGCGAGGACATCATGGCGTCACTGGCGCCCGAAGGCAACGTCTTCCAAGGAGGCACGTTCGCGGGTAATCCGATCTGCGTCGCCGCCGCGCACGCGTTTCTGGACGTGCTCGAGGGCGATTCGACGCTGCACTCGCGGCTGGACCAACTGGCACGCCGGCTCGCCGACGGTACGAGGGCGGCGCTGAGCGATGCCGGGCTGGACTATCCTGTCGTGCGACTCGCGTCGATGGTCGACTTCGCGTTCCGCCCCGGCCCGCCGCCGCGCGACCACGAACAGGCCGCCGAGGCCGATAGTGACGCGTACGCGCGCTACTATTGGAAGATGCTGGAACGCGGCGTGTTCTTGCCGCCCTCGAAGATGGAGCTGATGTTCCTGACCGCCGCGCATACGGAGCAAGACATCGACCGGACGATCGCCGCGATGCGCGAGACGCTGCGCCGCTAAGCGGTTTGGACGGCGGCGTCCTCCTGCCGGCTGAATTGGTCGACCGCCGCTTCGCGCAGCTTGTACTTTTGGATCTTCCCGCTGGCCGTCATCGGATAGCCTTCGACGAACATCACCAGCGCCGGAACTTTTTGGCGTTGGATCTTGCCGTCGCAAAACGCTATGACTTCCTCCGCGCTCAAACTTTCGCCCGGCTTGACCTTCACGACCGCGCACACTTCTTCGCCCCAGCGTTTGCTGGGCACGCCGATCACCTGCACGTCCGAGATCTTTGGGTGGCCGTACAAGAACTCTTCGATCTCGCGCGGGTACACGTTCTCGCCGCCGCGGATGATCAGGTCCTTGATGCGCCCGACGATCTTGACGTAGCCCTGCTCGTCCAGCACCGCCAGATCGCCCGAGTGTAGCCAGCGGTCGTCGTCGATCGCCTTGGCCGTCGCCTGCGGGTCTTTGTAGTAGCCCTTCATCGTGCCGTGCCCGCGCGAGCATAACTCGCCCGGCGTGCCCGGCGGCTGCGCAGCGCCGCTTTCCGGATCGGCCACTTTGACCTCGACGCCCGGCAATGCGCGCCCGACCGTCGTCACGCGGCGCTCGATCGAATCGTCGGTGCGCGTTTGCGTGATCACCGGCGACGATTCGGTGAGCCCGTAGGCGATCGTCAGTTCGCGCGCGCCCATCGTCTCGGTGACGGCGCGCATGACCTCGATCGGGCAAGGCGACCCGGCCATGATGCCGGTGCGCAGGCTGCTCAGATCGAAGCTGGCGAACTCCGGGTGCTCGAGCTCCGCGATGAACATCGTCGGCACGCCGTAGACGGCCGTGCAGCGTTCGGTGTGGATCGCGTTGAGCACGGCGCGCGGTTCGAACACCTCGATCGGCACCATGGTGGCGCCGCGCGTCATGCAGCCCAAGCTCGCCATGACGCAGCCGAAGCAGTGGAAGAGCGGAACGGGGAAGCACAACCGGTCGCGCTCGGTCAGATTCTGACAGCCGCTCACGTGATAGGCGTTGAGCACGATGTTGCGATGCGTCAGCATCACGCCTTTGGGGAAGCCCGTGGTGCCGCTGGTGTACTGCATGTTGATGACGTCGCTCGCGTTGAGCGAGGCCGAGCGCTGCGCGAGCTGTTCGGGGCTGATCTGCGACGCCAGCTCGTAGAGGTCGGAGAACTTGAGCATGCCCGGCAGGCGCTCGTCGCCGATGAAGAGCAGCCGCTTGAGCCTAGGCAGCGTCTCGAAACTGGCGTGGCCGACCTTCGCCCGATCGAGATCGGGCAGCACTTCGCGCAGCGTCTTGACGTAGTCGACGCCTTTGAAGCTGCGGATCAGGAAAAACGTCGTCGTGTCGCTCTGCTTGAGCAGATACTCCAGCTCGTGCGCGCGGTACGCGGTGTTGACGGTGACCAGGACCGCGCCGATCTTCGCGGTCGCGTACTGGAGATACAACCATTCGGGCACGTTGGAGGCCCAAACGGAGACGTGTTCGCCTTTCTTGATGTCCAGCGCCATGAGCCCGCGCGCGATCGCGTCGACTTTGTCGCGGAACTGCGCGTAGGTGAGGCGCACCGGTCGATCGGTGTAGACCAGCGCCTCGCGATCGCCGAAGCGTTCGGCTTGCCGGTCCAATAGCGTGCCGATAGTGATCCGATCGATGTCTTCCATGGCGCCCCCTACGTCTTCGATCGCTCGCGCAGTTTGAAGCGCTGGATCTTGCCGGTCGCGGTCTTGGGCAGTTCGTCCACGAAGTGCAGCGCGCGCGGGTACTTGAAATGGGCGAGGCGCGCCTTGACGAACGCCTGCAGTTCGGCGGCTAGCTCGTCGGACGGCGCGTGTCCGCGCCGCAATACGACGTAGGCGACCGGTTTGACGAGCTCGACTTCGTCGGCCACGCCGACCACTCCGGCCTCGAGCACCGCGGCATGCTCGACGAGCGTGCTCTCGACCTCGACCGGCGACACCCATTGGCCGCCGACTTTGAGCATGTCGTCGCTGCGTCCGGCGTACCAATAAAAACCGTCTTCGTCCTGGCGATACGTGTCGCCGGTGTCCAACCACTCTCCCAGGAACGTCGCCTTGTTCTTCTCGTGGCGATTCCAATAGCCGGCGGCGATGCTGTCGCCGGCGATCTGCAGACGGCCGGTCTGTCCGACCGGCACCGGTTCGCCTTCGGCGTCGACGATGCGCGCATCGTAGCCGGGCACGATGCGGCCTGACGACCCGGGCCGGATCATGTCAGGGCGATTGGAGATGAACATGTGCGCCGCTTCGGTCGAGCCGATGCCGTCGATGATGTCGAAGCCGAACGCTTCTTTCCAACGCCGGTAGATCTCCGCCGGCAACGCCTCGCCGGCGGACACTCCGAATCGCACGGACGACAGATCGAAGCGTTTGGGTCCATCCGGCACTTCGAGCATGGCCGCGTATGCGGTCGGCACGGCGTAGAATATCGTCGGCTTGCTGCGTGCCGCGATCTCGAGCACCGCTTCGGGCAACGGACGCGCCGGATTGAGAATCGTTGTGGCGCCGACGCCGAAGGGGAAGTAGAGCGCGTTGCCGAGGCCGTAGGCGAAGAAGAGTTTGGCGACTGAAAAGGTGCGATCGTGCTCGCTGATCCCCAGCACATGCTTGCCGAACGTGTCGCAGCAGAACACCATGTCATGGTGCAGATGGATCGTGCCTTTCGGGAAACCGGTCGTGCCCGAGCTGTACAGCCAAAAGGCCGCGTCGTCTTTGCTCGTCCGATAGGCGTCAAACGTCGACGCGGCCGCCGCACACGCGTGGCGGAAATCGACGACCGGCACGCCCGGATCCGGTGGCATACCGGTGCCCGCGTCGTCCACAACCGCGATGACGGCGAGATGATGCAGCTCGTCGATGATCGGCTCGACCGAACCCCACAGCGATGTGGAGACGACGAGCGCGCGCGCACGGCTGTCCTCGAGCATGTAGCGATAGTCGTGCGGCTTGAGCAGCGTGTTGGTCGGAACGGCGACCGCGCCGATCTTCATCGCGCCGAAGAAACAGTCGACGAATTCCGGGCAGTCGGGGAGCAGCATCGCGACCCGCTGCTCGACCTGCACGCCGAGCGAGATGAACAGATTCGCGGTCCGGTTGACGCCCGCGAGCACGTCGCCGTATGTCAATGCGCGATCGCCGCACTCGACCGCGATCTTGCCGGCGCGACCAAGCTCGACGTTGCGATCGACGAAATGCAGCGCCGCGTTGAAAAACTCAGGCACGTCTGCGACGCCGGCCATCTACGCCTCCTAGCTCGGTGGGTGGGCGGGCTACCCCGGGAGGTCGCTTCCTCCGCCGGCGCGTACTATCCGCCAACCCTTTGCGCGTCGCACGAAAGGCTGACTGACGATGCATAGCTCTACTCGGGC
>Ga0209040_10002710_pt1 | contig 13762 bp, 11 predicted proteins | sample BogFormECP12_OM3_FD_188240 | JGI IMG/M metagenome (GOLD analysis project Ga0209040, IMG submission 188240) | Bog forest soil microbial communities from Calvert Island, British Columbia, Canada - ECP12_OM3 (SPAdes) (version 2) | ecosystem: Environmental > Aquatic > Freshwater > Wetlands > Bog ...
CCTTTGCGGAAATCGATCGGCCGCGTCGCCAGCAAGACGCGAGCGCCTGCGGGGACATTGATCATGATCGGAACGCCGACGCGCGCACCGCGCGCAACATTGCTGAAGGCATGGCTTTGAAGAAATCGGGTAACAGCCCAGGTCATATCGTTGCAGGGGGTCATTGACAGGTCGCGGCTGAGTACGAGCCAATGTCAATGGGACCGCCCGATGACATAGGCTCCGAGACGACACGCAGTCCGGCACGGTAGCGCTTGGCGTAGTTGACGAGCCAACTGCTCTGGCCTCTGAGATACTCATCGACGTCAAGCAATGCGTACCATAACCTGCGTGACGGCGCACTTCTCGCATGATGGCCGCGCTCGTCCTTGTAAACATGCATGACCTTTCGGATCCGATCGATGCTGCGTTTGGCGTTCCTGGCCTTGCCGTTCCAAATGCGCCAACGCAGCCGCTCGACCTCCTCGACGATCATTGCCTTCGCCTGCACCCTGCTTGGGTTGTCGGCCGACAGACCGCTTGCCGCCTGCGTCGCGTGCTGGATTCGCATCGCTATGTGAAACCAATCGAGTATGGGTGGCGACGTGACCCCGGCATCGACCAGGACGGACCGCAGACCGGGACAGCCATCCGTGAAGGCGGTCACCATGGCGGCGTCGGTTCGGCCAACCACTCCAAGGTTTAGACGGATCAGCGCCGAGATGTCGGTGCCGGCCTTCGCTACCGCGCCGAACACCTGCCGACCTCCGCCAGCGGTCTCGACATTTCCGACGCGGACCTCCAGATGCCGTTCGCCCTGTTCGCGACTGCGGATGAAGGTCGAATCTAGACTGACGGTGATCGCAGCCGCAGCCATGGCTGTTGGCCCGCCGGCGGCCGTAACGCCAAGCTGCGCGCCGGCCTGCAGGGTATGACTGCGTAATGTCTCAGGGCTCCTCCCGGCGGCGACCGGCAGTAGGTGTTGCAGCACGCCGGCGGCGACGCGGTAGGTCATCAGGGCGGAAAGATGGGCCTGTAGCTGGTGCAGCTCAGGTGTCGACCGGCAATGCAAGGGCCAATCGAGGCCCGCCTCGGTACGATTGCAGGCAGCACACAGAAATCGGGGAAGTCGCGCCATCACTTCGCCGAACAGCGTCGCCACCCGGTGCGGCCGCCAATCCTTCACCTGGCATCTCGCGCTACAGGATCGGCAATCCGGACGAAGCCGCCCATGGTGATCGGCTTGACTGGCAACGACCGCTCTCTGAATGCTCGTCAACAGCCGCTTCGCTTCGGCCAAGGTCAAACCCAGGTCGGCGATCTCGCCTAGGCCTTCCGGCCGGCAGATCTCCATCAGGTCCGCATTCCGCGACGGGGCATCAGCGCCTGTCTCGACCAACCGCAGCACCCACTTATGAGTTCCTCCAGCCGATAACCGATCCGACTGGTCATCCCGATCCTATCGGTTTCCCCCCAATCCCCCCAATCTCTGGACACTCCCTCGCTTGCCCTCATCCAGCGTCAGGCCGAGAGTTTCGGGGACCGCGAAATCGTCGCGCTCGACGCGCGCCACCTCCGTCTCAGACACGATACCCGGCTCAAGTTCAGCGATCAGCTTCACCCGCCACACCAGCCTCGCCGTGGTCCCACCTTCCGCTGTGAGGCCCCAACTCACGACGACCGCTCCCCACGACTTTGCATGCTCCCTGCCAAGTGCAGCGGCTGCGGCCGCGTTGCGTACGGCTCGGCCGGCGATCGCCGGCGGCTGAGACGCTATTCCGTCGCCAGCAGCGCAACGGGGAAGTAGGCGAGGATCGTCTCAAGCGGCATGCACTGGGCCAATGGGCCGAGGCGGCTGTCGCTGATTCTGTCGCGCACCGGCCGTCCAAGCAGATCGTCAGGCAGGTGGAGTATCGTGCGATGCCAAATCTTTGCGGGGATCACAATAGTAGAGATCACCTCTCCCGCAAGCGGGCGAGGTGTAAACCTGCTCATCAGACGCGGCACCACGACGATGCAATGTGCATCCGCGTGCGACCGCACAGATGCGACGACATGCGCCGACAGCGGCCCCGTCACCTCGACGGGCCGATACTCCCCGCGTCCAAACAGGTCAGGGGCCTCGCTGCGGAGCCCCAACGCGCGATGGATCACCGCCTGCTTCACTTTCCCGTCCTGCCAATGCGCCGCAAGCGCGGCCGGCGCCGCATCAGCCTTCAGTGCTTCAATGCGTCGCGCAAAATCGACCGGCTGGCGATTGTCGGGATCCACTAGGCTCTGATCCCAGAACTCAGTCCCCTGATAGAAATCCGGCACACCCGGCACGGTCAGCTTTAGCAACGTTTGCGTCAGCCCGTTCACCGCGCTTGCTGGGCCAATCTGCCGTGCGAGCTCTCCAGCTTCGGCGACAAACCTTCTATCCGCCATGATGGTGTAGAGGAACGACCGGGCCGCGTCCTCATAATCCAGGTTCGGCGCCTCCCAGTCCGTCACCAGCTTCGCCTCACGCAGCGCCTTGAGTTGCCACTCCGCCAGCCGCTCCGTGTAGTCCCGCACATCGACCGCATCGACGGGCCACGCACCGACGATCATCTGGTACAGCATCGCCTCGTCGCCCGCCGACGGCATGGGACCATCACCATGTCGCCGATGCGGTGTGTTCAGAGCGAACCAGTGTCGCACCGTGCGTTCCCACTCATCGGGGATTTCGCTCAGCACCGCGAGCCGCGCCCGCACGTCCTCGCCGCGCTTGTGGTCGTGTGTCGCGGTAGTCAGCATCGCGTCGGGAAAATGCTGGCGCCGCGCCAGACACGCCCCATGAAACTCCTGCACCGTTGCGCTGAAGCGCCGCACATCGGCACCCACCTCGTTGCGCGACAGCAGCACGCCGTAGCGGTAGTACGCGGTGTCCTCGACCGCCTTTGCCGCGAGCGGCGCACTCAATTGCTGGAACCGCACGGCTGCCTCCGGTGTTGCGTCGTCCCCCAGCCAGCGTTCAAGCAGTGCCAGGGTCGGATGATAGGCAGCGGGCACCTTCTTCATCGCATCAGCCACCGCCTGCGCAACGACATCGGACCGCCGCCCGACGCCATAGCTGCGATACACCGGAAAGCGCGCGAGCAACGCCACCAACGCACGCCGGATTGCGGCCGGCGTGGTATCGCGGGTCTCTACACACCTTACGGCGATGCGATGCAGCGCCGCGACCACCCCATCGAGCTGTGCGGTGAAGGCGTGTTCGAGCACGTCGCGTCGTGCTGCGATTTCCTCCTCGTCGAAATTGAGTGGACGACCACTCAGATCGCCCCACAGGCTGCGCAACTCAGTCTCGCCGGAGCCGTCGTGCAGCAGCGCACTCACGTCATCCATGAAGTCGTAGCCGCTCGTGCCATCCACCGCCCAGTCACCCGGCAGGCGCTCGCCGGCGCCGAGTATCTTCTCGACGACGAACCATGCCGGACCTTGCGGGGCATCCGCCGGTCGTTGCCCCGCCAGTGCATCGAGCCGCGCCCGAAGGCGACGACAATAGCCTGGCGGATCGGCCAGGCCATCGACATGATCGACCCGCACACCGTCAATCAGCCCCTGCTCGTACAGGAGGAGCAGCGTCGCGTGTGTCGCGTCGAACACCGTTTCATCCTCGACACGCAATCCCACCAGACCGTTGATGTCGAAGAAGCGCCGCCAGTTGGTAGCATCGCCGGCGCTGTGCCACCAGGCAAGTCGGTAGTGCTGATGCTCCAGCAGACGATGCAGCCGGGCCCTGCCCTGCTGCGTCGCAGGATCGAAGGCATCCGTCGGCGCTTCTGCGATCTTGGGATGATCCTCCGGGCGGATCGGGAACAGCGTGTCGAAGTAGCGGATCACCGGGCTGTCGTGGTCGCGCACCAGGGTGATGGTACCGTCACGCAGAGCCTCGCCATACGGCTGTCCAAGGAACGGTGCCAGCACCTTGCCGGGCACGTCCCAGTCGATATCGAAGAACGTCGCATAGCGGCTCGCGCGGCCGTGCCGCAGCACGTCGGCCCACCAGGGATTTTCCATCCCGCCTGCGGCCATGTGATTCGGCACGATATCGACGATCAGGCCAAGTCCGGCAGCACGCAACGCCGCTACAAGACTGCGCAGCCCGGCTTCGCTGCCAAGTTCCGGATTGACGCGCGTCGGGTCCGTCACATCGTAGCCATGCATCGATCCCGCCCGTGCGGCGAGGATCGGTGAACTATACAGATGGCTGATCCCCAGAGCGGCCAAATACGGTACCAGTTTGGTTGCATCGGCGAAGGTGAAATCGCGATGCAATTGCAGCCGCATGGTTGCGCGCGGTGCAGTCATAGCCGTGGCCGCCGCGCCGCCAGGTGTTTGACGCGCGCCGCGGTGCGCGGCTGGTCGAGAAGCGAATCCACATCCACATCCACAGGCAGATGCCGCCGCCGGTTCGAATGCTCGTTGACAGTTCCGGGCAGGTTTGGCTGCTCCTCGACACCAAGCAGATACTCCACCGGCGGCAGGCAGAACGGCGACGGCGTATCGGCGACGAACGCCAGCGACGCATCGACCACCGGGGCCGTGTCGTGTGGCGGCGGCGCATCGCCATTGGCCGCTCCGGCCTCCACGAAGGCTTGCCATAAGGCATCACGGTCGGTGGCCCGTTCCGCCGTCACGTCCGCCTCGTTCACGCCGATGCCGACGATGCGTGCGCCACCGGCGTTATGCAGCGCCGCACGCAGCGTCGCCAGGAACGGCGAGAACCCGCCGGCGGTCAACGCGCGGGGCGAGAATCCGATCACTTTCCAGTCCTGGCCAAGCGGATTGAACATATCGGGCGGTGCGCTAATCGAGAGACCGCCCAGCACATCGTGCTCCGGCTCCACGCGTGGCTGCCGCGCCGCGGCACGCGCGCGGCGCTGGGCAATGCCGAGCGAGCGATCGGCGAGCCATTGCAGGACGCAGTGGAACGGCACCTCCCGCTCGTGCGACGCCGCGGACACTGCGACGGCGGCACTGCCAGGCTCGCGCAGATCCATCGGCCGGCAGTGCCAATCACCCTCCCCGGCCGCGCTCTTCACCGCGTGCAGCGTCTCGAACACGGCGTGTTGTGCCAGCAGCTCACCTTCATCGGCCCGGAAACTCGCGAAGTCCAGATGCAGCGGCGCATCGGTATCGATGAACAGATCGAACAGCGCCCGCAGCAGGCGATGCTTGGCGTGTGCTGCCGCGGGCCAGTCGATCAGTGGCTGCCTCTCCAGCCGCTCGCACGTCTGGTCCAGCCCTTCGGCGCGCAGAATGTGGGGCACATGCGCCACGTTGAACACCAGCGCCGCCGATGCGTGGAGCGGATTGAGGACCAGACGCGTCGACGGCGAATAGGGACCGTAGCGTGACGGATCGGCGCCGAACAACGCGTGCAGCGGGCTCAGTGCCAGCGCATCCGCGCCCCGCGATCCCGCGGCTTCAGCCGCGTCGCGGATCCCGCCATCACCCCGGCGACGCAGCGAATAGACCTGCGCCGCGATGCCCCATAGGAGCGCATCCGGCATCGCATCATTGAGCGTATGGCAGCGGGCCGGTGCCACCGCCAGGACGAACTCGCGATCGTCGATCAGCAGCAGATGATAGCCGGGCGCGCGGACCGCCGGCACGCACGGGCGTCCATGCGCCGGCGCGAGCACGACGTCGTGTACGCCACCCGACTCAAGACTGAGTCGTGCCCCGTGTGGTTCGCTCGCCCTGACGCCTAGCGGTATCGACCGGCCAGAAGTTGCGGTGATCAGCGGTGGCAGCACCTGTAGGCAAGATCCGTGCTGCAACAGGGTTCGGCTGGCGAGCACATCACCGTGCGTGGTGCAGGGTAGACCGAGTGCCTCGAGCATGTGGCGCAGCACATCGGGCGCTACAGTCTTCGAGCGTCCGGCGTAGTCGTTCCACTCGACGGCAATGCCGGCACCGCGCGCAAGATAGCGTATCGCCTCGTCAGTCATCGGCCGACTGAGGCTGATCGACAAAAGCGCAGGTGCAGTAGCCGGGCAGTCGACCATGCGGCATCGCCGCGCTGGCGAACAGCAGCCGGCCGGCCGGCCGATCCAATGGCACCGCTTCGGCGTCGAGATTGCTCGCCAGCGTCAGGATGGCGCCATCACCAAGCCGCCAGCGCGCCGCCACGGCCTTCGGCCCCGCCACCTTGGCAGTCAGCGCACGCGCGCCATCCAGGTGCGGTACGATCGCTATCGCGCGCAGATCGATCAGGCGCCGGTAGAGCGCCGCGCGCGCCTGCCCCAGTACGGGGTCGGCCTGCGGCTGCGACGCAGCAAAGGTCTCCGGCGCGTTCGGATCCGGAATGCGTTCGCGACTGGCTGGATCGGCAAACGCCGGAAACTTCGCGAACTCCCCACGACGTCCCTCGCGTACCGCAGCGGCAAGCTCCGCGCCGTGGTCGGTAAAGAACAGGAACGGGGTCCGGCTCGCGCTCTCCTCGCCCATGAACAGCAGCGGGATTTGTGGACACAGCATCATCAGCGCGATCGCTGCTTCAAGTGCCGCGGGTACCACCAACGCAGTCAGCCGCTCGCCGAACGCGCGATTGCCGATCTGGTCGTGGTTCTGCAGGAACAGCATGAAGGCGCTCGGCGGCAGATGACCACTCGGCATGCCGCGCGGCTTGCCTGTGTAACGCGAGTGCTCGCCCTGGTAGATGAAACCTTCGGAGAGACAACGCGCCAGCTTCCAGGCCGCCTGGTCGCCATAATCGAGATAGTAGCCGCCATCCTCGCCGGTCAGCAGCACGTGGAGCACGTTGTGCCCATCGTCGTTCCACTGCGCGTCGATGTCCTTGCCGAGATGCGATGCATCGTTGTGGTGCTCGAGGACTAGGTGCACGTGCCGTCCCGGCTCAACGGTGGCGCGCACAGCGGCTGCCATCTCGTCCACCCAGTCCTGATCCAGGATGGCGTGCACCGCATCGAAGCGCAGCCCGTCGAAGTGGTACTCCATCAGCCAATAGAGCACGTTGTCGGTGAAGAAGCCGCGCACCTCAGGCCGGCGGAAATCGATCACCGGGCCCCACGGCGTCTGGCACTCCTCGCGAAAGAACTGCGGTGCGTAGAGCGGCAGGTAGTTCCCGTCCGGCCCGAAGTGGTTGTACACCACGTCGAGAAGGATCATTAGCCCATGGTCGTGCGCGGCATCGATCAGCGCCTTCAGGTCGTCGGGTGATCCGTAGGCCGCATCGGGCGCGTAAGGCAGCACACCGTCATAGCCCCAGTTGCGCTGACCCGGGAAATCGTTGACCGGCATCAGTTCGACTGCGGTGATGCCGAGCGCGGCCAGCCGGGGAAGCTCCCGCGCCACACCGCGGAACCCGCCGAGGACGCCGGCATGGAGTTCGTACAGCACGGTCTCGCACCACGGCCGGCCGCGCCAGGCCGTGTTGCGCCACGCGTAGCCGCGCGGATCGACCACGACGCTTGGATCGTGCACGTCATCCGCCTGCGCCCGCGAAGCGGGATCGGGGACCAGCGTTCCATCTGCCAGACGATAGCGATACCGCGTGCCGGCCGGGCACGGTGCGATCGCGTCGAACCACCCGTCGGGCGCGCGCGTCATCGGCAACAGCGGTCGGCCTTCTACGGCCACACTCACGCTTTCCTGCGCAGGCGCCCACAGTCGAAAATGGGTCCGTTCATTCGCCAGCAGATTGGCGCCGAAGCGGGTGTTCATCCGGCGTACTCGGAGCACAGCAGAACCGCACTGTGCGCGGCCACGTTCACGCTGTCTGCTGCCAATGGGCGCTCCCATGCGTCGGCCTCGGCACTGTCGAGCAGCACGCGGCTCCACAGACATGGTGGCGGCAGTCGGAAGTCACATTGCCGATCCTCCGGATTCAACAGCAAGCTCAGGATCGTGATCTTTCCTCCCGTAATCCGCATCGATCGGCGCAAAATCAACGTGCGTTGCTCGATGTCGTTCCACGCCGCGGCAGAAATTGTTGCGCCAGACTGCGAACCACGCGATGTCGGCGGCACCGGGGCCGCATACGCCCTGCCCTGCAGAAAATCTGGCCGTCGCAGCACTGGATGCTCGCGGCGGAGCGCGATGAGCCGCCCCACGTAGGCGGTCAGCGCAGCTCCCGGCGGCGACGCCGCCATGCTCCAGGGCCCACAAAGTGACAGACCCGGCGCGAAGCGGTTCGGGCGGAGGATCGCGCGGCACCGGGATCGGCCCAGGGGGATCCTCGATCGGCACCGGCGCATCAGGATCCGGATCCTCCGGCGGCTGACCCGGCGGCTTCGGCGGGTCGGATGTCATTCTGCTGGCTCTTCGGCAAGCGCCGCCTGCACCGGCGTCGCTGCCACCTGCCGCAACACCTCGCGTGCCCGTGTCAGCGCAACCAAACGCGCGCTGTCCTCCTGCAGAGCGAACAGCAGCAGCGAGCGCCCGGTGACCTCGTATTCCGCTCCGCTCAGCGAACGTGGCGTCTCGATGCGATCAGGAACGTTGGTATCCAGAAGGCAGCGCCAGGTCTGACCACCCACCACCTCGGGGAGTTTGAACTTCACCACGTCATGGTAGGCGTTCAGCACCAACAGCACCGTCGCCTCCAGCGACCGGCGCTTGATCCCCGTGGCCTGCGCCCGCCCGTCGATCAGCATGCCGAGGCAACGCGCATTGGCATCCTGCCACTGGTCACCCTCGATGTCGGTCGCCGCAGGCGTGAGCCAGCGCACGTCCTTCACGTCGAGTTCAGCGTTGTATTCGCCGGTCAGAAAACGCGAGCGGCGAAGGATGGGGAACACCTGGCGCAACGCGATCACCCGTCGCACGAACTCGATCATCGCGGCGCCGTCGTCTCCAATGTTCCAATCCACCCAACTGATGGGGTTGTCCTGGGCGTAGGCGTTGTTGTTGCCTTGCTGCGTGCGCGCGAATTCGTCGCCGGCGAGCAGCATAGGCGTGCCTTGTGCCAGCAGCAGCGTTGCCAGCAGATTGCGCACCTGCCGGTAGCGCAGCGCAAGGATCTCCGCATCGTCGGTGGGGCCTTCGGCGCCGTGGTTCCACGAAAGATTGTCGGAGTGTCCGTCCTGATTGTTCTCGCCGTTCGCCTCGTTGTGCTTGTCGTTGTACGAGACCAGGTCGTGCAGCGTGAACCCGTCATGCGCGGTGATGAAATTGACGCTGGACCAGCGCTTGCGGCCGCGGCGGGCGAACGCATCGGCAGAGGCAGCAAGGCGCGTCGCCAGTTCAGGCAGCTTGCCCTCGTCGCCCTTCCAGTAGGCGCGCACCGTGTCGCGGAACTTGTCGTTCCACTCGGCCCAGCCGGGCGGAAAGCCGCCGACCTGATAGCCGCCCGGACCGATGTCCCACGGCTCGGCGATCAGCTTCACCTGCGAAAGCACCGGGTCCTGCTGGCAGCTTTGCAGGAAGCCGTGCGACTCATCGAAGCCGTCGTGCTGGCGCGCCAGGATCGTGCCCAGATCGAACCGGAAGCCATCGACATGCATCTCGGTCACCCAGTAGCGCAGCGAATCGGTGACCATCTGCAGCACGCTCGGATGGCTGAGATTGAGCGTGTTTCCCGTGCCGGTGTCGTTGATGTAGTAGCGCGGCTCGTCCGGCAGCAGCCGGTAATACGAGGCATTGTCTATGCCGCGGAACGACAGGGTTGGTCCGCGCTCGTTGCCTTCCGCGGTGTGGTTGTAGACGACGTCCAGGATCACTTCGAGGCCGGCATCGTGCAACCGCGCCACCATCTCCTTGAATTCCGAGAACACGAACGCCGGCACCGCGGAATAGCGCGGATCGGGAGCGAAAAAACCGATGGTGTTGTAGCCCCAGTAGTTGTTGAGGCCCCTTTCCAGCAGATGGCGGTCGTTCACGAACGCATGGACGGGCAGCAGCTCGACCGAGGTGACGCCAAGTGCGCGGATGTAGTCGACCACCTCCTTGCGGCCCAGCCCGGAGAACGTGCCGCGCAGCTGCTCCGGGACGGCCGGATGCTGCTTGGTGAAGCCGCGCACGTGTGCCTCATAGATGATGGTCCGCTCCCACGGCACGTCGGGCCGGCGTTCGCGGCCCCAGGTGAAGGCGGTATCGATCACGCGGCATTTCGGCATGTAGCGTGCGCTGTCGCGACGATCGAAGCTGAGGTCGCCGTCGCGCGCGCCGATCGTGCAGCCGAACAGCGAGTTGTCCCAGCGCAATGCGCCGATATACGCCTTGGCGTAAGGATCCAGCAGCAGCTTGTTGGGATTGAAGCGGTGCCCGTTGCGCGGATCGTACGGTCCGTGCACGCGGTACGCGGAGATGGTGCCTGGCCGTGCCTCGGGCAGGTAGCAGTGCCAGGCCTCGTTGGTGTACTCCGGCATCTCGATCCGCTCGAGCTCGGCGCGCCCGGTATCGTCGAACAGGCACAGCTCGACCTTGGTCGCGTTGGCGGAGAACAGCGAGAAATTGACGCCGAGGCCATCCCACGTCGCGCCGCGTGGGTTGGATGAGCCCTCGCTCATTCGCAACTTCTGGATGGCCACGGGCATCGACACTTCTCCCCTGCCGCGAACAGATGCGGCAGGGGGCGGGCGCATGCCAGACAATTTTTGGTCAGGTCATGAAACGTCCGAGCAGGTAGCCGATGCCGACAGCGACCAGGGCCGAGGTTATCGGCTGGTCCTTGATCACGTCGCTGAGGCGAGCGACCTGTTGCTGCGTCTGGCCTGCGGCCTGGTTGTACAGGCCCTCCGCCTGCGTCTTGGCGTCGCCGGCGAACTCGCCCACCTTCTGCTGTACCCGGCCGCCCATGTCACGGGCGGCGCCCGTGAAGTCGCTCATTCGGCACCTCCTTGCAAAGAGGAACCGTCAACGCGCCAAGCCGGTGCCGGTTCCCGCGCGATCAGAAGTTGAGGCGCCGGCCCGGTTCGCCCCAGTCGAGCGCGCCGAGGCGGCTGGTCGCCGACAGCGTGACATAAGGCTTACCCCGACGGTTTCGCTTGCGACTCCATCGCCCGCCGCTACCGCGCACACCACGCGTTCCCCGCACGGAGAACGCGGGGCCAGTCCCTCGGCAACGCCGGTAGCAGGCTGCGGAAAATGGTTAGCGGCCAAGGTCGCGCGCGATCCTGATTCCTGCGCGCCCTGCCGCACGTAACATAGATCCCCCTGGGCAGGGCGGGAGATTCTTTTTGGTCGCTGGTTCAAACTCGCGCGCCAGCTCCTCCAACACAAATAGTCCGGTGTCCACGAAACCGGGGCAACTTCAATCCGCGGGCGTTCGGGCAGTCCATGGAGAACTGAGCGGAAAAGCAATAGAGCGGCATAGGTTGCATAAAGTGCGCGTCTTCGGATGAATTCTGTTCGCCTCTAAGGAGCCTCCGAACAAGTCCCACTCGACACGATCACGGATCCATCCTTATAGGGTCAGAAGGCCCAAGCGCGAGAAAACGTACGGTAAGAAACGAGAACATGGACGGAATTGCTGCGATTCCGACCTGAAGAGGGGCAAGTACGTTCCGCTTCCGGCACAAGGTGGCCGATTATTGCGTGCAATGGATAACGTTCTTTGCGCTATCCCCGGCACGGCACGGACCCTGCGCGCCGCACGATGTGCCGGGGATAGCGCAAAGAAGCGCGTTGAACTGAGCCGCGGGCCACCGCCGTGGGCTACGGAGATTGCTTAAGGGCTGCCCCCCAGAGCCAACCGCAAATGGGTCGGCGAGACGGTATCCGGCAGTGCTGCGGCGGATATTGGCAAAGGGGTCCCGGCGGCGGCGGCGGCGAACCGTCGGAGAGCATGCAAAGTTGTGGGGAATCACGCTGCGGCTGGGGTTTCAATGTCGCGATTGGCGGGGCGGAAGTTGGGATAGCGCCGCCAGAACGCGTCCTCGAGCGTACCGTTCAGGACGGCTGCACGGCCGCTCATGCGGAGGGGCAAAGGACGAACATCCGCTTCATGTTCCAGGCCATGGTCACCAGACTCCACTCGCCCCGAACGCGATCCAGCCCACGCAGCAGGAACTGCCTGAACCCCAGCACCGACTTGATGATGCCGAACACCGGCTCCGGCACCTGCTTGCGCAGCGCGTAGAGCTGTTTGCCTTCCGGCGTCTTCAGCCGATGCGCCATCGACTGAACCGGGGTCGGATCCTGCGGTGCGGCCGGTGCGGAGGCGAAACGCTCGGCGAATGACGGATGATGCGCTTCCCGCCCGGTTGCGATCAGCGGCGCGATCGTCGCCACTGTGCAGACCGTGACGTTGGCGGCGCTGAAATACCCGTTGTCCGCCAGCAGGTTTTCCACCTTGCCAAGCGCCTCGGGCAACACCTTGAGCTGCTCCACCATCGGGGCAAGTTGTTGCTTGTCGTTGGCGGCCTGCACCACATCGATAGCCACCACCAGCAGGCTGTCCGCCGCCACCACCGCCTGCGCGTTGTAGCATTGCTCGAACCCGCCGCCGGCCACTGGCATGATGCGCGAGGCTTCGTCGGTCAGGTTGATCTGATCGCTCGGCAGCGGGCCTGCCACCGGCGGCTGCGGTGGCCTGCCACCGGGCTTCTTGCCGGTCGCTTCAGTCTTCGCTGCCCGCTCGGCGAGCTTCGCCTGATGCTCGGCCCGCTCGCGCTCAAACCGCTCCTTGGCACGCGCCTCGATCTTCGCCCGCGCTTCGGCCAGCTTCGCCAGCCGTGCCTCGCGCCGCGCCAATTCCTCCGGGATCGACATCCCGTCCGGCACATCCGCCTGATCCGCCGCCTCGGCCTTGGCCAGCAGCTCGGCCACTTCCGCCTTCAGTTGCGCCTCGATCTTGCCGGTATGCTCATAAGACAGTGCGCTGTGCCGGCTGGCATTGGCGTGGATCTTGGTGCCGTCCAGCGCCACCGTGCCCAGCTTGAGCACGCCCATCTCGCGCGCCAGCTTCAGCACCTCAACGAACAGCGCCTCGATCTGCTTCAAAAAGCGCCGGCGGAAGGTGGCAATGGTGTCATGGTCGGGGTGCTCGTTGCCGGCGATGAAGCGGAACGCCACCGAGTCATACGTTGCCCGCTCCAGCTTCCGGCTGGAGAACACCCCGGTGGCATAGCCGTACACCAGGATGCTGAGCAGCACGGTCGGGTGATACGAGGCCGAACCCGTGCCGCGGTAACTCTGGCTCATGGGCCGCAGGTCCAGCCCTTCGACTACTTCCACGATGAAACGGGCCAGATGGCGTTCCGGCAGCCACTCATCGAGCGAGGGCGGCATCAGGAAGTCGGTATGGTGGTCGGTCGGGCGGAAGTTGCTCATGAACGGCATCCGGCGGGGGGAGGCGAATCGACGTTGCGATTCTAGTACGGAATGCCACCGTGGTGGTAAGTCCGACAGGCTGCTAGACTCTCGCTCCGAACTCGCCCACGGTGATGGCATCGCTGACAATAACCTTCGAGCGTCAGCGGCTGAGAGACGCGACCGCGCTCCCGCTCGCAATGGATGGGGGTTGCAATGCCCGCGCGCGTCGTTGTCGTCCACGACGATCCGGAGTTTGTTGCGCGCACGGCTACGGGACTTCGCGTTGCCGGGTATGACGTGGCGACGTTCACGGATACCTTGGCGGCCACCGATGCTCTGGACAAAGCCGAGCGTATCGTCGAGGTTCTGATCACCCGCGTGCTGTTCCCGAAAGGCCAGCCCCACGGTGTGGCGCTGGCGCTAATGGCCCGCATGAGTGACGGAGCGCTCCTCGTATGGTGGCTGCATTCTCCTTTGTAGACATGCATGACCTGACGGATGCGGTTGATGCTGCGTTTGGCGTTCCTGGCCTTGC
>Ga0209040_10002711_pt1 | contig 13760 bp, 13 predicted proteins | sample BogFormECP12_OM3_FD_188240 | JGI IMG/M metagenome (GOLD analysis project Ga0209040, IMG submission 188240) | Bog forest soil microbial communities from Calvert Island, British Columbia, Canada - ECP12_OM3 (SPAdes) (version 2) | ecosystem: Environmental > Aquatic > Freshwater > Wetlands > Bog ...
TCAACGGATTTCGTCCGCTTGAGCCAGCAGCGCCCGCGCGCGCTCAACACACGGAAGTATCCGCTCGTAGGCGCTGACGCCGGCTTCGGCGCGTGACCGCAGCGGCACCTCCAACCCGACGACGCGGTCGGCTGGCAGGGCCGCCAGCATCTCGGCCAGCGGCAACTCGCCTTCACCGGGCACCATCCGGTGATACATCGCCTCCTCGGCGTAGTGGTACTCCCTCGTCGACCGCAACGGCACGTCACACAGCTGCACATGACCGATACGCTGTGCGGGCAGCGCTCGAAGGTCGTCCGGCCCGGCACCCGAGCGGGCCACATGCATCGTGTCGATCAGCAGGCTGATCTCATCCCGGCCGACATGCTCGACGGCGGCCAGCGCGCTCGGCAGATCTGCGATGGCCAGACCGGGAACGGGTTCGACGCTGGTCAAAATGCCGCGTTCGGCGGCCAAGTCGGTGAGCACGGCGAGTTCGTCGAACGTGCGGGGCCGGTCCGCCTCCAGGCTGACCGTGTTGATCCGCGGGATCCGCAGTTCGGCCATGATGTCCAAATCGGCGGCATACGAACGAACGTCGACGCCCGGCGCGATCAGCAGGCCCTCCCCCAACGAAATCGATACGCCGCGGTCATCCATCACCGCAAGAAGTTCGCTGCGCAGGCGGGCATCATCGCGCAGCGAAAACGGTTGGTAGCCAAGCGTCTTCAGTGGTGCGAACCCGACCATTCCGGTGGTGATGTAACGGCACCCCAGATCCGCGACAAGGTGGACGTATTCGACTGGGGGCATACCGAAGACGCAGAGCATCTCGATGCCGAGGCGGTCCATTGGCGTCGTTCCGCTCACCCGCCGACCATGGCTAGCCCGCCGTCGACGGGAATCAACTGCCCGGTGATGAATCCGGCCCCGTCACCGGCAAGGAAAACCAACACCGGACCCAGGTCACTGGCCGGGTCGCCGAGCTTGCCTCCCAGCGGGATTGACAATTGCATCTGCTGATCCATGAATGCCGCGGCATCCGGACCCAGGAAATCCCGGAACCGATCTGCGCCCGGAGTTTGCACGGCCGGCGCCAGCGCATTGACGGTCACCCGGTCCGCGCCCCAGGCTTTGGCCGCCGACCGCGTCCAGGCTTGAACGGCGCCCTTGGTGGCGGAGTACACGGCGGCGATCGGGCTGCCCATAACCGCTTCGGCCGAACCGAAATTGATGATCCGTCCACCGTTGCCGCGCATCACAGCGTGTGCCGCCTGATTCGTGAGAATCGTTCCCTTGACGTTGGTTGCCAGCAGGAAGTCGATGTCGTCGCTGCTGATATGTCCGGGCACTCCCGCCTGCCACAAGCCGGCGGCGTTCACCAGCACGTCCAGGCCGCCGAGTTCCTCCACCGCGGTACAGAACGTCGATTCGACCGACTCCGCATCCCGCACATCGCACTGCAACCACACCACCGGCGCGGCGTCGCTGGCAGGATCGGTGCGATGGTACGTCGCGACGACGCGCGCGCCCGCTGCGTGCAGCACCCCCACCGCGGCGGCGCCGATACCGGTGGCGCCGCCGGTGATCAGAATGCGCCGGCCCGTCAACGGTGAATGAGGTACGGTCATGGCCGCGGAGTCTATCCGTCGCTAGAGAGCCAATGTCAGGTAACGGCGGCCCATGTATTCGATGCGGTTCGACATGCGCGCCCCCGATTTCGGGGCAGCGACCACCGAGCTATATGAGGCCGCCGTCGACATGTGCGCGTGGGCCGAAACGCGCGGCTGCCTCGCGGCGGTGATCTGCGAGCACCACGGGTCGCCGGACGGCTATCTGCCAACACCGATGATCCTCGGCAGCGCCATCGCCGCACGCACCAAGCAGTTGATGATGACGCTCATCGTCATCCTCCCGTTTTACGAGCCCGTTCGGCTCGCCGAAGAGATCGCCGTCCTGGACATCCTGAGCAAGGGCCGGGCCAGCTACGTGTTCGGGCTCGGGTATCGGGCCGAGGAATTCGAGCACTTCGGGCTTGACGTGCGGGCGCGCGGGCGAATGGCCGACGAGAAGCTTGACCTGTTGCGTCGCCTGCTTGCCGGCGAGGTGGTGCAGCACGAGGGCCGGCGAATCAGGGTGACGCCGCAGCCGTTCTCGCCGCAGGGCCCGCTAATGATGTGGGGCGGCGGAAGTTTGGCTGCCGCGCGACGCGCCGGCCGCTACGGCCTCGGCTATCTCGCGCAGGGTGATGTGCCCGGTTCGCAAGAGGCCTACGAAGAAGCGTGCCGCGCACACGGTCATCAGCCCGGTATGACGCTGCTGCCGAATCGCGACACGCCGAGCGTGTGTTTCGTCGCCCCCGACGTCGATCTCGCCTGGCGGGAGATCGGACCGCACCTGCTGCACGACGCGCGCGCGTACGCCGAGTGGAACCCGGAAAATCAGACATCGGCGGGTATCGGGGAGGCCAACGACGTCGACGAGCTGCGCGCGATGTCGCGCACGCACCGCATCTTCAGCGCTGACGAAGCAATCGCGCATGTGCACGGCGGTGGCATGCTCACCCTTTCGCCGTTGTGCGGAGGCATCCCGCCCGACATCGCCTGGAAGTATCTGCGCTACGTCGACGAAGCGGTCATGCCCGCGCTACGCGCTGCCGGCGACGGATAGCGCTTACGCATCTGTGGCGCGCGGATGGCTGCTGACGAAGACGATCATGCCGACCGCGGGCAAGGCGCCGACGGCGAAAATTGCGAACTGCCACGCCCAGCCGGTCGCTTTGCTGCGGAGATCTTCGCTGTGCGCGACCTCGTCACCGCCGGGGGTTCTTGCGACACAACCTCGCGACTTGGGCCACCAATCGTTTTGGAGGAGCTGATAGCCGTTGCTGTTGACCCAGGTGCGACAGTCCTGGCTGACGCCCCAGAATCCGCGGGTGAGCGCTCCGCCGATGCCCGCAAAAAACGCGACGAGCGCAATCCCCCACGGCAACTTGCGACCGCGGCTTGCCACCTCAAAACGCCTCGGGATCCCGCTGTATGTCGAGCGGCACCGGATGGCGATACAGGCGCGAAGCGTTCTCCCAGGTGAATTTGCGGATCAGATCCGTTGGAAGATCCCCGATTTCTTCATGGATCGTTTCCTGGGTGTGCGGCCAGGTGGAGTCGCAGTGCGGGTAATCGGCTTCCAACATGATGTTGTCCACGCCGATGCGGTCGTGCTGGACGAACGACGACTTATCCTCCACCGCGCAGAACCAGAAGTTGCGGGTGAAAACCTCTGCGGGAGTTAATGTCTCACCTATCGATGCCCAGGTTCCGTACATCGCGTGATAGCTGAGCATGTGGTCGAGGCGATCCAGCAAGCCCGCGACCCAACCAATTCCACCTTCGGACAAGCAGATCTTCAGATCGGGGAACCTACTGGGCAGCCCGGAGTACAACCAGTCGACCGCCGCCGAAATCGCATAGGCGAAAAACAGCACCCCCTGCACATCCGGCGGCGCGTCTTCGGTGGTGGACGGCGACGAACCCGAAGATCCGATGTGAAGGTTCACCACAGTGCCGGTTTCGGCGCACGCCGCCATCATCGGATCCCAGTGTCCGGAGTGAATACTCGGCAGCCCGAGCATCGCCGGATTCTCGCTGAACGTGACGGCGTGAAATCCGCGCTCGGCGTTCTCGTAGATCATTTTGGCGCCGAGCTCGGGGTCCAGCAGCCAGGGCAACTGACACGGAATGATCCGGCCGGGATATGAGCCCGCCCAAACCTCGTGGTGCCAGTCGTTCCATGCGCGCACGGAGGCCAACGCCAAATCGCGATCGTCGGTCACCTGCTGGAGCCGCTGTCCGGCAAACCCCGGTAGAAACGACGGAAAGTTGAGTGAGGCATAGATGCCGTTGAGGTCCATGTCCTTGACGCGGCTGTGGATATCCCATGCCCCGCGGCGCATTTCGTCGAACCGGACCGGCTCGAAGCCGTACTCCGACACCGGCCGCCCGACCACCGCGTTGAACCCGACATTGGGCAATTCCCGACCGTCGTAGACCCAGGTCTGCCCGCCGGCTTCGGTGTCGACGACTTTGGGTGCTCGGTCGGAAAATCTGCGCGGCAGACGTCCGGCGAACGTGTCCGGGGGTTCGACGATGTGATCGTCGACGGAGATCACCGTGTAGCGGCGTTGCGCCCGAGGCGGATCGGGCAGGAACGTAACCGAGCGATCGTCGCCGGTCTTGGCGGTCGTGAAGTTCAGGTTGGCGGCCAGGTCGTCGATCGATTTCATTTCTTCACCCAATCCGGTCAGTTCAGCACATCGGGATCGGCTTTGATCGTCATCCGCGCCGCGCCGGCCCAATACACGTCGGCGGCCCGCTCGATCAGCGATGCCTGCATGCCTGCCATGTCGGACCAGTTCATCTTCACCGGTTCCTTTCCGGTGAGCATCACGTCGTAGGCCAGCTTGCATACTCGTTCGATCGACGCGGCGCGGTAGACGGCCTCGGGCAGGCTGCGTCCGGTTGCGATGACACCGTGGTTGGCCAGAATCGTCAGGTTGGCGCCGCCGATGCGGGCCGCGAGATCGGCTGCGCGGCCGGCGCTGTCGATCTCACCGTCGTAGGTGTCGACGAGGCAGAGGTCGTCGAGGAACAGCGAACCGGTCTGGTGAACCAGCTCGGGAAGCCTGCCCAGCGCGGCGAGCACACATACGTAGTACGGGTGATTGTGAATGACCACTCGCGCGTCATCGCGGACGCGGTGCAGCTCGGTGTGGATATGGATCGCCGGCGTGACATCCCAGCGTCCGCGGACTACCCGCGCTTCGCTGTCCACCACGCAGATATCGGATGCGGTCAGTTCTTGCCACCACAATCCCCACGGGTTGACGAACATGTCGGTGTGTCCGTCGGGCTGCCAGGTGATGTGTCCGGCCATGTTCTCGGCGAAACCGGTGGCGGCGAGGTGGCGAAAAGCCACCGCGAGCGCCTGCTCGTCGGACAGGTCGACGCCGATCGGGGGCACCACCGAGGGTGCCCACACCTCCAGCCCACCTCGTCGTGCGTTACGCGCGTTCATCACTGGCCTCCATCCTGGCCCGAATATCTTCACGGAGCCGGCCTTTGGCGATCTTTGCGCCGGATGACCGGGGTAGTTCATCGACCACAATGAGTCGTTCGGGTAACAGCTCCTTGGAAACGCCAAGTGCCAATAGGTGTTCGACGAGTTTGGGCAGATCGATGGTCGCCGAGTCAGTGAGTTCGACGTAGAGGCAAACCTTTTCACCGAACACCGGGTCGGGCATGGCCACCGCTGCCGCTATCGCGATCGCAGGGTGCGTCATCGCCGCGTCCTCGACCTGCGACGCGCTGATGTTCTTGCCGCCGCGCAGGATGAAATCGGAGATTCGGCCGGTGACGGTCAGATAGCCTTCGGCGTCGATCTTGCAGAGGTCGCCCATCCGCATCCAGCCGTCGCAGGTGAACAACTGGTCATGGTCGGTACCGCCGAGGTAGCCCAGGCTCGTCGCTGGACCCCGGCACGCGGGCTGGCCTCGGCCGGTCGCGGTGACGTCCTGATCGCCGTCGAAGAGCCGGACCGACATCTCGGGCACGATTCGCCCGCTGGTTCGGAGTCTGCGTTCCAGCGGGTCTGCCAAGGTGGTTCCACTGAGCAGACCGGTTTCATTCGAGCCATAGAACTGCAGAATCTTTGCGCCGGTCAGGTCCTCGAACTCGGCGGCCGGCCGGTATGGCAGTGCCTCCCCGCCGGTGAAAACGACACGCAACGAGCTCAGGTCGTAATCCCGGCAAGCCCGGTCGGCCATCAGCATCGTGAGTTGTGTACTGACACAGCAAAGTACGGTGACCTTGTCGCGGGCTATCGTCTCGCATGTCGACTGCGGTGTGAAGCGCTTCAGGATCACCGCGGTGGCACCGAGAAAGATCGGGGTGGTGTGGCTGGTCCACAGCCCGAAACCGAAGGGCGTTGGGATGACCGGCAAGAAGATGTCGTCTGACGTCAGTTGTCCGTTGGCGACCGCCTTCTGGTGGAAGTAGTGCCAACGGTTCTCGGTGTGCACGACGCATTTGGGCAGCCCCGTCGTGCCGGACGTCGAGTTGATCAGGAACACATCGTCCGGACCGAGTTGCGCCCCGACGCCCAATGTCCGCGGCTTCGCGTCGGTGTTGAGACGCGGAACGTCCGGATCATGGGTCAAGACCAGGGACGGCACCGGGAATTCGGCGGCTGCGCGCGCGGCGGCGTCGCGGCGCTGCTCATCGCTGATCAGCAGCATCGGTCGCGAACTACGGAGTATCGCGGCAACCTCACGGGTGCCGGCGCGCGCGCCGATCCCGACGACGACGGCGCCGCGGCGCTCGATCGCGACGAACAAGACGTGGATGGCGGTGGAGTCGCCGTGCCACACCGCGACACGGTCGCCCCGTTCCACGCCAACGCCGGCCAGCTGCCGCGCCAGAGCGTCTGCCGAACGGTCGAATTCACGCCACGTGAGGGCTGTGCCGGGATCGTCGGCGTAAGCGCACCGGTCCGGTGAGTGTTCGGCGTTGAGACGCACCGCGTCGGACAACGTCGACTCGGACCACCAGCCGGCGGCGCGATACCGCGCCGATTCCTCGTCGGTAAATGCCGGCGAGCCCACGGTATCCAGCCCACCGGCGCTCATCACCCGATGATATGGCGAAGCACCCTACTTGCCAGCGGCATTACCGACTCGCACCCCCTTCGCGTCGTGAGGTGCAGAAACAGGTAGTGCGCTACTCGTGTTCCCAGGTACCCGCCGACCATACGTTCCTTTGCATAGATGGCCGGTTGAACCGGTCAACGACACATCACAAAGGAGACGACTGAAATGGTCAATTCAGGAACGGCGTCGGCCACCACGGCCGATACCCCACAGGTGCCTATATCTCGACCAACCTCGCCCGCGCCCGCGGATGAAGCGGCATCGGCCGAGGTGCTGATCACCGAACAAGAGGTGCTTTTTGGCACCGCGGCTGCGGTGCCGGGACGGCGCGAGAGCATCAGCCGGCGATTTGTCGCACTGATGAAGCGGATGTACGCGGTTACGGCGGAGGCAGCGCGTCCACCTCGACCGAGCGTCCCGAGGCGTTACGAGTTCCTCGAACGTGCCCTGATGGCACGCGAAATGGACCGGCTGTGAACGCCATCATCGCTTTCGGCTCCGCGATATTTCTGGTGATGGCCGCGGCGGGAATCTACGACCTGCAGCCTCGGCTCGAGCGTTGGGACTATCAGCGCCATCACGAAGACTGACCGGGATCATGTCACCTCGCCGCGCCGGCGGATTGCGAGGGTCGCGTTCGGGCTCGATCACCGATGATCGTCACCGGGATGCCGTTGAGCGCACCGTTGCCCGACGGCTCATCGATAAACGTCGGCGGGGAAAGCGCATTCGTGTTTGCGCCCGGTGAATTGTTCGCCACCGACATACGGGTTCCAGGCTTGCCGTGTCCCCAGCCGTGTGGCATCGACACCACGCCGGGTTTGATCGCGCTGGTGATTTCCACGGGCACTGTGATCTCGCCGGCCGCGGATTTCACCGTGACGACATCGTCGTCGGCGACGCCGCACCGTGCCGCATCGTCGGGGTGGATCAGCAGCGTGCACCGGTCCTTGCCCTTCATCAGCGCGGGCACGTTGTGCATCCACGTGTTGTTTGACCGCAAGTGTCTGCGGCTGACCAGGACCAGCGGCTCGGCGGGGCGTTCCATGCGGGCGGCCAGCCGCGACAAGTCATCGAGTAGATATGGCGGGGCGAGCCGGATCTTCTTGTCGGGGGTGCCGAGGACGTCAGGCAGCTGCGAGACCATCGGGCCGAAATCGATTCCGTTGGGGTTGGCCTTGAGCATGTCCAAGGTGAGCCCGCCGGGGTTCTCGCCGTACCGGTCCCCGAACGGCCCGGTACGCAATGTGAGGTCCAACATCCGCTCCGGGCCGCCGTGGTCGTACAGCTTGCGCAGCGTCGCGCCGTCGAGTCCCCGGGTGAAGGCCAAGTAATCGAAATAGCCGTCGTCGATTGCGCCGACGTCGACGTCCTCGGCGGGTGTACCGGTGCATAGGCCGGTCAGCCGGATCAAAATCTCCCACTCGTGCGGGCGGTCGCCGGGGTCGAAAACCGGGGCCGAGTAGTTCGCGACGCTGTGGATCGCAAATTGCAGTACCAGGTCGTCGTGATGCGGCTGCTCGAGGGCCGACAGCCCAGGCAGGATCACATCGGCGTGACGCGTCGTCTCGTTGAGCCAAAGGTCGACCGAGATCATCGCGTCCAGCATCGGCAGCACCTCGTCGAGTTTGTCACCGCCGGGCGTGGACAACACCGGGTTGCCCGCGACCGTGATCAACGCCTTGAGCTGGCCGTCGCCGGGCGTGGCGATCTCTTCGGCCATGCATGACACCGGCGTTTGTCCGAGAACCTCCTTTGCGCCGCGCACTCGGGTACGCCACCGGCCGAACTCGGGGATGCCACCCTCCAGACCCGGCAACGGCTGCGTGGTGATCGACCAAGCTGTCGGTCGCGGAAACATCGCGCCACCGGGTTTGTCGAAATGTCCGGTCAAGATGTTGATCACGTCGACCAGCCAGCTGGCCAGGCTCCCGAATTCCTGGTTGCACAACCCGATTCGGCCGTACACCACTGATTTCTCGGTGCCGGCGAGGTCACGTGCCAGCCGACGGATTCGATCTTCGTCGATGCCGGTGACGGCGCTTACCCGCGCCGGCGGCCAATCCGTGGCGACCCGTCGCATCGTGTCGATGCCGTCGACGTGCGGTGCGGGGTTGATCAAGTTCTCGTCGAACAGGGTGTGGGCGACGGCGAGCAGCAGCGCCGCATCGGTGCCCGGAACGATCGGAAGCCACTCGTCGGCGCGGGCCGCGGTCAGCGTTTGCACCGGGTCGATCACGATCACCTTGCCGCGTTTGCGAATCGCGTCGATCAGGCCCATCACGTCGGGCGCGGCCAGCAGGGAACCCTGCGACGCAGCGGGGTTGGCACCCATGATCACCAGCAGGTCGGTGCGTTCGATGTCGGGCACCGGAAAGGTCCACCAGCCGCCGTACATCAGGTGCGACGACAGGTTCTTTGGCCATTGGTCGACTGTCCCTGGCGAATAGGTGACCGGCATGCCGGACATGCCCAGCAGCACACCCGCGTAGCGGGCCAGCGAAAACGAGTGCGCCAGCGGGTTACCGGTGTAGGCGGTGACCGCACCGATCCCGTATTCGCTGATCACCGGCATAAGCAACTCGGTGCAGCGGCGAAACGCCGCGTCCCAGCTGACCTCCTGCCAACGCCCATCGACCTTGATCATCGGGCGGCGGATGCGGTCCGGGTCGTCGTGCAACGCGCCCAGCGAGGTGCCCTTCGGGCAGAGGTGTCCGCGGCTCCACACATCGTCGCGGTTGCCGCGAATCTTCGAGACCTTGCCGCCTTCGACGTGAATCTCTAGACCGCACATCGCTTCGCAGAGTGGACAGGTGCGTACATACCTGCCGTCTTCGGCGTTCACCATCCGCTCACTCTATTCCGCTACTTGTGGTAACGGAAGTGGTGGGGGGTGGCGCTCGGTGTGTCAGGCTATCCTGACAGCATGAGCGTCGCGGATGGCTGGGAGCAGGCCCGACAAGCGTGGCGGCGGCTGGCGGCGGACAGTGGACACCCGCCTGACGGTGACGACGGGCTTCGCCTCCTATCCGATATCGCTGTGGTGCGCCGGATGCTCGACCAAGCGGAATTAGCGGCGGTTCGAGCCGCTCGCCTGCACGGCAAGTCCTGGGCTGAGATCGCTACTTATCTAGGCGTCACAAGGCAGTCTGCGTGGGAGCGATGGCGTGACCTCGACGACTCCCCCGGTAGTGGCGAGTCCGAGCGCGGTGTTCTTGCTGACGCCGCCTCGCATCTGGTGAAGATCCGCGCCCAAGAGCAGCGTCGGGCATCGAAAGTGCTGGTGCCCAACGTTGTTGGGCTGGAATGGACGAAGGCCCGTGACGTGCTCGCCACCCAGGGACTGACGGCGATCAACGCCCAACCGGACACCCCAACCGACCCGACAAGCGGAGGCTGGGTTGTCACCGACCAGAGCCCGGAGTCCGGCGCACGGGTCAGGGCCGGATCGGTGGTCCGATTGTGGCTGCGGGGTGACGGCGATGCCGGTGTCCGTGAGCCGCGACGCCCGCGACCCACGCCCCGATCGGCTCGCGAGATGTTGCCTGACCCGCACGACCAGGCCATCGGGTAACTGAAGGCGAGCTCAGATGATGCCCATGCCCTGGGCTACGAGCGCGAGCCCGACGAATGTCAACATGACCACCAGGACCTGGCGGCGATGTGACCGCGCCCAGTCGTGTAGGCGTCGAAGCAATGCTTCAGTCTTGGTTGGTGCGACCAGATTGCTGAGCAGAACGATCTCGACCACCGTGAGCGTCTCGACGATGAACACGATGGCGGCGCCGATCTGCGTGCCGATCAGGGCTCCCGACGGCACGATGGCCGCGAGTCCCAAAACCACCAAAGCTGGGTTGGGCGCCGCGAAAAGGCCGATCGCCAGCGCGACCCACAGCGAGCCGCTTTCCCACGCGTTGTTGGCGCGGCTCAGTAGCCGCGAGATCGGGTTGGATGCATTGGAGTCCGCTACCAAGGTGGATGCGTTGGCGCCCGGTGCCGGCAGTCGCGCGCGCTGACGCGCGAAAAAGCGCACTGCCATGAGGGCGGTGACAAATAGCACGAGCGCACCCATCGCAATTTCGATGTGCCGGACCGCGGAATTGGCGGGCTTGGCAGGGTTGGCCAAGTCGTGCACAAAAGATGAAAACACCGGTGTGAAATGCAACGTCAAAATCGGGACCAGTAATAAGACAACACCGCCCAGCGCGCAACCGACCCAGTAGACGAGCAGGTTTTGCGCGGGCCGTGGCCTGGAAATGAGAAGAACGTTGAAGCCGAGGCGCACCGGGTCGAGTGCTATCGGAAGCGCCAGCAGCGCCAGCGAGCTCCACATGTCGGAAAACCTAGCCTGCCGCCCCGGGCGTCAGAGAGCCGAGGCCTAGCCGTGAAATTGGCTATCGGACTTGCGCTTTCAACAATTGCTGATAGATACCACCGAGAAAGCCGAAGATATGACGATGGACGATGCAACGGTTGCCGGCGCACTGCTTGCCGACCGAGTGGCGGTCGTGACCGGCGGCGGCGGCGGTATCGGCGCGGCGACTGCGCGGTTGTTCGCGCAACACGGCGCCCACGTCGTCATTGCGGATATCGACACCGAACTTGCTCAACAGACTGCCGACGACATCAGCAAGTCTGGCGGGTCAGCCGTCGCGTTCGTCGTCGACGTCCGCGACGCCGACCAGGTCAGCGGTTTGGCGCGGTCGGTACTCGAGCGCCATGGCCAGGTGGATGTCCTGGTGAACAACGTCGGCCACTGGTTGCGTCACCCGGGCGACTTCGTCCATACCGACCCCCAACTGTGGGACGAGCTCTACCGGATCAACCTGCACCACGTCTTTCTCGTCACCCACGCCTTCCTGCCGGCCATGATCGAGCGGCGCGCCGGCGCAATCGTCAACGTCTCGTCCGTCGAGGGGTTGCGCGGCTACCCCGAGGACCCGGTCTACGCTGCCTTCAAAGCCGCCGTCATCCACTTCACCCGCAGCCTCGCCGTGCAGGTAGGCCGCGACGGCGTACGCGTCAACGCGGTCGGCCCCGATGTCACCGAATCACTGCAGGTGCCGTACTCGCGGTGGCTCTCCGCGGAAGAGCAGCGGCAATGGCCGCAATGGGTTCCGGTCGGACGGATGGGACTGGCGGAGGACCAGGCCCGCGTGATCCTGTTCCTGGCCTCCGACCTGTCGGCGTTCGTCACCGGCCACACGATCCCGACCGACGGCGGCACCGGCGCAGCGGGTGGATGGTTTCGCTCGTCGCGCCGACCCGACCGGGAATGGACGAATCGGCCCGTCGCGCCGTGACGGTCAGCTCGGCTCGCGCAGCGGCATGCCGGCGGCGCGGTAGATCGCATCGATAACCGTCATGTTCTCGATTGCGTCTTCGGGCGTAGTCTTCACCGGTTCGCCATGTAGCACGGCCGCGGTGAAGGCATCCAGCTGGTAGGCGTAGGAGGCGCGGCGCGGAAAACGCTCGACACGTTTGCCGGCAGCTGATCGGACGGAGAGCCGATTGAACATCTGCGGCAGCACCGGATTGAGCGCACGCAGCTCGCCCTTGTCACCAATCACGTGAGCGCTGATCTCCAGCAGCCGCGACGACCACATCGAGCAACGGATCCGGCCGGTATGCCCCTCGGCAAACCGCACCTCGGCCGTCATCGCCCGGTCAATTTGTGGTTCGCGCAATTTCGGCTGCGCTGAAACGACTTCCGGGGTTGAGCCCCCGAACGTCCGGACCATGTGGACCGCATAGCACCCAGCGTCCATGGTTGCGCCGCCGGCGAGCGCGTAGTTGTAGCGGATGTCGGAGAACTTCGGCAGCGGAAAGCACAGCGCCGCCTCGACCCGCTGCAGCTTGCCTAGTTCGCCTGAGGCGATGATCTCCTCGATACGCAGAGTCATCGGGTGGTAGCGGTAGTGGAACGCCTCCATCACGACTCGGTCCGACTGTGCGGCCAGTTCGGCGATCTCGCGGGCTTCGGCGGCGTTGGCGGTGAACGGCTTTTCGCACAGCACGTGCTTACCGGCGGTCAGTGCGGCCCGAGTCCATTTGCCGTGCAGGCCGTTCGGCAGCGGGTTGTAGATGGCGTCGATATCCGGGTCGGCGAGCAGCGCGTCATAGCTGTCGTGCACGCGGGCGATGTCGTGTTTGGCCGCGAATGCCCGAGCGCGTGAGACGTCGCGCGCAGCCACGGCGGCTACCACGACGTCGTTGTTTGTTTTGGCCGGTTTGATGAGCGCCGGCGGCGCGATACGCGCTGCACCCAGTACCCCAATTTGCACGGGATCAGGCTACTTGGCGACGCGGAATTTTGGCGGAAGATAAACGTCGAACGTTAAGCCTTGCGATCTTGAATTACATCGAATTGAACAAACCCCGTCATCTGAGTGTGCGGCGGGCCGAAATGCGTTTTTTCTCAGCAACCTCACTTGAATTATTAATGTCGCACGCAGGCTGGACGCCTACCGTCGCCCCATGACTGCGGTCGGTGAGCTGGTCCGGTTCCCGGCGAGTCAGTGGTCGGGGCCCCCACCGTTGCGGTGCCCCCGCGGTCATCTGATGCGGCGGGAACGGATGCTGTCCGGCAGCACTGAATGCTCGTGTGGACGCCACTTGACGTGGCGATGTCACTGTGGCGCCGTGACGTATAGGCCCGAGCTGGGCGAGAAATGCGTTCTGCCTCGCCGGCCCGCGGTGCCTGCAGGCATAACGCGACTCGCCAAGCTTGTCCAACGACGGCCGAATCGTAGTGAGGATTGCAGTTCACAAGTGGCGCGAGACACCCGGGGGCGTAAACGGCATGTCAAAGTCCCGTAAAAAGCCCTCAGGTCTCTCGCACTCAAGCCACTGGACTGGGTACATTTTTTAAGTTGGATTGCCGGGCTTTTGGCCCGCCCTAGCTGAGGAAGAAGGCCATGCCTCCCCTTGAAGCGCGGCTCCGCGAAGAATTGCGCAACTGCTCCGTCGAGTTACGACAACTTGCGTACACGCTGCAGAACGGAATAGGCGAGCACGACCTGCTTCGATTGTCCGAGCGAATGCGGGCCAGCGCCGACGATGCGGTCCGCCGCGGCGC
>Ga0209040_10002713_pt1 | contig 13752 bp, 15 predicted proteins | sample BogFormECP12_OM3_FD_188240 | JGI IMG/M metagenome (GOLD analysis project Ga0209040, IMG submission 188240) | Bog forest soil microbial communities from Calvert Island, British Columbia, Canada - ECP12_OM3 (SPAdes) (version 2) | ecosystem: Environmental > Aquatic > Freshwater > Wetlands > Bog ...
GGCGCAATGTCTCAGGGCTCCTACCCGCGTCAATAGGCAACAGGTGTTGCAGTACGCCAGCGGCGACGCGATAGGTCATCAGGGCGGATAGGTGAGCCTGCAGGAGGTCCAGCTCGGGCGTCGATCGGCATCGCGATGGCCAACACACGCCCGTCTCGGTGCGATTGCAGGCAGGGCACTGAAACCGGGGAAGCCGCACCGTCACTTCGCCGAACAGCGTCGCGATGCAGTGCCCCCGCCAGTCCTTCAGGTGGCATTTTCCGGCGCAGGACGGGCAACGCGGCCGCAGCTGCCCATGGCGGTCGACCTGCCCGGAAACCACCGCTCGTTGAACGCTCGCCAGAAGCTGCTTCGCTTCGGGCAAGGTCAAACCCAAGCTCGCGATATCGCCAAGACCTTCCGGCCGGCAGATCTCTACCAGATCGGTACTCAGGCAGCGGGCATCATCGCCGGTCGCAATTAGTCGCTGACCCCGAGGACGGCGACCATGCAAGCGGGTCATGTTGGTCTTCGCCCAGGTCTCATCGACGAAGACCAGCCGCGCCGCGGAGATTTTGTCTTGTCGCTCTTTCCACTGCCTGCGCCGGCGGGCCACGTCGGCGCGATCCTGTTCGCTGGCGCGCAGGCTTTTTTTGAAGCTGAGGCCTATGTGGTCGAGGAAATGCCACACGCCGTAATAGCTGACAGTGACGCCGCGCTTGATCAGCTCGGCCAGCAATGCGCGGCCAGTGATGTCGGGTTTCTCGGCGAGCCGGGCTCGAATCCACGCCGCCTCATCGGCCAGCGCGAACGGCTTCTTGCCACCCATCGGCCGTGCCGCGGGACCGCCGGTTTCCGTGGCCCGCTTGGTCCAGCGGATCGCCGAGGAGTGGCTGACCTCGAAACGCTTTGCCGCTTTCATGCCGCCAGCCACCACGGCGACCACGCGTTTGCGTAGGTCCAGAGAATACGGAGCTCCCATACATGGCTGGCCTCCACTCCAGCCAGCACCTCGAATCAGAAACAAGCCCGCGTTGGGAACCCCCGCTGGCCGATACATGCTCCGATCCCGGAGCGAACGGCGAACGTTATAACACTTTCAGGCACCCGGAACACAGCGGCTAGAAAATCGTCGTGGGTGACGGAATTTTGGCTTGCGCGGGTGATCGCTTTATGATTCGGCGCCTGGGCGACGGGCCAAGCTGGGTACGGCCTCTATCATTTATCTAAGAAGATTTACTATCAATCGCGTTCGGCAGGTTTCGTATCTGTTCAATTTGGGAGAGCGGTTCCATGACCGAAGTTCGCAGAGGAACCGACAGCCTGGGCGTGGTGGAGGTGCCGCTGGCAAGCTGTGGGGGGCGCAGACGCAGCGCTCGCTGGAGCATTTCAGCATCGGCCAGGACCTGATCCCGCGTGAGCCCACAATAGTGGCCTCGCTTGCCGCCGGATACCTGGATCGCCACAATGTGAAATCTGGGATGCATAACTGAACTGAACAGAACACTTCCGAGAGAGGAGAGACAAATGGCTGCTTCCAATACTGCCACCAGCAAACGGGGCATCGACCTCCTGCACGATCCCAGGCTCAACAAATCGACCGGCTTTACGGAGGCCGAGCGGCAGGCGCTGGGGCTGGTCGGGCTGGTTCCCGATGTGACCGAGTCGATCGAGACTCAGCTGAGTCGCGTCTTGCTGCAGCTCAAGAGCAAGGCCACCGACCTCGACCGGTTCATTCATCTGATGAACTTGTGCGAGACCAATCAGACGCTCTTCTATCGCACCTTGATGTCGGACCCGGCCCGTTTCCTGGAGATCGTCTACGACCCGACGATCGGGGAAGCCTGCCTGAAGTTCGACCATATCTTCCGCCGCCCGCAGGGAATGTATCTGTCGATCACCCGGAAGGGGCACGTCAAGGAGGTGCTGCGCAATTGGCCGGTCAAAGACGTGCGCTTCATCTGCGTGACCAACGCCGGCCGCATCCTTGGCCTGGGCGATTTGGGCGCCAACGGTATGGGCATTCCGATCGGCAAGCTGCAGCTTTACACCGCGGCGGCGGGCGTGCCACCCGAGGGCCTGCTGCCGATGTATCTCGATTCCGGCACCAACAACGAGACCTATCTGCGCGACCCGCTCTACGTCGGACTGCGGCAGCATCGCCCCTCGACCGAGGAGCTGTACGCCTTTGTAGACGAGTTGGTGGAAGCGGTTCAGGAGGTCTTCCCGAACTGCTGCATCCACTTCGAGGACTGGACCGGGACAGACGCGATCGCTCTGCTTGCCCGCTATCGCGATAAGGTCTCCTGCTACAATGACGACATCCAGGGCACCGGCGGCGTCACGCTCGCCGGGCTGATCAACGCGCTCAAGCTCACCGGCGGCCGGCTCGAGGAGCAGCGGATCCTCTTTCTCGGCGCCGGCTCCGCCGCCATCGGCCTCGCCGACCTGATTGTCTCCGCGCAGGTCCAGCACGGCGTCGCGCCCGAGGTAGCCCGGCAACGGATCCGGATGTTCGATACCCAGGGACTGGTGGTTGCGGGGCGTCCCGGCCTTGCGGCACACAAGCTGCCCTACGCACACAAGCTGCCGCCCAGCAAACCCTTCAATCATCTCGACCTGGCGACCGAGCACCCGCAGATCGTCGCGGCCATAGAGGATTTCAAGCCGACGGCTCTGATCGGCGTCAGTACCGTAGGCAAACTGTTCTCGCGGGAGGTCGTCGAGGCGATGTCGCGCCACAACGAGCGGCCGATCATCTTTGCCCTGTCCAACCCAATCGAGAAGCACGAATGTCTGCCTGAGCAGGCCTACGCCTGGTCCGGGGGCAAGGCGGTCTATGCCGGCGGCGTGCAATTCCCGCCGGTTCACCTCGCCGGCCAGACGTTCCTGCCTTCGCAGGCCAATAACCTGTATATCTTCCCCGCCGTCGGCATGGCCATTTACGCCACGAACGCGAAGCGTGCGACCGATGAAATGTTCATTGAGGCCGCACATGCCGTCGCCGACCAAGTGACCTCCGACCAGTTGAAGCTTGGGATGCTGTTCCCGCCGCAGTCGAACATCCTGGAGGTCGAGGTTCAGACCGCCGCGCGAGTAGCCAAGCTCGTCTTTGATGCTGGCCTGGCCCATGTGGATCGTCCGGCCAATATGGAGACATTCATTCGACGGCACGTCTACAAACCTGAGTATCAATCACTCGCGTGAGTCGGTTTGCGAGCTGACCCGCGCTTTGCCGCTTTCCTGCCAGCGAGGTGCATCATGACAGCATTGACCGCGAATACGAGCGAACCTTCCGGACCTTCCGAATTCGTCATCAGACGAATCGGTGCGGTCGGTCTCGGCCATATGGGACAGGCTTTTGCCGTCAATCTTGTCGAAGACGGTCATCAGGTGTCGGTCTATGACCGAGATCCGAAGCGAGCAGCGGCAGTGACCGGCGCTCGCGCTGCTGCACGGCTCGCCGATCTTGCCGCCTGCGATGTCGTGGTGACCTCGCTGCCCGATGACGATGCGCTGGCGGCGGTGGCGCTCGGGCCCGAGGGTTTGGCGGGCGTTCTCGCGCCAAATGCGGTCCACATTTCGACGAGCACGGTCAGTCCCGCCATGTCCCGCCGCGTCGCCGAGGAGCATGCGCGCCATCGCCAAGGGTACGTCGCCGCTCCGGTGCTCGGGAACCCGGACTTCGCAAAAGCACGCAAACTGTTCGTTCTCGCCGCAGGCCCAACTCCGGAACTGGAAAAGGTCCGTCCGCTGCTCGAACGCCTTGGCCAGCGGCTGTTTGTCATCGGCGAAGACGCCGGATTGGCCAACCTTGTGAAGCTCGCTGCAAACGTCCTGACCGCGACAACGCTCGAGTGCATGGGCGAGGTGTTGGCCCTCATGCGAAAAGGCGGCGTCGACGCCCACCTCGCGTTCGATGTGCTGACAAATTCACTGTTCGATTCCCGGATCCACAAGAGTTACGGCGAGAAGATTGTCGAAGGTCGCTACAGTCCGCCCGGAATGACGGCGCCGCTCGCCGTCAAGGATCTCCGGCTCGCGCTGGCCGAAGCCGAACGCGAGGCCGTCCCGATGCCCGCCGCGAGCCTCGTCCACGATCGCTTGGTCGCAATGGTGGCTCGCGGGTGGGCTGAACTGGACTGGTCGGCTCTCGGTCTGCTCGCGGCAGTCGATGCGGGCCTGAACGACGGTCGCTGAAGAGGAGCGGCAGGCTCAGTTTACGGGCTCGTTGGGCAAGAAGACCGCGCCGATTCTTTCCCCGGCTATCGCGACCAACCATAGGTAGCGCGAATGTGGACGTGGCTTTTCGTGGCCGGCCTTTGGGCCGGAGCGCAGAATGCGCTAGCCGGCGGCGGTTCGTTTGTGACTTTACCGGCGCTCATTCTCTCGGGCCTCGATCCACGCGCCGCGAACATCACCTCGACGATTGCCCTCTTTCCAGGCCAGGTAACGACCGGACTGGTGGGGCGTCGGATGGTGTCTGGCGCGGACCACCTGTCTTTTCGAGCTCTCTTCGTCATCAGCCTGGCGGGTGGCGCCGTCGGCGCAACCCTATTGCTTGAGACACCGGCAGATTTCTTCGCGAAGCTCGTACCCTGGCTAGTGCTCTTCGCGACGCGGCCTTCGCTTGGGACAGCTTTGTTCAGAAGAGATCGCAGGCGATGGTGGCCATGGGCCCGATAGCTGCGGGAAGCATTCAGTTTCTCATCGCCATTTACGGCGGCTATTTCGGTGGCGGCATCAGTCTTTTGATGCTTGCCACCTTAACGGCCGCCGGCCTGCAGGTCCACGCCGCTGAAGCCACGAAAAACGTGCTCGCGGGGGTAATGAACGCGTCTGCAGTCGCAGTCTTTGCCTTCTCCCACGATGTCTCCTGGCTGCCAGCGTTGGTGCTTGGTGGCGCGGGGATCGTCGGCGGTCTGCTTGGCGCCTGGTCGCTGAGGTGGGTCAACGATAGGACGCTTCGCATCGGCATAGTCACGTTGGGCATCGCACTAACTGTGGGGCTCTTTCTGTACACTCCTTCATGAACGGCGACCCACACCCCTTGTGGAGGTCAGCCAGATGCCCGATGTGCAGAATCGTCTAGCAGTTTGCTGAAAAAGTCCATCGGCTTCGAAATGTTCGAACGAAAGGAATCAGGTTGGGCCGCCTCGCGAATCGATCGTTCGGTGCAAGGTGGTTTTCCGAATCAAACTTGCGTGGCGCCCTGGGCCGAAAACCTTTTTCAGCAAACTGCTAGGGGTTCGGGTAGCAACGGAACAGAATTACTAGGTAAAAACGTTACGCCTCATCGGCGGGCTGGTTGGGGTCACGGAGCGGACGCAATTCCCCGCGGCCACACGGTCTGGCAGCGTGGAGGATAACGGCCCAGCATGTTGATGTGTTCGTGGCCGAGCGGTGACAGCCGTGCAACATCCTCCTCCCGCACCTGGAAGCCTTCTTCGCGTAGCTGCTTCAAAGCGGCGTCAAATTAGATCGTGTTCCCACAGCACGACAGCATTGACGATCATGCCAAGCGCCCCGAGCTGATCTTCCTGCCCTTGCGTTTGCCGTGAAATACTACCTACGCCAGCATATGCCGTGCCTCGCCGCGATTGAGCTGAACAAGGACGATATACCTCGGTTCAAAATGACAGGGGACTGATCTCGGCTCCTGCGCCTGCGTTCGCTCAGGCCAGAAATGCTGTCACTGTCAGCCAAGCGCAGCCCTGTGGCTCTGCCTGCGAACTTCCGTTGATCGCCGCGTCATCGAGCGCCACGGCCACCTGCTTCGCGATGTCGTCGCGTATCAGCATTTCGATGCTCGGTGTCGCGTTCAAAAGCATCCGTCGGGATAAGCCCTGTTGCCCGGACGCAGTGTGCGGTGTGGCCGATACCTGACCAAAGCCGAGCGCGCTTGGCGTCGGGGATTGGTCTTCCGCAACCGATTGAATTGTGCCTGTTTCCAGGCGAGGGACCGAGATCATGCCGGTCAGCCCGGTCAGATAGCCAACGCCCAGGCTGTCGAGGAACGTGTGCGCGCGCAAACGATCGACGTATTGATCGGCGAGCAAAGTGTCCTGGACGAGAAAGCCACCTGCCGGCCCGGCAGCTGGCGTTCTGGTCGACGCGGCGCTCGACCTTCTTCAGAAAAATCTCGTCAGGGACTAGAAGGCCCCTGCTTTTGCGTCAGACGCGCTTTTCCAATCTCCTGGGAAACTTCGCGCTCGAGGCCGTGGTCAACCGTCGGGTCGAAATGCAACAGCGCCTTGGCGAGGCTGTAATCGGCAAGCTGCTCTGTCCAGCGATTGTCCTGGCGCGCACCTTGGACTGGCACACCAGACATTCTGCGCTCCATGTCGTCGAGTGTCGACTGGCGGAGGATCTCGCCCTCAAGCGCCTTCAGGTCATTGGTGAGCGTATCCCACTTGGGCCTGTGCCTGTTCCGTCAACGCGCCGTCAGACCCGTTGTGGATCGCAGCAAGCTGATCCTCAGGCTGGAGCGTCGCTCCAGTAGTTCGCGCATAGAGGCTTTCGCCATCGCAAAAACCGTTCCTTGCGGTTGATCGCGCGATGCCGGTCGCGGTGTAGGTGTTGAAGGGTGCGCGGGGTTCTGTCACGTCTCGCGCCGTTTGCAATGCGTCGCGTGGCATGAATCTTGTGATAATGCGATCTGCATGATGCCCATCGCGATGCAGGCATGCTGGAGAAAGTGACGGCGTCGGCGGGTTGCCGAAACGTATTGGTTGTGACGGGATCGGCTGCGGAGGAAGTTGCGGAGTTCATCATACTCTCGGCAGAATCGGTCTGCCGCCTCATGCTCCTTGAAGCCGAGCATACATCGGATGCGTCCTTTGATCCCGCGATGGTCTTGTTCAAGTCGATTGTTCAGGTAGACGCTCGTCCTGTGACGTGGTCAGGCTCAACGGACGTTGCGGCCCAAGGTTGAGCGGATCGCGCGTGGGTAAGAATTATGCCCGTCGGTTGTCACCCGCTCCGGCACAAAGCCGGCTACCGACCGTGCCGAGCGGAAGAACCTCCGAGCCGCTTTCATGTCACGGGTCGCGCTCATCATCGTGTCGATGAGATTCCCGTCGCGATCGATCGCCCGATACAGGTAACATGCGGCCATGAACCTTGAGGTAGGTTTCGTCAGCGTACCAGCTCTGACCAGAGCAGCGTCCAATGCCGTGTCGGCGCTTGCGCAACGCCTCGCCCATCACGGGCAACAGCTTCGCCTCCCACCGCCGGATGGACTCATGGCTGACGGTAAACCCGCGCAACAGCATGATCTCGCTCAGGTCCCGCAGTGTCAGCCTGTAGCGCAGCCGGCAGAACACCACGAACGCGATGATGTCGCTCGGCAGCGACGCGCGATTGAGGACACCGTCGCTACGCTCGTTGAACTGCTGGTCGCAGTCCCGGCACCGGAACCGACGATAGCCTTGCGCTGTCAGATCCGGCCGCTCGGTTACCGCCGCCGAGCCACAGCCCACGCAATCCATCGCAATCTGCCCCGTCATCCCATCCAGCGGCAATCTAGGAAGCCTCCCCACGCGCTACCAGCAGCGCCTGCGCGAGGCGTGACAGAACCCTCTCGATGCTGCTGTTCTGGTCGATTGTGATGGTGGAACGCTGTGCCGGCACCGCCGTCGGCGATGCATTGGCAAGTCGCCGGGCCGTGGGACTCGGGATACCGATCGCATCCGTGTGCACGGCCGCGCTTACGATCCTCTCACTATGGGTGCGTGCGCAATATTCGCGGCGGTGACCAAGATGTAGGATGCCGAGGCGGCGCTGCTCGCAACAGCGGGATGCGTGCGCTGATGAAGGCTGGGCAAGGAGCGAGCGGCGAGCCTTGAGGAGGGCCGAGCCGCCAAGCGCTTCGCCTTCAACGAAGCGGGGCAAGGAGCGAGCTGCGCCCAGCCCAGAACGCCTGCATCCCGAGAGGATGAGCCGGAGGTGGAACTTAAGGGTTACGGGTCCAGGATCATACCACTGTGGCGAGGGCGAGGCGACTGGATCTTTGGAGCGCCCGTCCACGGCAATCCAGCGCATCCATTCAGTCAATCCTGAAACATGGGTCTGCTAGCGATCGGCGCGCGATCGGTTATAGTGGGAAAGCTTTGATGGGCGTTAACAAGGACGGCGGGAGGCTGTGCTTTGCCGATCGAGATTGAGCGCAAATTTTTGGTAGCCAACGATAGTTGGAAGAGTGCCGTGATCGCCAGCCGACAGCTGCGCGACGGATTGATTGCCCGATTTGACAGCGGCAAGGTCCGCGTTCGTCTCGAGCAGAGCAAGGCATGGCTTACGATCAAGGGCCCGAAGACCGGGTATACTCGACAAGAATTCGAGTATCAGATTTCATATGTCGACGCCGATGGAATGCTCCGTACGCTCTGCAGTGGCCCAATTATTGAGAAAACCCGACACATCGTTCCCCATCGCAGCCTGATGTGTGATGTGGGAGGTCGATGTACATGAGGGTGTCCTTCAAGGGCTTGTCCTTGCCGAAGTCGAGCTTCAGTACGAAGGACAAGAGCTGGCCCTGCCGAGCTGGATCGGAAGGGAAGTTTCTGACGACCCACGATACCGAAAGTCGGCGTTGTTGAGCTGGTGGCGGAGCAGGGCGAAATGTCTGATGGAGGATGATCAGGCACACCGGGCGCCATGAGCTGTGGCCAGAACGCATGAGAGTTTCTGCCAGCCAGCCAGGGAAAAATCATCAGGAACCAAAGTGAACACAGGTACACCTCTCACATCTGGTGATCTGGTTCGGTCCGCCTCCAGAGGCCCGATTCGTTCGCGCTACTCCTTCGGCACAAACGTGTGCAACTTGATCGAGCCATCCGATTCCGTCCGCCGATACACGCCTTGCACCTCGCTCCCGAAGCCAGGAAATAGGTTCGCCGCTCGCTCGAACAGCGTCAGGTAATCGAGCATCGGCTGCGCCCGCCCGCCGAGACGTTCCCCCGGCACCACGGTGGCGATGCCGGGTGGATAGACCAGAATCAGGTTCGCAGCGATGCGGCCAGCGATACGGTCGATCGGCAGCAATTCGACCTCGTTGCGGACCATCCGCTCGACCGCCTCGTGCGGCGGGATCACCATCTCGGGCAGATGTTCTGGCCGGAACTGCCGCCGCTGCAGGCCGCTTGTGTCGTGTTCGCGGAAAAACGCGTGCATCTCCGCGCACAGATCACGCAGTCGCATACCACCATAGCGCGCCGTGCGCTGCTCGGTGAACTCTGTCAAGGCTTCGGCGAGCGGCACATTCGCTTCATGCAATTCCTTGAAGCGAACCAGCGCGCTCAGCAGCGTGCCGGCCTTGCTGGCCTCGACCCCTGGAGTGAGCAAGAACAGAAGGCTGTTCAGGTCATTCTTCTCGCAGACGATCCAGTTGTCGCGCAAAAACTCGGCGACGATCGGAGCGGGAACACCGTGCTCCGCATACTTGCCGGAGCCTCGGTCGAAACCTGGCGTGAGCAGAGTCAACTTGTTCGGATCGGTAATCGCGTAGCCCGGGACGAGACGACCAAACCCGTGCCAGACAGCTCCTGGTGTCAATTCCCACATGGTCGGTTCGGTAGCCAGACGATCAGTCGGCACGTCCTCCCACCGCGTAGGCACGGCCTCGCCATCCGGCCCATTCAGCATCACCTCGTCCGGCACAAACGGATCGAAAAACCAGTTGTGGGCAGGATCGCTGTGCTTCTGGGCATATTCACGCGCCACCAACCGCAGCTTCTTGCGCAGTTCTATGCCCAGCCGGATGGTGTCGTCCCAAAGCACTTCGCCCGACTTCCTCTTCATCATTTGCGCGCCGACATCGAGCGACGCGAACAGCGGATAGAAGGGTGACGTCGAAGCGTGCAGCAGAAACATCTCGTTGAAACGCCGGTGGCCTACTCTTCGATGCTGGCCTTTGATGTGGCGATCTTTCACGTGAATCTGCGACGCTTGAGAGAAGCTGGCGAGCTGCTTGTGCGTCGATTGCGTGGCGACGATGCCGGGCTGGTTCTCATCGAGGTCAGCCAGGCTCATAGCGAACCGGCCGGCGAACAGCGGGTGGAACTTCAGGAATCCAGCCCAGGCTTCATCGAACAGGATATAGTCGCAGAGGTGACCAATCCGTCGCAGCAGCATGCCGACATCGTAGATTGTCCCGTCGTAGGTACATTGCTCGATCACGGCGGCACGGAAGGGCCGCTTGCGCCGCCATGCCTCAGAGTCAGTAACGAGTGGATGATCGCGAACCGCCGAGCGGATCAACTCCTCGTCGAGCGCGTCATAGTCGATCGGCCCGATCAAGCCGTAGCAGTTGCGCTGCGTCGGCAAGAAGATCGGTATGGCGCCTCCCAGGAAGAAGGCACCGTGATGTGCCGCCTTATGGTTGTTGCGATCGAACAGCACCAGATCGCCCCTGGCAAGCAGGGCGGACAGCACGACTTTGTTTGAGGTGGAGGTGCCGTTGAGCACAAAATAGGTCTTCTCGGCGCCGAATATTTGTGCCGCCTGCTTCTGCGCCTCCAGCGCAGGTCCCTCATGGGTCAGCAGGTCGCCTAGTTCGAGGATCGAGTTGTCGAGGTCGTCGCGAAACACCGCTTCGCCCAGATGAGCCACGAAGATGCGGCCGATCGGACTCCGTGAGTAGAAGGCACCGCCGTTGTGGCCGGGGCAGGTCCAAAGCTGGTTTCCTTCCTCGGCATAGTCCACCAACTTGCCGAAAAATGGTGTCTTCAACGATGCCGCGTAGTGTCGCAGATGGCTTACAAGGTTACGGGCGATGAAGTCGGGGGTCTCCTCCGCCAGGAAGATGTAGCCGGTGACCTGGTTCATGACCTCGACCGCCACCTCCTCGAGGCGCTGGCGGCGAACCAGCACGAAGACGGGCAACTCCAATCCCCGCGCGCGCACCAGCGCTATAAGAGCGGCGGCCTTGCTCTGGACGCCACGCTTCCCCCAATCGATCACCATGCATCCGACCGCCGCATCGGCGCGGATCGCGAGTTCGGCTTCCTCCGCCCGGCGTGCCCGCAGCACCTCGAACCCGAGTTTCTCCACCGCGCCTGCAATCTCTTGCAACCGTGCACCCTCGAGCGTTCCAGCCGAAAGGGCGGGGGTACAGAACAGGAACTTGAAATGTCGATCATATTCCATAGGCGATTCCTTGGCCAAAGTTCGCGGCTTGTCCCGAGGACGTCCGGCGGCTTTGTCGGAACTGGGCTGCGGGGAGTCTGTCAGGCCGAAGCGACATTGGCCTCAGCCATTCAAGACCTAGAATTCAGCTGCTGTATGCGGGAAGGTGCCCACTGTCGCAAAACATTCATCTGCGCGCCGCAAGAGCGCCGGTCGCGAGTTCCGGCACCGACCACACTCGATGGGGTGCGCGCACTGTCATCCTGGCATCAGCACGCCCCCTGTAGCGCGACCACCGGGGGCCGGGCCCGGCGCTGGGGCTCATGTCAAGGCTGGAGAGAAAGTGCATCGGCGAGCCGCAGCGAATATCCATTCATGCCCGCGTGCCGCGGAGTGCCCGTTGAGAGGCTGGCGTAGCGGTGCACGGGGGTTCCGCTTCCGCTGGGCAAGATCGTCATGCGGATGAGTTCGTGACACCCGCATCGATACGTGCCTCACGCGGCAGCTCCTCCGGCACGAGACCTGTCACAGCGGTCCGATTTACCAGCCCAACAAGATCAGTACGGAGGATTTCGCCAAGCCCGGAGGGCACAACAAGTCTGGAAGCTGCTTCGGGCGTGAACCAGCGGGTCTTTCGCTGCGACTTCTCCGGCCATTTGCGAAGCTGTCGTTCAACCTCGAGCAGGAAGACCGATACCTCGCAGACCACCCTTCCGCGTGATCTTGCCCGTTTCTCGTAGATGAAAGAGCCGCAGGGGCGATCACCGACAATGGTGCCGATCACGCCGGCTTCTTCGTATGCCTCTCGCGCTGCCGTCGCGGCGGCAGTCAGATGTCGAATGGGCCAGCCTTTGGGAATAATCCAACCGCGCTGGCCTCGGGTCGTCACCAGCAGAAGCCGGACCTCACCTTCCTTCCTCGGTCATCAGGAACGGCAGGGCTCCGTACTGGCACAGAATGTTGTTCTCGCTCGAGGCCATCGTCGCAGATCGGCAGATTCAGCCTGACGTCAGAGCATCCTCGCCCGCGTCGTGGCAAGCGCTTTAGTCAGATCCGCCCTGCCAATGCGGTGCTGCGGCCTTGAACCGGCGCCATCGCTTATTCAGCGCCGCGGCTTCGGCAAGGCGGTCGCGCGCCTGCCAGCCCATGATCACGCCGATGCTTCGCTGGACACCCCGCGCAAGCTCATTTCGCTCGAGCGTAGACAGCAAAGGCGCGGTCATCGCCGCATCGTTGTCATGGCCCAGCGCATCCTGCAGCTTGGCGATGCTCGCGAGGAAACCGGGAATCTGATCATTCCCCCGCAGGGAGTGCCGGAAGAACTCCGCAGTATATCGCAGCTTCTTCAGGGCTATCCGGAGCTGATGACGATCTTCGGGTCGAAGGTGCCGAAAATGCGTACCCTTCCTCACCACCTTCCGATGCTGTTGCGCAAGAGTACAGCTGGCAAAGTCGTGGGCGGTCTCTAGCAGCGCGGCGAGGGATTTGCTCTGCAGCTCATTGCGCCAGCCGCGCGAATGGATCCACTGGCGGAGCGCCAACTGCAGCCGGTTGTACCGCGCGCTGGCAAGCGCCTCGCGGAGACCTGCATAGGCCGCAGCGCGATGCGGCTCCGCCGCTTGCCGCAGCGCCTCGAAGTCAGCCTCGCGGCCGAGTGCTTCGGACGGCGCGCGAAGGGTGTCGGTGACGAAGACATCCCACTCACGCGCCGCGCCAAGCACCCTTCCGAGCCACTTTGCTTCAGCGTTGAATGCTTCCAGCGTCGGCAAGCCGAGCTGTCGGTGCAGCAGCGCCGAAATTGTCCGCATCCGCCGTAGCGCGACCCGCATCTGGTGGACGCCCTCGGGGTCGAAACCTGCTTCCGCCACTGCCTGGTTCGCCAGCAGGTGGTCCTGGCAGCTGCCCAGCAGCATGCCGATAATGTCGTCGATAGTATGGTCGGGGCTGATGGCGGGGGATGCTGCCTTCGTGGACTTTGGGCCCACGCCAAAGGCAAGACTGTAGCCCCGATCGGACTTGCTCCGGGTGCCGAGCCTGAGCGGCGCGATTTCCAGCAGCTGCAGGCCAAGGTCGTACAGCGCCCGCAGATCTCCGGACTTCAGCTCGAGCTCGACCTCGCTCACCGGCTCCCGATGCTCGCCCGCCTCGATCACGCCGTCATCAAACGCGACCTCGACCACGGCGCCCGGGAGATCGAGCTGTTGCGTCCGACGGTGTACCTTGGTCGTGAACACTGGACCAACCACGCACGACCCAAGCCCGTCCAGCGGGGCGCCGATCTCGTCAGCGGGCAGCAAGGACAGCGCCGGTGCCGTACCGGCGACCTCGGTTTCCCATTCGGCGCGGACGAACGGCTCCCCTGGAGCCGGACCGCGCTTGAGGGTCTGGATGAACCCGTCGCCGCTCCGCCTGACCCTGAGCGACAATCCGTTGCTGAACAACGCGCGAGCCGGTGTATCGTAGTAAACAGCCTCAAGCTGGCGTGCGGAGGCCGTGTCTCGCGCGTAGCGTGCGATGGTTGGTGCTTCGCGCAGCTGCTCGAGGGTGCCTACCGGAGCAAGGAGCTTGAGCTCTGCCTCAGCGCTGGCGATCGGCCGTCTATGGGCTGCAGTCTCCACCGCTCCGTCCTGGAGGGCGTCGATTCTC
>Ga0209040_10002715_pt1 | contig 13748 bp, 12 predicted proteins | sample BogFormECP12_OM3_FD_188240 | JGI IMG/M metagenome (GOLD analysis project Ga0209040, IMG submission 188240) | Bog forest soil microbial communities from Calvert Island, British Columbia, Canada - ECP12_OM3 (SPAdes) (version 2) | ecosystem: Environmental > Aquatic > Freshwater > Wetlands > Bog ...
TGTGCCGCGCGCCTCGTAGCGCTCGCGCCAGCCCATGTCGGGGTCGTCCTGGACCATCTTGCGCAGCTTCAACACCCCGTGCATCAGCGCCTCGGGGCGCGGCGGGCAGCCGGGGACGTGCACGTCGATCGGCATGAACTTGTCGGCAGGCACGAGCGCGTAGTTGTTGAACACCCCCATCGAGCTGCAGCACGCGCCCATCGAGATCGCCCACTTGGGCTCGAGCATCTGGTCGTAGATGCGCCGTACGATCGGGGCCATCTTCATGGACACGCGCCCGGAGAGGATCAGCAGGTCGGCCTGCCGGGGCGAGGCGCGGAAGGCCTCGTAGCCGAAGCGCGCGACGTCCACCCGCGCGGCCACGATCGACATCATCTCGATCGCGCAGCAGGCCAGCCCGAAGGTGGCGGGGAAGAAGGAGTTCGAGCGCGCCCACGCGACCGCCTTGTCGAGCGTGGTCGTCATGATCCGCTCTTCGACATGGCGCTCGAGGTCGCTGCCCTCGAGCTGCGCCGAGGGGTTCGGGCCCTCGAGGTCGCCGCCGCGCAACAGCTGCCTCGCGTTCAGCGTGCGTATGCGCAGGGCCTCGCCGCCCGCGCCGGCGACGGGCCCGTCGAGCCGCGCTCGCTTCATCTCCACTCCAGGGCTCCCCGGCGCCAGACGTAGACGAAGGCCACGAACAGGAGCACGATGAACACGATCGTCTCGGCCAGCGCGTAGGTGCCGTACGCGCGGAGCTCGACGGCGATCGGGTAGAGGAAGACGACCTCGATGTCGAACAGTATGAAGAGCATCGCGATCAGGTAGAAGCTGATCCCGAAGCGCAGCCCGCGCCTGATCTCCGAGGGCAGGCCGCACTCGTACGGATCCTGCTTGTGAGGGGTCGCGCGGCGGGGGCCGAGGACCGAGTTCAACATCCCGAAGGCCACGCCCACGGCGCCACCGAGCAGGATGAAGATGATCGCCGGGAGATAGCTGCGCAGCACCGCGCGCTGTTATATCACTGCTTGTGGCAGGGTGTTACATAGTGGCAATCGACTCGAAACGCTAGCGGTGCGCGGGCGGGAATCGGCACGATGACCGAAGCGGTGGTGGCGGGCGCGCTGGCGGTCGCCGTGCTGAACGCGATCGCCGCGCTGCTCGGCGGCTGGCTGTGGTTTCGCGGGCTTCCCGGCGAGCGCCGGGCGGTCGGCGCCTTCTGGGTGATGCTGCGGGTGGGGCAGGGCTCGGCGGTGGCGCTGGCGATCGCCGTCGGGTCGCTGGCCGCCGCCGGCCACTACTCCAGCGAACGTCTCTTCTACCTGTATGCGCTGCTGCCGCTCGCTGTCGCCTTCGTGGCCGAGCAGCTGCGCGTCGCCTCGGCCCAGACGATCCTCGATCAGCGCGCGATACCGGACGCCCAGGCGGTCGCCGGGCTGCCCGAGCCCGAGCAGCAGGCGCTCGTGGGGGCGATCGTCCGCCGCGAGATCGGGGTGATGGCCCTCTCGGCGCTGGTGGTCGTGTTCCTCGCGCTGCGCGCCGCGGGCACGGCCCACGGGTTCTGAGCTGGCCTATATATTCCCCCGCGCATGAGGCTCGCCGCCACGTCGATTGTCCTGCTGGCCTGTGCCGCGCTCGTGGCCGGGTGCGGAACGCAGGGGATCCAGCTCGCCAAGACCGACCCCGACTACAGGGGAGCGGTGCTCTTCCGCGACCATTGCTCCGGCTGCCACACGCTGGCCGTGGTGGGCGCGGAGGGCTCGGCCACGAGCATCTCCAACCGCCTGAAGACCAACGGGCCCAACTTCAACTTCCGCAAGGAGAACGTCGAACAGGTGCTCTATGCGCTGCGCAACGGCGGCTTCTCCGGAGCGATCATGCCCGAGAACATCCTCGTCGGCGAAGACGCCCGGGACGTGGCGAGGTTCCTGTCGCAGTACTCGGGGCTGCAGGCGCAGAAAGTCCCCACCACCAGCATCCAGCTGTCCACCAAATAGGCGGCCCGCGGGTCGATCGCAATCCCACCCGCCGTGCTCGACCTCAAGCTCATCCGCGATGACCCCGACGGCGTGCGTGCCGCGCTCGCGCGGCGCGGCCCCGCGGCGGCCGCGGCGCTGGACCGCGTGATCGCGCTGGACGAGCGCCGCCGGCGTCTGCTGCCCGAGCTCGAGGGGCTGCGGGCCGAGCAGAACGAGGCCAACGTGCGCATCCGCGAGGCCGGCGACGCGGCTGAGCGCGCGAGCGAGATCGACGCGATGCGCGCCGTGGCCGCGCGCGCGAAGGAGCTCGAGCGCGAGGTGGGCGAGGTCGAGCTCGAGCTGCACGGCGCGCTGACGCCGCTGCCGAACCTGCCCGACCCCTCGGCCGCTCCCGGGCCCGAGGACGAACTCGTGCGCGAGATCGGCGCCACCGGCGAGCTCGACTTCGAGCCGCGCGATCACCTCGAGCTGGCGGGCGAGGCGATCGACATGGATCGCGCGGCCAGGCTCTCGGGCTCGCGCTTCGCGTATCTCAAAGGCGAGTTGGTGATGCTCGAGCTGGCACTCGTGCGCTGGGCGCTCGAGAAGCTGCGCCGGCACGGCTTCGAGCCGGTCATCCCGCCGGTGCTCGTGCGTGAGCGGGCCCTCTTTGGGACGGGCTTCCTGCCCGACACCGAGCAGCAGCTCTACAGCTTGCCCGCGGACGAGCTGTTCCTCGTGGGCACATCGGAGGTGGCCCTGGCCTCGCTGCACGACGGCGAGATCATCGACGGCGAGCGCCTGCCGCTGCGCTATGCGGGCTTCTCGCCCTGCTTTCGCCGCGAGGCCGGCGCGGCGGGCAAGGACACGCGCGGCATCTTCCGCGTGCACCAGTTCGACAAGGTCGAGATGTTCAGCTTCGTCGCGCCCGAGGACTCGCCGCAGGAGCACGAGCGCATCCTCGCGATCGAGGAGGAGATCCTCGGAGAGCTGGGCCTGCCCTACCGTGTCGTCAACATCGCGGTCGGCGACCTCGGCAGCTCGGCCGCCAAGAAGTACGACTGCGAGGCGTGGCTGCCGAGCCAGGGCCGCTACCGCGAGCTGACCTCCTGCTCGAACACGACCGACTACCAGGCGCGGCGCCTGAACATCCGCACGCGCGCGCACAAGCGCACGTGCACGCCGCACACGCTCAACGGCACCGCCGTGGCGGTCGGGCGCACGATCGTGGCGCTGCTCGAGAACGGCCAGCAGGCGGACGGAAGCGTGGAGCTGCCGGCGTGCCTGGCGCCCTACGGCGCGGCCGAGCGCCTGCCGCCCGCCGCCGCCTGACTCGCCGCTGCGGCGCGCCGCCGCTAGCCGATCTCGAAGTCGATCGAGCGCGGGCTGCCGTGTGCGGGCGTGAGCGTCAGTCGGTAGACGCCGGGCGCGAGCGTGCCGCGCCCGCGCAGGCGCCGGCGGTTGTGCCCGCCGAAGGCGGTGAACGTGAGCGAGTCGCGCAGCGGCTGCCAGCGCGCGTGCCGGTGATGTGAGACGCGCTTGGACAGCGTCGCGCGCACGCTCGTGGCGGCGCTCAGCACGCAGCTGAATTCCAGCTGGGAGACGCGCGGGTGGCTGTTGTCGAGCGCCACCATCGCGCTGAATGTGAGCGCCACGGCGGAGAGCTGGACTGCGCTCGAGCTGGCGCCCGGGGGGCCTGCGGGCGCCACCGGCGGCGAGGAGCCGCCCGTGGCGCCTTCAGGGCCCGCGGCGGGGGTGCTGCTCGGCGTAGCGCTCGGGGCGGGGGCGGGGCCGCCGCCACCGCCGGGGGTCCCCCCGCCTTCCTTGACGGGCTCAAACGCGGTGATCCCGTCCGGGGTGCCGACGCCGGTGGGGCCGTCATAGCCGGGGCCCGCCAGGCAGATGAGCTCCGAGTGGCAGCTCGCTTTGGCCTCGGCTTCGGCGGTGCAGCGCGACAGGCCGGTGACGCCGTTGTAACTGGCGCATTTGCCGTTGGAGCCCGTGAGGATGTCGTGCAGGGAGGAGGGGGAGAGCAGCTCGTTTTCGTACAGGGTCTCGGCGGGATAGCTAACGCCGCCGCTGCCGCCGGCGAGCGCGAAGGTGGCCGCGATCAGCGGCGATGCGAGGCTCGTGCCCCCGACGGTGCACCACGGGCCGTCGTGCACTTCGCCTTCTTCTTCATAGGGGCACTTGGCGGCTGAGTCATAGACCGCCACGCCGGTGTAGGGGTCCGCGTCGGCGGCCACGTCGGAGACCGCGCGTTTGTTGGCGCAACCGACGGCGCTCCAGTCCGAGAGCGACTGCTGCCACGGCTGCGCGGCGAATTCGACGCTGCAGCCGCCCCCGCCCGCGCCGCGGCCGTTCCACACGGTCTCCGCTTCCCAGCCCCCGCCGGTCCCCAGCGTCAGGCGCGTGCCGCCCACGGAGACCACGTCGGGGGAGGTCGCGGGGAACTCCGCGAAGCCGCTTCCCGCTCCATCCCAGCCGAGGTAGCCGTTGTCGCCGGCCGACGCGGTGATCACGATGCCCGGGTGGTCGAACGCGCTCTCCAGACGCGTGGCTTCGATCTCAGCGCCGCCCCAGGAGTTCGAGACCTCGTTCGCGCCGAGCAGCACGGCCTCGTCCTCGGCTGCGTCGAGGTCTTCGTCGCGGGCTGAGCTCGCCTCGACGAGCACGATGTGGCAGCTCTGGCAGGTGGCGTGGGCGACCTCGATGTCGAGCGAGATCTCCAGATCCCAGCCTTCGGCCTGTTCGGCGGCCGCTTTTTCGCTCGAGCTCGCGCTTTCGCGCGCGGTTTTGAGTTCTTCGGCGCTCGTGGGGAAGGGCAGGTTGCCGGCTTCGCCGTTCTCGTTGAGCTGCCGGAAGCAGCCGTCGGCGTGCGTGCATTCGGGGAGCGCCGGGAATTCACCGTCGTAGGTGGCGAGATCGGCTTCGGCGCCGGGATCGTTGTAGGCGTCGACGAGCGCGATCGTCTGGCTGGACGGGGCGTTGCTCGGCAGCGCGTAGGCGCTGTGCAGATCCTGGGGGCGCAGGCCGAAGTAGCCGGCGGCCGGCGAGCGCACGAGCGGGGCGGCGGCGCGCGCGATGCCCAGCGGGCGGATGTGGGCGCGCGCGGCCGCAGTCTGCGGCACGAGCGCCAGCGACAGGCACGCCGCTTCGCCCGGTGCGGGCGGCGGGCAGGCAGCGCGCGCGGTGTAGTCGGAGGGCGGCAGGGGCGAGACGGTGCCCGCGGCGCCCGCCGGCCAGCACAACGACGCCGAGCCCGCCGCGAGGGCGAGCAGGCCGGCCAGCGCCGTCTGATGCACGCGTACTGTCATCGATGTGGTGCGCTCCCGCTGTTGGGATCGGCTCGCGCGCGGGTGTGCTTGAGACACGGGCGGCGAGGCAGACGGACAGCCCCGCCGAGATCGGCGGTGCGGGTCACGGGGTCCTCACACTCCGGCCGCGAGAGCGACGGGACAGGTCACGCGGTCCTCACACTCCGGCCGCGAGAGCGACGGAACAGGTCACGAGATAGTCACACCGTGGTTACCGCCGCGTCACCCGTGAGCGGGCGCGCGATCGCGATGATCGCCGTGGGATCGGCTGACCGGGACACACGGTGGGCTCGGCTGAGGGGCCGGCTCGCCGCGCAGGCCAGACCGGAACCGCGCAGGGCGCAGCGAGCGGGGCGGGAAGGGAGTCCCGTCTCGTTCGCCATTAGGCTGATGTCGGTGTCGCCTCCGTTCGGATTCCTGCTCGCCCCCGAGCCCCCCTCCCGCCGGGTGGGGCTGGTCGTCGCGGTCGCCGCGGTCGCGCTGAGCACGCTGATCGTCTATCCGCTCAAGCAGGTCGCGCCTGTCGTCTCGCTCGGCGTCGTCTACATACCGGCGGTGCTGGTGGTGTCGATCACGTGGGGCCTGTGGCTCGGCGTGTTCACGTCCTTGCTCAGCGCCGCGGCGTTCAACTTCTTCCACCTGCCACCGGTCGGCCAGTTCACGGTGAGGGAGTCCGGTGACTGGGTCGCGCTCGCGGTGTTCCTCGTCGTCGCCCTGATCGCGAGCTCGGTCGCAGAGGTCACGCGGGCGCGCACGCGCGACGCGCAGGAGCGCCGCCGCGAGGCCGACCTGGCGGCGGAGATGGCGCGGCTGCTGCTGCGCGGCGAGAACCTCACAGAGGCGCTGCCGACCGCTGCGGCGCGCCTCGCGCAAACGCTCGAACTGAACTCGGCGGCGATCGAGATGGACGCCGTCGAAGGCGACGAGCGAACGGTCGCGTTCCCGCTGCGCGAGGGGACCAGGCGGCTCGGGACGCTGCTGGTGGGCGCGGACACCTCCGAGGAGAGCCTGCGCAGGCTGCAGGAGCGCGTCGTGCCGTCGCTCGAGGCGCTGCTGAGCGCGGCGCTCGAGCGCGAAACGCTGCTCGGCGGCGTCGTGGAGACGGCGGCGCTGAGGCGGGCCGACACGGTCAAGACGGCGCTGCTGCGCGCGGTCTCCCACGATCTGCGCTCGCCGCTGACCGCCATCTCCGCGGCCGGGGAGGCGATCGGGTCCCCGTCGCTGTCGGCGCCGGAGCGCGAGGAGATGGCCGCGGTGATCCAGGAGGAGGCGCGGCGCCTGTCGCGGCTGGTGGACAACCTGCTCGACCTCTCGCGTCTGGAGGCGGGCGCCGCCGAGCCCAACAGGGAGTGGGCCTCGGTCGAGGAGCTGCTGCGGGCGGCGGTCGCGGAGCTCGCCGCGGGCCCCGACGAGTTCACCCTGTCGATCGACCGCGACCTGCCGCTGCTGCGCGTGGACGCGGTGCAGATGGAGCGGGCGTTTGTCAACGTGCTCGAGAACGCGCGCCGCCACGCCGGCGGGCACCCGGTGTCGGTGAGGGCGCGCGCCGTGCGCAGTCTGGCTGGGCCCCGCGCGGCGGCGTCCGGGGACGGGAGCGAGCGAGAAGGTGCGCAGCGCCCGCGCGGGGACCGTGTGATCGTGCGGGTCGTCGACCGCGGTCCGGGCATCCCGCCGGCGCAGCTGGAGCGCGTGTTCGAGCCCTTCTACCGCGCGGGGACGCCCAGCGGAGGGCACCGCGGCTCGGGCCTCGGCCTGGCGATCGCCCGCGGCTTCGCCGAAGCGAACGGGGGCTCGCTGCACGTCGAGTCGCTGCCCGGGCAGGGGGCGACCTTCGTGTTCGAGTTCCCGTTCGCGGCATCGCAGGGCGAAGCGCAGGAGGGCGGCGGTCCACTCGAGGGCGTCGCCTCGCCCCCGGCGCAGGCTCCGTCCGGCGGCGGCGAGTCGAGCGCGTGAGCCCCGATGAGCAAGTCGCGCCGTCGCCGCGCCCGCGCGTGCTCGTCGTCGACGACGAGCCGCAGATCGTGCGCGCGCTGAAGGTCGTGCTGCGCGAGGCGGGCTTCGAGGGGGTCGCGGCAGAAAGCGCCTCGGAGGCGCTCGATCTGGCGGCGGTGCGCCCGCCGGAGGCGGCGATCGTGGACCTCGTGCTCCCCGACAGCGACGGCGTCGAGGTCACGCGCCGGCTGCGCGAATGGAGCGATATGCCGATCCTCGTGCTCTCGGCCGTCGGCGACGAGGAGCAGAAGGTGCGGGCGCTCGAGGCGGGCGCGGACGACTACATCACCAAGCCCTTCGGCACGCGCGAGCTGGTCGCCCGCCTGCAGGCCGCGCTGCGCCGCGCCGGGCGCAGCGAGGAGGAGCCGAGCGTCGCGGTCGAGGGCCTCGAGGTCGACCTGTCCGCGCGCGTCGTCCGTCGCGACGGCGAGCCGGTCCACCTCACCCCTATCGAGTTCGACCTGCTGCGCTCGCTCGTGCGCAACCGCGGGCGGCTGATGACCCACCGCAAGCTGATCGCCGAGGTCTGGGGGCCGGAGTACGTCGACGACATCCAGCCGCTGCGCACGCACATCGCGCGCCTGCGCGCCAAGATCGAGCCCGAGGACACGGCGGCGCCGCGCTACATCGTCACCGATCCCGGCGTCGGCTATCGCTTCGCCGGCTGAGGATCGAGCCGGGATCCGCGTACGGGGTTAACCCGGGCCGCCGGCCCGGCCGTCACGAAATCGTTATGCGCGGGCGCGGATTCTTCATACGTCCGTAACGCGCGCACATCCATAGTGCTCGCATGGACGCAGTCGCCATAGTCCTCGGGATAGCGATGTTCCTGATCCTGCTCGCGTTCGTCGAGGGGATCGACCGGATATGAGCCCGCAGCTTCCCCTCGGCTTCTTCGTCGGACACATGAGCGGCGCCGACTTCTTGGGCCTCGTCGTCGCGGTGCTCGTCATCGCCTACCTCTTCTACGCGCTGATCCGCGGAGAGAAGCTCTAGCGCGATGACCTTCGCCGGCTGGCTCACGATCGTGATGTTCGCGGTCATCCTCACCGCGCTCGCCTTCCCGCTGGGGAGTTACATGGCGAACGTCTACAGCGGCAAGAGGGTGATTCTCTCACCGATACTCGGGGGGCCCGAGCGCCTTCTGTACCGCATCCTGCGGGTCGACCCCGAGCGCGGGCAGGACTGGAAGTCATATGCGAAGAGCCTGTTGATCTTCTCACTCGCGGGCTGGCTGTTCCTGTACCTCGTCCTGCGCACGCAGGACGCGTTTTTCGTGCCCCACGTGCTGAACCCGCTCGGCTACCACTCGGCGCCGTGGAACGTCACCTTCAACACCGTCTCGTCGTTCATGACGAACACCAACTGGCAGTACTACAGCGGCGAGACGACGATGAGCTACCTCAGCCAGATGATCGGGCTGACCGTACAGAACTGGCTGTCGGCCGGCGTCGGCATCGTCGTGGCGGTCGCGCTGATCCGTGGGATCATCGGGCGCAGCGGCAAGAGCATCGGCAACTTCTGGCAGGACCTCGTGCGCACCGTCCTCTTTGTGCTCGCGCCGATCTCCGTGCTCGGTGCCCTCGTGCTCGCATCGCAGGGCGTGATCGCCAACCTGTCAACTTATCTGACGGTTCACACCGTTACCGGCCTAACCCAGACGATCGCGATGGGCCCTGTCGCCGCGCAGGAGGCGATCAAGGAGCTCGGCACCAACGGCGGCGGTTTCTTCAACACCAACTCCGCCCACCCGTTCGAGAACCCGACGGCGTTCAGCAACCTGGTCGAGATGCTGCTCGTGCTGATCATCCCGGCTGCGCTGATCTTCGCCTACGGGCGCATGACGGGCAACCGCCGCCAGGGCTACGCGATCTACGGCGTCGTGATGTTCATGTTCCTCTGCGCCGTAGCGGTGGCCTACGTCGCCGAGGCGCACGGCTCCCCCGCCCAGCACGCCGCCGGCCTGCACACCGGTGTGGCCTCCGGCTCGACCGGCGGCAACATGGAAGGCAAGGATCAGCGCTTCGGGATCGCCGGCTCGGCCCTGTTCGACGTCGTCACCACCGTCACCTCGTGCGGCGCCGTCAACAGCGCGCTCGAGTCCTTCACCGGAATCGGCGGCGCCGTGCCGTTCGCCAACCTGTCCGCCAGCGAGGTGATCTTCGGCGGCGTCGGAACGGGGCTGTACTCGATCCTGCTGTACGTGCTGCTGGCGGTGTTCATCGGCGGGCTGATGGTGGGCCGCACGCCCGAGTGGCTCGGCAAGAAGCTCGAGGCGCGCGAGATCAAGCTCGCCGGCCTCGGCATCCTGATCACGCCGCTGGCGGCCCTGTTCTGCACCGCGCTGGCGACAGCCTCCAAGTCCGGGCGGGCATCGATCTCCGAAGTTGCGACGTCCGCCAAGCTTGGTGTCCACACGCCGCAGGGCTTCTCCGAGACCTTCTACGCCTACCTGTCGCAGGCGAACAACAACGGCTCCGCGTTCGCCGGCTACACCGGCTTCATCCAGCCGAACGCCGGCAGCCTCGGCTCGCACGGCATCACGTTCGCCGACCTGCTCGGCGGCTTCGACATGATGTTCGCGCGCTACGCGCCGATCCTGTTCGCGCTCGCGGTTGCCGGTGCGCTCGCGGGCAAGCGCGTCACACCCGCGGGCCTCGGCACGATGCGCACCGACAACGCGACGTTCGCGGTGCTGCTGATCGGCGTGATCATCCTCGTCGGCGCGCTGACCTTCTTCCCCGCCCTGCTGCTCGGACCGATCGTCCAGGGCCTGACCGCACACCTCTACTGACATGAAACGCGACATCGTCACCTCGATCATCGGCGTCATCGTGTTCGCGATCCTGCTCGGGCTCGTCTACCCGCTCGCCATCACGGGCATCAGCCAGGTCGTCTTTCCCGGCGACGCCAACGGCCAGCAGATCCACGTCGCCGGCAAGCTCGTCGGCTCGAAGCTGATCGGGCAGAACTTCGGCACGCCGGTGCTCGAAAAGAACGGCAAGCCCAAGGAAGTCAAAGGCGCGGTCGTAACCGAAGCCGACCCGCGCTACTTCCAGACGCGCCCGTCGGCCACCGAAGGCGGGGCGGACAACGCCGCCGCGAGCACCTTCTCAAACCACGGGCCCAACAGCGTCAAGACGAAGGAAGCCGACGAAGAAAACATCAAGGCGTATCTCGAATTGAACACGAACCCGACGACCAAGAAGGAATATGACCCCGGCCTGACCGTCGCGGAGATCCCGGTCGACGCGGTGAACACCTCGGCCTCGGGGGTCGACCCCGAAATCTCCAAGGCCAACGCCTGGATCCAGGCCCACCGCGTGGCGGCCGTGCGTCAAGTGCCGCTCGCGACGGTCGACGGCCTGATCTCGAAGTACACCTCGGGACGTGGCCTCGGCTTCTCCGGTGAGGAAGGCGTGAACGTGCTGGAGCTGAACCTCGCCCTCGACCGCATGACAGGAGGAACGGGCTGATGTCCGCGCAGATGCCGGCAACCCACGAACGACAGGCGGTCTCGCTGTTCCAGCGCGACATTGTCCGGCACGCGCTGCTCGACAGCGTCAAGAAGCTCGATCCGCGCGTGCAGATCCGCAACCCCGTGATGTTCGTCGTGGAGATCGGCGCCGTCATCACGAGCGTTACGTGGCTGATCCAGGCGTTCGGCGGCAAGCCGCTCGGCGGCGGTCACGAGCCGGCCTGGTACACGTTCACGATCTCGCTGTGGCTGTGGCTGACGGTCATCTTCGCGAACATGGCCGAGGCCTTCGCCGAGGGCCGCGGCCGCGCCCAGGCGGACACCTTGCGCTCGATGCGCAAGGAGACCGTCGCGAAAATGCGCGACGGCTCGACGAAGGCCGCGTCCGAGCTCACGCGCGGCGACGTCGTGGTCGTGCCTGCCGGCGAGCTGATCCCCGGCGACGGCACCGTGATCGAGGGCATCGCCACGGTCGACGAGTCGGCGATCACCGGCGAGTCCGCGCCCGTGATCAGGGAGTCGGGCGGAGACCGCAGCGCGGTCACCGGCGGCACGCGCGTGACCTCCGATGAGATCGTCGTGGAAATCACCCAGGAGCCGGGCCAGTCGTTCCTCGACCGCATGATCGCGCTCGTGGAGGGCGCCGCGCGGCGCAAGACGCCCAACGAGATCGCGCTGAACATCCTGCTCGCGGCGCTGACGCTGATCTTCGTGATCGTCGTCGCGACGCTGCGCCCGTTCGGCCTGTTCGCCGGCACGACGATCTCCGAGACGACGCTGATCGCGCTGCTCGTCGCGCTGATCCCGACGACGATCGGCGCGCTGCTGAGCGCGATCGGGATCGCCGGGATGGACCGCCTCGTGCGCCGCAACGTGCTCGCGCTGTCCGGTCGCGCCGTCGAGGCCTCCGGCGACGTGGATGTGCTGCTGCTGGACAAGACGGGCACGATCACGATCGGCAACCGCCTCGCCTCGGAATTCGTGCCGATGCCGGGTGTGCCCGAGTCCGAATTGGCGGAAGTCGCCCAGCTCGCCTCGCTGGCCGACGAGACCCCCGAGGGGCGCTCGATCGTGGTGCTCGCCAAGCAGTACGGCATCCGCGAGCACGACATGACTACCCTCAAAGCCGAGTTCGTGCCCTTCACCGCGCAGACGCGCATGAGCGGCATCGACATGGACGGCCAGCAGCTGCGCAAGGGCGCCGGCGACTCGATCGTCGAGTTCGTTCAGCGCGAAGGCGGCTCGCCGCCGCCGGAGCTGCAGGAGCAGCTCGACCGCATCGGCCGCGAGGGAGGCACGCCGCTGGCGGTCGCCCGCGACAGCCAGGTGCTCGGGGTCATCTACCTCAAGGACACGGTCAAGGAGGGCATGAAGGTTCGCTTCGACCAGCTGCGTGCGATGGGCATCCGGACCGTGATGGTCACCGGTGACAACCGCCTCACGGCTGCGAAGATCGCCGAAGAGTCGGGCGTGGACGACTTCCTCGCCGAAGCCACACCCGAGCGCAAGCTCGCGCTGATCCGCGAGGAGCAGTCCGAAGGGCGCCTCGTCGCGATGACCGGCGACGGCACGAACGATGCGCCGGCACTCGCCCAGGCGGACGTCGGCGTGGCGATGAACACGGGCACCCAGGCGGCGCGCGAGGCGGGCAACATGGTCGACCTGGACTCCAACCCGACGAAGCTGATCGAGATCGTCGAGGTGGGCAAGCAGCTGCTGATCACTCGCGGCGCGCTGACGACCTTCTCGATCGCCAACGACGTCGCCAAGTACTTCGCGATCCTGCCGGCGGTGTTCGTCGCCACCTACGCCACCAGCCCGGGCGGCAAGGGGCCCCTGCACGTGCTCAACATCATGAACCTGGGAACGCCGGAATCGGCGATCGTCTCGGCGATCATCTTCAACGCGCTCGTCATCCCGATGCTGATCCCGCTGTCGCTGAAGGGGGTGCGCTACCGGCCGATCGGGGCCAGTGCGCTGCTGCGACGCAATCTCTGGATCTACGGCCTCGGCGGGATCATCGCGCCGTTCATCGGCATCAAGCTGATCGACCTGGTGGTCCACAACCTCCTCGGTGGCTAGCGTGTCGCGGGCGCCGCGCCCGCGACGGATCCTCGTCTGTGACGACGAGCCGCAGATCATCCGCGCCCTGCGCGTGATCCTGCGCGACGCCGGCTACGAGGCGAGCGCGGCTGCGAGCCTGGCCGAGGCGCTCGAGCTCGCCGCCCGCGAACCGCCCGACGCGGCGATCATCGACCTCGTGCTGCCCGATGGCAGCGGCATCGAGCTGTGCACCGAGCTGCGCTCGTGGAGCTCGATGCCGATCCTCATCCTCTCCGCGCTCGACGAGGAGGAGCAGAAGGTGGCGGCGCTGCGCGCGGGAGCGGACGACTACCTCACCAAGCCCTTCTCCGCGCGCGAGCTACTGGCACGCCTGGAGGCCGTGTTCCGTCGCGTCGTCGCCGCCGACGAGGAGGCGACCGTGTGCGTGAAAGGTCTCGAGATCAACTTCGCGGCCCACACCGTGCTGCGCGACGGCAGGGAGGTGAAGCTCACGCCGATCGAGTTCAAGCTGCTCGGCGCGCTGGCGCGCAAGCGCGGGCGCCTGGTGAGCACCAGGACGCTGCTCACCGAGGTCTGGGGGCTCGAGTTCGCGGACGATGCCCCGCTGCTGCGCACCCACATCGCCAACCTGCGCCACAAGATCGAGGGCACCGATGCGCGGGCGTGGGTCTACATCAAGACCGAGCCCGGCATCGGCTACCGCTTCTGCGACTGAGGCCCTGCTTCAGGGCGCCATGCACGCGGGCTTGCGGGAGCGCCCGCGCGAGCGTGGCGGTGGGCGCGGGCAGTATCGTTTGCGTCGGTGAGCCGGGAAGCCTGGTCGGCATCGTCCTCCTGCTGCCACGATGTCCAACAGAACTGATCCCCTCACCCGCCTGCCCGCACTGCGGGTCGTCGTGGCCGGCGAGGCTGCCTCGCGGTGACGCCCACAATCCCGATGCCCTCGGCGTGGCGTCGCGA
>Ga0209040_10002717_pt1 | contig 13746 bp, 12 predicted proteins | sample BogFormECP12_OM3_FD_188240 | JGI IMG/M metagenome (GOLD analysis project Ga0209040, IMG submission 188240) | Bog forest soil microbial communities from Calvert Island, British Columbia, Canada - ECP12_OM3 (SPAdes) (version 2) | ecosystem: Environmental > Aquatic > Freshwater > Wetlands > Bog ...
AACTCGATCGCGACGATGCGCAGGCAATTGACGATCGCCCTGACAAAATCCCTCTATCGATGCCCATGCTGCCAAGCCGTCTCAACCCGGCCGGCCTTTAACCAACGCTTGTGACACAGTAGAACTAGGTTGCGGCCTGATTTGGTCTGGCTTGTTTTTCGCCCTACCGCCACGGCAGTTGGCGACGAAATCTGATTCAGCGTAAGCGGTGGCGGCCGGGCCGTCGGGCCCGTTTGCAGGTTGGGGGGTCAGATGAAGATCGCCATGGTCGGCTCCGGTTACGTGGGCCTGGTTTCCGGGGCGTGCTTTGCCGATTTCGGTTACCGCGTCGTTTGCGTGGACGCGGACGCAGCGAAAATTCGCAGCTTGGAGCGGGGACAGACGTCGATTTACGAGCCCGGACTTGATCAACTTGTCGCGAGCAACGTCGCGGCGGGGCGATTGTCGTTCACGACGAACCTCGGCGAAGCCGCGAGCAACGCCGACATCGTTTTCATCGCCGTCGGAACGCCATCCCGACGCGGCGACGGCCACGCCGACCTTCGCCATGTTTTCAGCGTCGCGGCCGAGGTCGCGGCTCAGATCTCCGACTATAAGGTCATCGCCGTAAAGTCGACGGTGCCGGTCGGAACGGGCGACAAGGTCGAGGAAATCGTCCGCCACTCAAAGCCTCCGTCGCTGTTCTCGGTCGTGTCCAATCCCGAATTCTTGCGGGAGGGCGCGGCGATCGAGGACTTCAAAAGACCCGATCGGGTTGTCGTCGGCGTGCCCGACGATCGTTCCCGGGCGGTGATGGAGGCTCTCTATCGCCCGCTGTCGCTCAACCGGGCGCCGGTGCTTTTCACGGATCGGCGGAGCTCTGAGATCATCAAATACGCGACCAACGCCTTCCTCGCGACGAAGATCACTTTCATCAACGAGGTCGCAGACCTATGCGAGCGAGCCGGAGCAGACGTGCAACAGGTCGCGCGCGGCATCGGCCTCGACGGGCGAATTGGGCCGAAGTTCTTGAACTCCGGCCCCGGCTACGGCGGCTCCTGCTTTCCAAAAGACATATCCGCCCTCATCAAGACCGGAAATGATTTCGAAACGCCGATGCGGATTGCGGAGACGGTCTCGCTCGTCAACGAGGAGCGCAAGCGCGCAATGGGCCGCAAGGTGATCAAGGCCTGCGGCGGCAGCGTGAAGAACCGGACCATCGCGCTCCTCGGGCTCGCGTTCAAGCCCAACACGGACGACATGCGCGAGGCGCCGTCGATCGCCATCATTCAAGTCTTGAAGGACGCGGGGGCGAACGTCCGCGCCTACGATCCCAAGGCGATGGAGAACGCGCAAAACCTCATCGACGACATCAAGTACGCTTCGAGCGTCGAAGCTTGTCTCGATGGGGCGGACGCGATGGTGCTCGTCACCGAATGGGACATGTTTCGCGCGCTCGACATTGGCGAGATCAAGCGACGCCTCAAACAGCCGATTGTCGTTGACTTGCGCAATGTCTACCGGCCGGACGAAATGGAGGCCGCCGGCATGACTTACGTCAGCATCGGGCGCGAATCGATTGGGGCGAACGGAGCGTGAGCCAGCCGGCGTTCGCCGGGCGGACCGTCCTGGTTACCGGGGTGGCCGGCTTCATCGGCTTCTTTGTCGCGAAACGCCTGCTTGAGGGGGGCGCTAAGGTCGTTGGACTGGACAACCTCAACGCCTACTACGACGTCGCGCTGAAGGAGGCGCGGCTGAAAGAGCTTGCGGAGTTCCCGGCCTTCGCCTTCGCGCGCTGCGACCTTACGGACCGAAGCGCGGTGGAGGCCGTCTTTGCGAGCCGAAAACCTGAGTTCGTGGTCCATCTCGCGGCGCAGGCAGGCGTACGCTACTCGCTTGTCAATCCGCACGCCTATGTCGCCTCGAACGTCGACGGCTTCCTGACGATGTTGGAGGCTTGTCGCGCGCATCCCGTGCGGCATCTCATCTACGCCTCGTCAAGCTCAGTCTATGGCGCGCAAAGCAAGCTCCCTTTTCGGGAGGACGACCCCGCAGACACGCCGGCCTCGCTCTACGCGGCGACCAAGCGGGCGAACGAGCTCATGGCGGAGACCTACGCCCATCTCTTCGGCGTCCCAACGACGGGCTTGCGATTCTTCACCGTCTACGGCCCTTGGGGCCGGCCGGACATGGCCTACTTCTCCTTCACCAAGGCCGCATTCGAGGGCCATCCGATTGACGTCTTCAACGACGGCAGAATGCAGCGCGACTTCACCTACGCCGACGACGTGACCGAGGCGGTGTGCCGCCTCATCGACAACGCGCCGTCGGCCGCGGCCAAGACGCTCGGGCTTTCGATCAAGAGCCCGCACATCCTCTACAATGTCGGAAACCACACGCCCGTCGAGCTCTCCGAATTCATTGCGGTCATCGAGGCCGCGACCGGACGAAAAATCAAGCGGCGCAATCTGCCCATGCAGCCGGGCGACGTGCCGGCGACGTACGCCGACGTGGACCGCCTCGCGCGCGTCACCGGTTTCGCGCCAAGCACCCCCCTTGCCCAGGGGATCGGCCGCTTTGTCGCCTGGTACCGGAAATTCTACCGAGTTTGAGGGCTGACCAATGCGCCGGCGACAAAAAAGCCGGGACATATGTCCCGGCTCGAATTCTCCCACCGAACGAAGCGCTCTTGTGCGCTTTTCTCATGCTTCACGCTTTTTCGTCCGCCCCGCTCTTCCTTCTGGCGAACGCGCTTTGCTACGCTACGCTTCGCCGTGCGTGATGCAATGCGACCTGACGCCGCGGGGTCGCGTCACCGTAACCGAAGATAAGGCGCGCCTGCCGCAAGGCCGGGTTCTCCAACACGGCAAGCCGCCTCAGTTCTTAAGACCCGCATTTGACATCGCCTGAGGCTGGTCGAATAGAGGGCGCCTCTCCAACCAGGCTTCATGTCGTCCCGCTTCACCCTCGGCACTCGCGGCTCGCCGCTTGCGCTCGCGCAGGCCAACGAGACGCGCCGCCGCCTCTGCGAGGCGCAAGGCTGGGACGTCGAGAGCGTCGAGCTCAAAATCATTCGGACGAGCGGCGACAGGATCCAGGACCGGCCGCTCGCCGAGGCCGGCGGCAAGGGCCTGTTCACCAAGGAGATCGACGCGGCGCTCCTTGCGGGCGAGGTCGACGCCGCCGTCCATTCGGCCAAGGACTTGCCGACCCTCCTGCCCGAGGGCGTGGCGCTCGCTGGCTTCCTGCCGCGCGAGGACCCGCGCGACGCGCTCGTCTCGGCCTTTGCGGACACGATCGAGGGCCTGCCGCGCGGCGCGACCTTCGGGGCGGCGTCGCTCCGGCGCCAGGCGCAGGCGCTGCGCTTGAGGCCCGACCTTCGGCCTGAGCTCCTGCGCGGCAACATCGAGACGCGGCTTAGGAAAGCCGAGGCGGGCGAGATCGGCGCGACGCTGCTGGCGATGGCGGGGCTGAAGCGTCTCGGCCTCGTCCATCGCGCCCGCGCGCCGCTTGCGCTGAACGTCTTCCTGCCGGCCGTCGGCCAGGGGGCCATCGCTCTCACCGCGCGGGCGGACGACGCGGAGGCCCTTATGGCGCTCGCCGCGATCTCCGACCCGGCGACTGTGGCCGAGCTCGCGGCCGAGCGGGCCTTCCTCGCCGAGCTCGAAGGCTCGTGCCGGACGCCGATCGCCGGGCTCGCCCGGGTCGAGGGCGCGCGGCTCCGGTTCCGAGGTCAAGTGTTGAGGACGGACGGCTCGGAGAGTTTTGGGGTCGAGGCCGAGGGCGCGGCGGACGACGCGGCGCGGCTCGGGGGCGCGGCGGGGCGGGACCTGAGGTGCCGCCTGCCGGAAGGGGCGATGACGCGGGCGGGTTCGGGCGAATGAGATGGCGCGTGCGGTTCTGGCGGCGAGCGGGCGATTTCAAAGGCTTGGGCGCCGAAAGCTGTCAAAACGCCAGCGCCTCGGAATGCGTCATCGCGAGTTGGCCGAAAGCCGACGCGGCGATCCAGGGAACGTCAGGCGACCCACGATCTCCTGGATCGCCGCGCCGCTTTGCGGCTCGCGAGGACGGGGGGCGCCGGTTTGGGTCGCGAATGGAAGCTTTTCAATGGCTTGCGGCGCGTTTTGGTTCCGACTTGCGGCGATCGCCGCGTTCAACCAATCCGGTTCCCCTGCTCGGCTCGTTTATTCCGAAGAACACGAATGATAACATTTAATTCTGAGAAAGGGAAGACTTTTTTCGCCAGAGTTTTTTCCGCCAGGTCGGCGTCTTGGCGAAAGGGGGGAACAACGAAAGCGGGCCATTGGTCGAGGAGAGACGTCCGCCTTTCGCGGATTCGCCGAGAAAGTCGCTCTTGGGGCCCGCGGCGCGCGACGATGGTCGGCACTGGCGGATGCGTCCGGAGTTCTCATATAGGAGAGGGGAGCGAACAGGACCGCCGCCCAAACGCCGGACTTCAGCTCAAGCGAATTTATGACCCCCCTGACCCAAACGACGGGGCGCGGGTCCTGGTCGATCGGCTATGGCCGCGGGGCTGTCGGAAGGAGGCGGCGAAACTGACCCTTTGGCTGAAGGATATCGCGCCGAGCCCGCGGCTGCGGCAATGGTTCGGCCACGAGCCGGCGCGTTTTGAGGAATTCTCCCGGCGCTATCGGGCCGAGCTGAGCGCGAACGAGCCTGCGACCGGCTGCATGGACAGCCTTTTGAGGCAAGGCCGGGTCACTTTGCTCTACGCCGCTCACGACGAGACGCACAATCATGCGCGCGTCCTGGCGGGCTATCTGCGGGAACGCTTGACGGAAGGAAGGACCGGGCGGGCGCGGGCGGGCGACCGGCCCCGACGCGATCGTCCTGGAGGTTGATGCATGGACCATGAGTTTCGCAGCGCGCGCCAACGTCGCGAGGCGACCGTCGCTCTTACGCAGAGCAAGACCGGAATCGACGAGGCGATGATCGAGCGGCTCATCCGTGAGTTCTACGCCCGGGCGCGCAAAGACCCGTTGCTCGGACCTGTCTTTGAGGCGCGCATCGCCGACTGGGAGCCGCACCTTCAGAACATGTTCGCCTTCTGGTCGTCGCTGACGCTGCACAGCGGCCGCTACCACGGCCAGCCGATGGCAAAGCATCTCCCGCTGCCGGTGGACGCGACGCATTTTGCTCGGTGGCTGGCTTTATTCGAAGAGACGGCGCGCGACATCTGTCCGCCCGCCGCGGCGGAACATTTCGTCGAGCGCGCAGGGCGGGTCGCCGAAAGCCTCGAACTCGGCGTCGCCGGCGCGAAAGGCGTCCTGCTTCAAAAAGGCGAGCGCTATCGACGGGCGTCTCTGCCATGAGCCTGTCCAGCGAAGAAGTCGAGCGCTACGCGCGCCAGATCGTGCTGCGCGGCGTCGGCGGTCCCGGACAGAACAAGCTCAAGGCGGCGCGCGCGCTTGTCGTCGGCGCGGGCGGCCTCGGCTCCCCTGCCCTGCAATATCTGGCCGGCGCGGGCGTCGGCGCGCTCGGGATCGCGGACGACGACGCGGTGGCGCTCTCCAACTTGCACCGGCAGATCATTCATGGGTCCGGCGACGTCGGGCGGCCGAAGACGGAGAGCGCGGCGGACGCGATCGCCCGGCTCAACCCGCACGTCGCCGTCGAGCCGATCGCCCTGCGGCTCGGGACCGACAACGCGCGTGGCGTCGTCCGCCGTTTCGACGTCATTCTCGACGGCTCGGACAATTTCGCCACCCGCTACGCCTTGTCGGACGCCTGCTATTACGAGCGTCGGCCGCTCGTCTCCGCCGCGCTCGGCGAGTTCGACGGGACGCTGACGACGCTGAAGCCGTACGAGAACGGCCCAGACGGACGGCCGAACCCGACCTACCGATGCCTCTTTCCCCATGCCCCCGAGCCGGGGACGATCCCGACCTGCGCGGAGGCTGGCGTGCTCGGCGCGCTCGGCGGCGTGCTGGGCTCGCTAATGGCGCTCGAGGCGATCCGCGAGATCGTCGGCGGCTTCGGAGAGGGCGACGAGGGCCTCGTCGGCCGGCTCCTCATGATCGACGCGCGCGCGATGCGCTTCGAAACGCTGCGCTACGGATGGGATGAAACAAATCCGCTCAGCGGGACCGCGGCGCGGGCCGCAGCGGCGGCGGGGTAGCTGGCCTAATGGGGCGCTCGCTCTGCTCGGTGTCAAATTCTGGCGCCCGAACCGGCATGTCGCCAAGTGCGAAGAGTCATTGTTCGCTCCGCAGCCTTGCAGATGGGGAGCGCTCTTCTCCTCATGGATGCAAGACGCTCAGTTGATCGCGCGAAACACCTGCCAGGCTTCGGGAATGCCCTTCAGGGTGTGCACGCCGAAATCCTCGAACTTGATGCCGGAGCCAGCGACCAAGTCCTTGACCGTGCGGGAGACAAGCACGTCGTCGGCGCCTCCGATCTGAGCGACCCGCGATGCGATGTGCACGGCGATCCCGCGCACGTCGCTCTCCGTCAACTCGACTTCGCCTGTATGCACGCCGATGCGCACCGGGACCGTGAGCCCGTGCAGCTGATCGCGAATGGCGCTGGCGCAGTGGATTGCCCTGGCCGGGCCATCAAAGGTGGCCAGGAAACCGTCGCCGAGGGACTTCACCTCCCTTCCGCGGAAGCGCGAAAGCTCGCGACGGACCGTCTTGTCATGCGCTTCGAGGAGGTCGCGCCACGCCCGATCGCCCCTTGTGTCCCGCGCTTGGTCGAATCGACGATGTCCGTAAAAACCACCGTCGCGAGAACTCGGTCGATGACAGGCGCTGATCGCGAACCGGTCAGGAACTCCTCCATCTCCGCAATCATCCTGTCGGAAGCAGCATCGTCGAGAAAGCCGAGATGGTCGGCCCCAGGAAACTCAACCAGCCGCGCGCCCGGAATGCCGGCGGCCAGTTCCCGGCCGCCCTCGACGCTGACCAACGTGTCCTCCGTCCGATGGATGACCAGCGTCGGAACCCTGATCGAATGAAGGATTCCGGAGATGTCGATCTCGCGATTCATCCGCATGAGCGCCATAGCCGCAGACGGGCTGGCCCCAAGCCGTTCAAACTTGCCCCACCATTGCTGAAGCGCGGCGTCGTTCGCTTTCGACGGGGCGAAGGCCCGCAAACCCTTGCCGCTGCCCCAGGCCTCGTCCATGTATTTCATCAACGCGTCCCACGCCTGGTCAGTCGCAATCCAGTGGCGAAACCGCGCAAAAGAGCCATAGAGGACGAGTGATTGAGTTCGTTCGGGGTGGCTGGCGGCGAAAAGCGCCGCGAGCGAGCCGCCTTCCGAGGTCCCCAGGAGGGATGCGCGCTCGATGCCGACCGCGTCCATGACGGCGCGGAGGTCGTCCATGCGCTCGTCCATGTGCGGCAGGTGCGCAACGCGGTCAGAAAGCCCGGTCCCGCGCTTGTCGAAGAGGACGACTCGGCAGAAACCGCCAAAACTGTTGAGCCAGCGCGCCAAATGCGGCTCGTCCCAATAGTTTTCGATATGGGAGACGAAACCCGGCGCCATAACGAGATCGGGGCCATCGCCGAAGACTTGATAGGCGATGTGAATTTCGCCGCTCTTGGCATAACGCGTAACGCGCTGCATCTTGGTTCCTCGCTGCACGCGCGGCTTCGGGCGATCCTCCGCTTAAGAAAGCAAGCCGACACACTCGCATAAATGCAACTTGTGGTCCACGGCAAACCGAAAGCAGGCTTGAACCCCGACAACGCGCGCGGCGTCGTCCGCGGCTTCGACGTCATTCTCGACGGCTCGGACAATTTCGCCACCCGCTACGCCTTGTCGGACGCCTGCTATTACGAGCGGCGGCCGCTGGTCTCCGCCGTGCTGGGCGAGTTGAGGAGCCCCTACGAGGGCTTACGCCTCGTAGGGGCGCCAAGTTCACCGATACTTGCCGGCCAGCGACAGGACCTGGGCGAGATTGTCTTTCACGATCAACCCCGGACCGGAATAGACGTCGTTCGCCTGCAGCACGCTGAACCTGGCGTAGTTCGTCAGAACTTGGACGGCGTCATAGCCCTGGATGAAGGGCTGCTGGTCAACGGCGACCTTGATCAGCCCTTCCTTCATGGCGGCGGCGATGTCCTTGCTGAGATCGAATGTCGCGAAATAGTACTTGTCGCCGGCCCCCTGCTCGTGGATCCAGTTGATCATCGGATCGGCGCCGGTCGGGCCGAGGGTGAGGATCGCCTGCGTGTCGGGATGGGCCTTCAGGTAGGCGGCGGTGCGGGTGACGACGTCATTCGGGTCGGTCCCCGAGTCGATTTCCTGGCTTGCAAGCTTGACGCCAAGACCATCGGCGAAACCGTTGCAGCGCTGGTGCGACGCCGGATGCTGGAAGAAGTGGTTGACGCACACGAAGCTCTTTACGTTCGCGGCCTTCGCCTTCTCGCCGGCCGCCTTGCCCGCCTCATATTCCGCCTGGCCGATGTAGCGCAGCGCGCCCACCTTCTTGGCGATGTCCGCCGTGCCGGAATTGACGATCACGACCGGGATGCCCGCCGCCACCGCGTTCGAGAGCGGCGCATCGACGATATTTTCGTCCGGGACGGTCGAGATAATCCCGGTCGGTTTCGAAGCCGCCGCCTGATCGATCAAGCGGCCCATCTCGGAGAGATCGCCACCCGAAGGATTGCGGAACTCGATTTTTACGCCCATCTGGTCAGCGGCCAGTTGGGCGGAGTTGCGGACGACGTTGAAGAACGCGTCCGACTCGGACCAGTGGCCGACGAAGACGATGCGGTCGGCCGCATAGGTTGCGGCGCTTGAAAGCAGGACGGCGCAGGCGCCGGCTGCGGCGGCAAGAAATTTCTTCACCTCGATTCCTCCCTAGTGGGTTCGCGGGACGCCCTGGCGGACTGGCCAGTGCGCGCGGGACGACCCTTACGAAAAGGGGCGGCGCGCTCAATGTTGGATTTGATCAAAACTGATCATGGCGGCCGCGCTCGTCCAGGCCGCCGGCTGGTTCGGTTTGCCGCTCAAAACGGCCTTCAAAGACGTTCTCGGGTCGGCGAGAATCTCAGGGTCGGGCGCGAGCCGCCGCGCGATCATCCTCTCGGCGATCTTGATGTCCTTCGCCACCAAAGCGAGAGACCCGACGCCGGCGGCGCCGACGAGGCGGCCGGAGGCATCGAGGTGGAACGTTAGAAGCGCGCCTGCCTGAGGCCGCCGCTCCACGAGCCGAATGCCCGCCGAAGGAAGCCCGGCGACCTGCAAAGTGAAATCATACTGATCCGACCAGAACCAAGGCACAGCGTCATATGCGTCCCTGCCGCCGAGCAGGCTTCCTGCGACGAAAGATCCCTGGTCCTGAGCATTGCGCCATGCTTCGAGGCGCAGTCGCCGCGCTTCGAACAGGGGATGCGGAAATGAGGCGCAATCGCCGGCGGCGTAGACGAACGGATCGGACGTTTGCAGCCGGGCGTCTGCTGCAATCCCGTTGTCGATCGCGAGCCCGGCGGCCTCGGCGAGACGCGTTTTTGGCGCCGCGCCGACCCCCGCCACGATGAGGCCGGCGACGAGACCGTCTCCGTCGGCGAACTCCGCTTCGAAGCCGACCCGGTGGGCGGAGATTCGGCTCAAGGTCTTCCCCGTTCGAATCTCGACGCCGGCTTGCGCGTGCCAATCGGCGACGACCGCCGCAACCGGTTCGGGCGTCGCCCGCCCCAGGATGCGCGGCGCGGCTTCCGCGACGGTGACGCTCAGACCGCGCGTGCGGGCCGCGGCCGCAAGCTCAAGACCGATGAAACCTCCACCGATGACCAGCAATGTCCTGCTGTGCGCAAGGTTGGCGCGCAGGCCGAATGCGTCGTCGAGCCGGCGCAACGTTGTCGCCAGATGACCCCCCTCGACGACGAGCGGCCTTGCCTGTGCGCCCGTCGCGATGAGCAGGCGCGCGTAAGGCAGCGACCGGCCGTCCGATGAGGCGACGCTTTGCGCTTTTCTGTCGACGCCGACCGCCTCTACGCCCAAAAGCAGATTGACGCCCTTGGCCTCGACGTCCCCGGCGCCTGAGATCGCGGGCGGGGAAGCTGCATCCGGGTGTAACACCGCTTTCGACAGGGGCGGCCGTTCGTAAGGCGCGTGAGGCTCCTCGCCCACCACCGTGATCGAACCCTCGTAGCCTCTCTCGCGGAGGGTTACGGCGGCGCGGAGACCCGCTTCTCCAGCGCCGATGACCACGATCCCCGGCTCGCCGGTAAGGACGTTGCTCATGGCTCAGGCGACCTCGATCAGCACGCGCCCCTGTTCGACGCGCACGGGATAGGTCCGAAGGTTGACGCACGGGGGAAGCCGCTTGGCGGCGCCGGTGCGGTAGTCAAAGGCGCCTGAGTGCTTGGGACACTCGATTTCGTAGTCCATCACAAAGCCGTCGGCGAGATGGACGGCCTCATGGCTGCAGAGGCCATCGGTGCAATAGAAATCGCCGTCGGGAGAGCGGTAGACCGCGAAAGTGCGGTCGCCGTTGTCGAAGCGAATGACGCCCTCGAGCTCGACGTCGTCCACGCCGCAGGCTTCAAACCACTGCGCCATTGTCCGCCCCCCTCATCACGCTGCTTTGACCGCATTGACGCGCGCCTTGCGCTTCTCGTAGCGGGCGTTCATCCGCACATCGCCCGCGGGCGAGCCGTCGTGCCAGGTGCCGAACCACTTATCGAACGGAATCAGCCCGTCGCCGTAGTTCACCTCGAAATACTTGTGATGCAGGTAGTGGATGTAGGCGTGGCTATCGACAGCCATATCCTCTGTGAGTTCGACCTTGTCGAAGCCGACATGGCCAGGAATGGCGCCGAAGCCGGCGAAGTGCAGCTGGTAGAGCGCGAGAATCGGGTTCGACGGAATGACAAGGTGCCAGAACGCGACGCCGAGGTAGCCGAGCTGCTCGACCGGATGCATCGACAGCGACGACCAGGGCGACGGGTTCACCGAATTGTGGTGGACCGAGTGAACCCACCGATAGAGCGGGCCCCAGTGGATGGCGCGGTGCAAGAGAAAGAAGTGCGTCTCGTGGATGACCGGAACGATCAGCGCGAGAAGGCCGAGCCACCACGGATTCTGCGCAAATGAGAGCCAGGGCGCGGCGCCGGTCGCGAAGGCGTGAAGAATGACGACCTCGATTGCGGTCCAGATCGGCAGCCCGGCGCCGAAGACGCGCATCATGTTGTCGACGTTCTGCCGCTCGAAGAAGAACGCTTTGCTACGTTGCTCCGCAGGCCATTTGCCATTGTACTTGAAGCGCGTCCCCTGGGCGCGAAGCACATAAAGCCGCAGCTCGAACGCGCCGAAGAACAGGAAGACGGCGACGCAGTTGACGATGAAGAGCCGCAGAATCCAGGCCCACTCGAACGTCTTCATCGTTTCGACGTCAGGCAGAACCCATCGCCACCAGACAAGCGTCAAGACGGCGAACAGCAGATTGTAGGGCAGGAAGTAGTGCGGCAACCACTTGAGGAAGGCGAGCGGTCGCGGCGGAAACACGAACAGCGGCGCCGTCTCCACCGGCGCGTTCGGCGTAAAGTCGCCGCGCTTGTTGCGTTTGCCAAACTTGAGATCGTCCATCAGAGTTTCCTCCGTCTGATCGCGAGAAAGGCGAGCGCGCTCCCGCTGCGTCGCCTCTCGTTCCCGCCTGAAAATAGATCGGAAGCCTCCCGCCCGGGCGCGGATTCTTGATCAAAGATCATCAGCCGGAAGGCCGACGAACGGGAGATACCCGGTCCCTAGCCGCGCTCTTGAGCGACCGGCTCAAATGTTCTCGGATGTGATCGCATAGAAACGGATCGGCTCGGCTCTGACCTCCGCGCTGATGAAGCCGAGCCTTCGCAGAACAAGGTCCAGCGATCGCCGCGCCTGGGCCTCCGGCGCCTGGTCGAGGACGACATCCATCAACCCTGAACGGAGCCAGCCGCGAGACGCTTCTGTGAGCTCATGGCCGACCCACATGATCGACCCGCGCGGCGTCATGCGCTCGAGAACGGAGGCGACGCCCTCGTTCGCGCCTCCCGCGTTGTAGACGCCGACGGTTCCGGGATCCTCAGTCAGGGCGTCTTGAAGCAGCTCCGCCGACCGAAGATCCTGGTCGAGACCGAAGAGCACCCGCGAAAAGACGTGGCCTTCATGCGCATTGCTCGCAAGATAGGCGGAAAAGCCCCTGATCCGCTCGCGGTGGACCTGATAAGCCCCGCTGTGGCAGAGGCCGACGAAGCGGCCTTGTCTTGAGCTCAGCATGCGCGTCATGAGCTGACCCGCCATGCGGCCGGCGGCGTAATTGTCGATGCCGACGAAGAGATCGTCCTGATCGCCAATTCGGGAGACGATCTGGACGATGACTTCTCCGGCGTCCTTCGCCGCCCTCAGCTTCGCGCGCACTTCGGGGTGGTCCGGGGCCACAATGATAAGACCCATTCGCCGGAAGCCGGGGCTGGCGATACGGCGCGCGACGCTCATCGGGTCGTTTTCGTCGGCGAAGGTGCGATGGACCCGGATGCACGGGTCGAGGGACTCGGAAATCCGTTGGAAAGCGCTGGCGAGCCGCCGGAAAAAGATCCTATGGGGGTGGACGGTGGCCTGACTTGGTAGGCTGAGCTTCCACACACCCGCATGGAGGCAACCGATGCAGCCCGTCACCTCCGCGACCGTTGTCGCGACCACCGCCCGCATCAACCCTATCACGCTGTTCGCATCGCTCGAATTGAGCAAGTCGAAATGGCTTGTGACGGTCAACAGTCCGGGTAGCGAGAAGTTTTCCAAGCATGTCGTTGAGGGTGGAGACAGCGTCTGCCTGCTCGACCTTCTTTCGCGGTCGAGGGCGAAGGCCGCGCAGCGGCTTGGGCTGATGGTGGGAACGACGGTCATTCAGGAAGCGGGATTGGACGGGTTCTGGATTCATCGGTTGCTGCTCGCCAATGGGATCGAGAGCCACGTCGTCGATGCGGCTTCGATCGCAGTCGACCGGCGTCATCGGCGGGCCAAGACCGACGCGATCGACGGCGAGACGCTGTTGCGGACGCTGATGGCCTGGGCGCGCGGGGAGCGGCGGGTCTGTTCCATGGTTCGCGTGCCGACCCCGGAAGAAGAAGATCGCCGGCGCTTGACGCGCGAGCGCGCTACGCTGCTCAAAGAGCGCATTCAGCATACCAATCGAATCAAGGGTCTGCTCAGCGGTCAGGGCGTCCGGGATTATGATCCGCTTGGACGGGATCGTTTCGAACGGCTCGAGGCGCTGCGAACCGGAGACGGCCGTCCGCTCCCGCCGACGCTGAGAGCGGAAATGCACCGGGAACTCGATCGGGTCGAGTTGGTGATGACGCAACTGGCTTCGGTCGAACGCGCCCGCGACGGGCTGGTCCGCACGGAAGCCGTGGCGCGAAACAACCCCACCGCCCAGCTGCTCAAGCTCAAGGGCGTAGGCCCTGAGTTCGCGTCGCTTCTCTGGCTCGAAGCGTTGTTTCGCAACTTTGGCAACCGACGACAAGTCGCAGCGTATGCTGGATTGGCGCCCAGCCCCTGGCAGAGCGGCGGCGTGGAACGGGATCAAGGCATCTCGAAGTCGGGCAATCGTCGCGTGCGTCACACCATGATTGAGCTTGCCTGGTTCTGGCTGCGCCATCAGCCGGAATCGGCGTTGAGCCGGTGGTTTGAGGCGCGTGTTGGCGCCAGGAGGGGACGAATCCGCCGGATCGCCATCGTCGCGCTGGCCCGCAAACTCCTCGTCGCCTTGTGGCGCTATGTCACCCAAGGCGTCGTTCCCGAGGGCGCCGTGTTCAA
>Ga0209040_10002718_pt1 | contig 13746 bp, 9 predicted proteins | sample BogFormECP12_OM3_FD_188240 | JGI IMG/M metagenome (GOLD analysis project Ga0209040, IMG submission 188240) | Bog forest soil microbial communities from Calvert Island, British Columbia, Canada - ECP12_OM3 (SPAdes) (version 2) | ecosystem: Environmental > Aquatic > Freshwater > Wetlands > Bog ...
GCGAAGGGCGAGATCGTTGTGGCGCGCAAACTCACGCGCAGCCAGCTGATCCCGTTCTTCGCCGAGCTGCCGCCGTGCGTGGTGGCGATGGAGGCGTGCTCCTCGGCGCATCATTGGGGGCGGGCGCTGATCGAACTCGGGCACGAGGTTCGATTGCTGCCGCCGGCGCATGTGAAGCCCTACGTGCGCCGCAACAAGAACGACCCGGTGGACGCGGCGGCGACCTGCGAGGCAGTGGGTCGGCCGGGCCGTCCAAGTCGAGCACGCGCATGGTCATTACCAAACTAGTAACGTAGTAGCGACTCGCTTGAGCGTGCGAAAGGCGCCGCCCGCAAAAAAATCTCTAAAGATCTATGGAACCAAGCCGGTTTCGTCCGCGTTTATTTATGGGCGGCGTCGGGGACCGACTAGTTGGACTCGTCCTACGCCTGCATCGAGGGCAATGCCAGGCGATAGCTACGCAAAGCAATGGACGCCACTCGCGGCGCCTGCGAATCGCGTTCCTATGGCGAGACGATCTAGCCGAGCCCGCACGCCGAACGGTTGCGACTCAGGATTGGCGCTTCTGTCGCACGGGCGACTTTTCCAACATTTCGCAAATGGACCGGGCGCACACGGGCGCCTGATTGGCTGCGCCCGATCGCAAATGACGCCCCTCGTCGATTTTGTCCTGGCGTCCCGGCCGGTTCCGGATTTTCTCGTAAAGGGTGAACGATGAGCGATACCACTGTCCGCACCACCCCAGTGAACTCGCGGTCCCGCGGGCATATCGGCGATGGAAAACCCCGCCACATGCGAAACAGGATCCTCGACTCGTCACCCGAGAGTTCGGAGAGTCGCTCGCAGATGCTGCTTGCTGCGATGATCGCATTTCGCGACGGCGATTTCTCGTGGCGGCTGCCGTCGGATTGGGTGGGAACGGAAGGGCGAATTGCCGAGGCCTTCAACCAGGCTGTCGCGCACGAGGATCGACTGACGCGCGAGGTCGAGCGTTTGAGCGTGACAGTCGGTCGAGATGGGCGTCTGAGACAACGAATGTCACTGCCCGGGGCAATCGGTCAATGGGCGACGAAAGTCGAGTCCATCAATACTCTCATCGACGATCTCGTTCGACCCACCGCCGAGATTGCGCGCACCATTGGCGCGGTAGCCAAGGGCGACCTCGGACAGTCCATGGAGTTGGAGGTTGACGGGCGCGGCCTCAAGGGCGAGTTCCTTCGTTCGGCGAAGCTCGTAAACACGATGATCGAACAACTTTCGGTCTTTACCTCGGAAGTGACTCGCGTGGCGCGCGAAGTCGGCACCGAGGGCAAGCTGGGCGGCCAGGCGCAGGTGAAGGGCGTTTCAGGCGTGTGGAAGGACCTGACGGACTCAGTCAATCAGATGGCCGGCAACCTGACCGCTCAGGTGCGCAATATCGCCGAGGTGACAATCGCAGTCGCAAACGGCGATCTCTCCAAGAAGATCACAGTCGACGTGCGGGGTGAAATTCTGCAGCTGAAGGAGGCCACCAATACGATGGTCGATCAGCTCCGTTCATTTGCCTCGGAGGTGACGCGTGTGGCGCGCGAGGTGGGCACCGACGGACGCTTAGGCGGCCAAGCCGTGGTCCCGGGCGTGGCCGGCACATGGAAAGACCTGACCGACTCGGTCAACGCGATGGCGACTAACCTGACGGCGCAGGTCCGCAATATCGCGACCGTCACCACTGCGGTGGCGCGCGGCGATCTTTCGCGCAAGATCACCGTCGACGTAAAGGGCGAGATTCTGGAGCTGAAGGAAACCATCAACACGATGGTCGATCAGCTCAACGGTTTCTCGTCGGAAGTCACGCGCGTCGCCCGCGAGGTCGGCACGGAGGGCAAGCTCGGCGGCCAGGCCGCGGTGCCAGGCGTCGCGGGCACCTGGAAGGATCTCACGGACAACGTCAACTTCATGGCCTCCAACCTGACGGCCCAGGTTCGCAATATTGCAGATGTCGCGACCGCCATCGCCAAGGGGGATCTTTCCTCGAAGATCACCGTCGAAGTGAAGGGCGAAATCCTCGCCTTGAAGAACACGATCAACACTATGGTCGATCAGCTCAACGGCTTCGCCGGCGAGGTCAGCCGCGTGGCGCGCGAGGTGGGCACGGAGGGCAAGCTTGGCGGTCAAGCCGCGGTCCCGGGCGTCGCCGGAACGTGGAAAGATTTGACCGACAACGTCAATTCCATGGCCAACAACCTCACCAGCCAAGTCCGCAACATCGCCGACGTGACGACAGCGGTGGCGAACGGCGACCTCTCCAAGAAAATCACCGTCGACGTCAAAGGCGAGATTCTCGAGCTGAAGGAAACCATCAACACGATGGTTGACCAGCTTCGGTCTTTTGCCTCGGAAGTGACGCGCGTCGCGCGCGAAGTCGGCACCGAGGGTCGGCTCGGCGGACAGGCCAAAGTGCCGGGAGTGGCTGGCACCTGGAAGGATCTTACAGACAACGTCAATTCAATGGCCTCGAACCTGACCGGCCAGGTCCGAAATATCGCCGATGTGGCGACGGCGGTTGCGAACGGCGACCTTTCCAAGAAAATCACCGTCGACGTCAAGGGCGAGATTCTGGAGCTCAAGAACACGCTCAATACGATGGTCGATCAGCTCAACGCATTTGCATCAGAGGTGAGCCGCGTGGCGCGCGAAGTCGGCACCGAGGGCAAGCTTGGCGGCCAAGCCGACGTGCGCGGCGTCGGTGGCACCTGGAAAGATCTGACCGACAACGTCAACTCGATGGCGAACAATCTGACATCACAGGTCCGAAACATCGCCGACGTTACCACCGCGGTCGCCCGTGGCGACCTTTCCAAGAAGATCACCGTCGATGTGCGGGGCGAAATTCTGGAGCTCAAGAACACGATCAACACGATGGTGGATCAGCTCAACGGCTTCGCCTCTGAGGTCACCCGTGTCGCTCGCGAGGTTGGCACCGAAGGAAAGCTTGGCGGCCAGGCCGAGGTGCGCGGAGTGGGCGGCACCTGGAAAGATCTTACCGACAACGTCAACTTCATGGCGAACAACCTCACCGGACAAGTCCGCAATATCGCCGAGGTCGCGACCGCCATCGCCAAAGGCGATCTCTCTTCAAAGATCACAGTCGAAGTGAAGGGCGAAATCCTCGCCTTGAAGAACACGATCAACACCATGGTCGATCAGCTCAATGGCTTCGCCGGCGAGGTCAGCCGTGTGGCGCGCGAGGTGGGCACGGAGGGCAAGCTTGGCGGTCAAGCCGCGGTGCCGGGCGTCGCCGGAACGTGGAAAGATTTGACCGACAACGTCAATTCCATGGCCAACAACCTTACCAGCCAAGTACGCAATATCGCTGAAGTGACGATCGCCGTCGCGAACGGTGACCTCTCCAGAAAAATCACGGTGGACGTTCGCGGCGAGATTTTGCAGCTCAAGGAAACGATCAACACGATGGTCGAGCAGCTGCGCTCTTTCGCTTCGGAAGTGACGCGCGTGGCGCGCGAAGTCGGCACCGAGGGTCGGCTCGGCGGTCAGGCGCAGGTGCCTGGGGTGGCCGGCACATGGAAGGACCTCACCGATTCCGTAAACACGATGGGTGCCAACCTCACCGCCCAGGTTCGAAATATCGCTGATGTCACCACGGCGGTCGCGCGCGGCGACTTGAGCCGCAAGATCACCGTCGATGTGAAAGGCGAAATCCTCGAGCTGAAGAACACCATCAACACGATGGTCGACCAGCTCAATGGCTTCGCCTCCGAGGTGACGCGCGTGGCGCGCGAAGTTGGCACAGAAGGCAAGCTTGGCGGCCAGGCCCAGGTCTCAGGCGTCGGCGGCACATGGAAGGATCTTACCGACAATGTGAACTTCATGGCTTCCAACCTCACCGAACAGGTCCGAGGCATTGTGAAGGTCGTGACGGCGGTGGCTAACGGCAATTTGAGCCAGCGTCTCACCGTGCAGGCAAAAGGCGAGGTCGCAGCGCTTGCCGACACCATCAACAACATGACGGACACGCTTGCCACCTTCGCCGATCAAGTCACGAACGTCGCGCGCGAGGTCGGAGTCGAGGGTCGGCTGGGCGGCCAGGCCAATGTTCCCGGCGCCGCCGGAACGTGGAAAGATCTCACCGGCAACGTCAACCTGCTCGCCGCCAACCTCACTAACCAAGTCCGCGCGATCGCCGAGGTCGCGACCGCAGTCACCAAGGGCGATCTTACCCGGTCGATTCAGGTCGAAACGCGTGGCGAAGTCGCCGAGTTGAAGGACAACATCAACACCATGATATCGAACCTCCGCGAAACCACGGAGAGAAATCGCGAGCAGGATTGGCTCAAAACCAACATCGCCAAGTTCAGCGGCATGCTTCAGGGTCAGCGCGAGTTGCGAACCGTTGGGCAAATGCTGCTGACCGAAGTGGCGCCGCTGGTGAACGCCCACCAGGGTACGATCTACCTTCTCACCAACAGCGACGGTCAGACCGCGCTGACCCTATTGTCGAGCTATGCTCACGGCGGAGGCTCGCGCGTCCCCGAGAACATACGTCCCGGCGAAGGGCTCCTCGGCCAGTGTGCGCTGGACAAGAAGCGAATCCTCCTCACCAACGTGGCGCCGGATTTCGTCGATATCTCCTCGAGCCTAGGGCGAGCGCAGCGGGTCAACATCATCGTGCTGCCCGTCCTCTTCGAAGGGCAGACGAAGGCTGTCATAGAGCTGGCCTCGCTGCACCCCCTGACCGTGGTCAACATTACCTTCCTGGAGCAGCTGACGCTCAACATCGGCGCTGTCTTCAACACGATCGAGGCGACGATGCGGACGGAGGGCCTTCTCAAGCAATCGCAGCAACTCACCGTCGAGTTGCAAGCGCGCCAGAGCGAACTTCAGAACACCAACGAGCAACTCGGCACCAAGGCGCAATTGCTCGCCGAGCAAAATGCCGAGGTCGAGCGCAAGAACGTCGAGGTTGAACAGGCGCGTTACGCACTGGAGGAGAAAGCGGCGGAGTTGGCGCTCACCTCGAAATACAAGTCCGAGTTCCTGGCGAACATGTCGCATGAGCTGCGTACGCCGCTCAACTCGATCCTCATCCTTAGCCAGCAGCTCGCTCAAAATGCCGCCGGCAATCTCACCGAGAAGCAGGTCGAATTTTCCCGCAATATCAACTCCTCTGGGTCCGATCTTCTTAATCTGATCAATGACATTCTCGATCTCTCGAAGATCGAGTCCGGCACCGTCACCGTGGACATCGAGGAAATCTCCTTTGTTGGCCTCCGCGAAAACATCGATCGCAACTTCCGTCACGTGGCGGAGTCGAAGAACCTTCCTTTCAACGTCTGGTTTGCTGACGACCTGCCCGGCAGCATGACCAGCGACCCGAAGCGCCTTCAGCAAATCCTGAAGAACCTTCTATCCAACGCGGTCAAATTCACCAGCCAGGGCCATGTCGACGTACGCGTCTACCGCGCGGCGCAGGGGTGGACTCCGGATCACCCGGTGCTCAACGCAGCCGAACAGGTTCTCGCCTTCGCGATCGAGGACACCGGCATTGGTGTCGCTCCCGAGAAACAGCGGTTGATATTCGAGGCCTTCCAGCAGGCCGACGCAGGAACGTCCCGAAAGTACGGCGGCACTGGGCTCGGCCTCGCCATCAGCCGCGAATTAGCGATGCTCCTGGGAGGAGAAATCAAGCTTAGCAGCGTTCATGGACAAGGCAGCACCTTCACGCTCTATCTGCCGCTGCACTACTCGAACCGCGTCGAGGCGCATGGCAAAGAAGCGGCCGCCACGACAGCGCGTTCGCTCGCAGTCCTGCCTGTCGCGCGCGAGGCGCAGATCGAAGACGACCGCAACGCCATTGGGCACGGAGATCCCGTCTTGCTGATCATCGAGGACGACCCGCACTACGCGCGCATCCTGCTCGGGTTGGCGCGCGACAAGGGATTCAAGGGCGTCGTCACCGCCAAGGGCGCCATGGGCATCACCCTCGCGCGCCAGTACCGCCCGACGGCCATATCCCTCGATATCTTCTTGCCGGACCTGCTCGGATGGACGGTGCTCAACCAGTTGAAGCTCGATGCGACCACCCGGCATATTCCGGTGCAAATCATCTCTCTCGAGGAGGAGCGCCAGCACGGTCTCGCACGTGGCGCGTTCGCTTATCTTGTCAAAGCGCCGACGACCGTCGGCCTGGAGGCGGCATTCGACCGAATCAAGGAATTCACCGCACCGCGCGCCAAGCGATTGCTGGTCATCGAGGACAACGAAATCGAGCGACGGTCCATCGTCGAGCTTCTTGGCCACAGCGACATCGAGATTGAGACCGTGGCCACGGGCGATGCGGGCCTCCGGGCGCTATTTGAGCGAGCCTTTGACTGCGTGGTGCTCGACCTCCGCCTTCCGGATATGACAGGCTTCGATTTGCTTGAGAAAATGCATCGAGAGCCCAGGTTGGTCGACGTGCCGGTCGTTGTCTTCACCGGCCGAGACCTCACCTTACCCGAGCAGGCGCGCCTCAAGAGCATGGCGAAGAGCATCGTTCTCAAAGACGTGCGTTCGCCGGAACGGCTGCTGGACGAGACCTCCCTCTTCCTTCATCGCGTGGTCACCGATCTGCCGCGCGAGAAGCAAGCCATGCTCCAGCGGTTGCACGGCTCGGCGGAAATCCTGTGCGGGCGCAAAGTCCTCGTGGTCGACGATGACGCGCGTAATATATTCGCCTTGACCTCGGTGCTGGAAAATCAGGACATGCAGGTGATCAGCGCAGCCAACGGCGCCGGCGCGATCGAGATCATTCAGAACAATCCCGATCTGAGCGCAGTCCTCATGGACATCATGATGCCTGACATCGACGGCTACGAGACAATGCGCGAAATTCGCCGGAAGCCGGAGTTCCGCACCCTTCCCATCATCGCCCTCACCGCCAAAGCGATGAAGGGCGACCGCGAGAAGTGCCTCGACGCGGGCGCTAGCGATTACATCGCCAAACCCGTCAACACCGACCAACTCCTCTCGCTCCTGCGGGTCTGGCTTTTCCGATGAAGGGAATCGGTCATAGTCTCAGCGCGTCAGCAAGCGACCGGGCGGCGGCCACCGAACTCGGTGAATTGTCGGAGGCGCTGTCGCCCGGCGTCCCCGACGAACCGATCAACATTCTGATTGTCGACGATGAGCCGAAGAATCTCACCGTGCTTCACGCTATACTCGACGAACCCGACTACCGCCTGGTCCGAGCTGAATCTGCTGACCAGGCGTTGCTCGCCCTGATCTCAGATCAATACGCACTGATCATCCTCGACGTGCGCTTGCCCGGCATGACGGGGTTCGAGCTGGCTCAAATGATCAAGGAGCGCAAACGGACGGCGCGCGTGCCTATCATTTTTCTAACGGCGTACTACGGCGAAGACCAACACATTCTCGAGGGTTATGGCGCCGGCGCCGTCGACTACCTGCACAAACCAGTGAACGCGACCATCCTGCGCTCCAAGGTGGCTGTCTTTGCCGAATTGTATCGGAAGAATCGCGAGGCCGTCGCGAGCGGCAAGGCTCTGCTCGCCGAAGTCACGGAGCGTCGTGGCGCGGACGAACGCCTGCGCGAACTGAACGAGACTCTCGAAAATCGAGTAGCGTCCCGCACCTCGGAATTGGCCGAAAGCCGGGCGCGGCTCAAGCATGCAGCCGATTTGGCCAAGCTGACGTATTTCGATCTGGACTATGTGCGGAATCGAATTCAAGTCGCGGAAAACTTCGCGGGCATCATGGGATTCAGCTTACCCGACGGAGACGATGGAGACGACCGGATCGCAGTCGCCATGAGGTCGCTGCGGGACCATGTCGTTCCCGCCGACCGAGATCGGATCATGACAGAGACCGAGCGGACGGAAGCAGGCCAAGTCCGCAAGGTCGAATATCGCGTTTTTGGCGAGGATGGGAAAGAACGGTGGATCGAAAGCGAGTGGCATCTGGAAAGCGGTCCAGACGGCCGGTCGCTGCGCGCTTTCGCCGCCAACCTCGACATCACCGAGCGAAAGCAGTCCGAGGAACAAAAAAAACTCCTGATGGCGGAGGTCAATCATCGCAGCAAGAACTTGCTTGCTGTTGTGCAATCCATTGTCAATCAGAGTGCGCGCGGCGCGGATCCCACGATGTTCGCCCACGATCTTGCCGATCGATTGCAGGGATTGTCTGCGAGCCAAGATCTGCTGATCAAGAGCGACTGGCGCGGAATCGAAATCGCGGAGCTTGTCCATGCCCAACTTCATCATTTCAAGGAGCTGATCGGCGTGCGCATACTTGTCGAAGGATCGGCGGCGCGACTGACGGCCGCTGCGGCTCAGGCGGTCGGGATGGCGCTCCACGAACTGGCCACAAACGCCGCCAAATACGGCTCCTTGTCCACGAAAGAAGGTCGGGTGCGAATCTGCTGGGACATTGTGAAGCAAAGAGAGCCGCTATTCACCATGGAGTGGACCGAGGAATGCGGCCCGACGGTGTCGGTTCCAACGCAAAAGGGTTTTGGTTCTCTTGTTATGGGCCCGATCGTCGAGTCGGCGCTGGGGGGAAAAGTTGAGATCGATTTCCTCGAAAATGGCCTTACCTGGAAATTGAGCGCGCTCGTTGCGAGCGCCCTGGAGACGAGATGAGCCGGCCGCCGGAAATGGCGGCCGAAACTCCGCGGCGAGCCGCGTCCTGATCGTTCAGGACGAGCCGCGGATTGCCGAGAACCTTCGGACCGCGCTCGCGGAGCCGGCCGAGCTTTGCCTGACGTCGATCGCAAAGCTGCGCGTTGCGCACGGTCCTGAAACCTCGCCCCTCCTTTCCGGCCTATTTGCGCCGTGGGGCGCGCAGATCTCCGCCAGCTTCTCGAAAGCCTCCGCGCTCCGCGCCTTCGCCCGTGCGCGACACGACTACTATAGCGTTATCGGGCGCATCACCCCGTTCGTCCTCGGCTCCGTTTTGCGGAGCCGAGGCACGCGCCCGTTCTATCGCGTGCGCCTGCCGGCACAGACCAAAGCGAAGCGCAAAAGTCTGCGACCGCCTTCAGGCGGTCGGCGGCACCTGCGCAGTGCTCAGGAGCGGAGCGCCTTTCCCTCGGACGAGCGAGCCTCGACTGGAACCTCTAAAGCGCGCCCGCATTATGAGACAGGCCTTCTTGCCGATCTTCCGCTCTCTGGCCAAGGACTGTTGCGGAAATGTCTCTGCAGGACAGCAAATCTACCCTCGGCGCAAGTGCGCGTACGGTCAGCCGGCGAAACGCTGCTGGAGACGCCGCGGAGAAGACAAATGCCCCGAGCCTCTTCGAAATCGGCAAGAATGTTGTCCTGCGTGTCGGGCGACACAATTTGAGTCTCGTCGCCGCGGGCGTCGCATTTTGTGCAATGACCGCCATTTTCCCCGCCATTGCGGCGTTGGTGTCCGTCTATGGACTGTTTGCCGACCCGCGGACTATCGAGCGGCAAATCGCCAGTTTTTCCGATCTGCTGCCGGCGAACTCGCTGAAGCTGCTGACCGACGCGCTAGAGAACTTCGCTGGGAAAAGCCAATCGACGCTGAATGTCGCGCTCATCATTTCCATCGGTCTCGCATTGTGGAGCGCGAAGGCCGGGGTATCGTCATTGATGACGGGCCTCAACATTGCCGACGGGAACAATCAAAAAACCAGGACCAAACAATCGCCCAACCGATGCGGGACGCGGTTGATCAAGCCGTGGCTGCGGGCCGCCAGGTGCAGAACGCAGCGGTTGATTTCGCCAATTCATCGGCCGAGGCTCTTACGGGCCATGCTTCGCAATCGATGGACGCGGCAAAAGGCGTCGCCTCGGAAGCGCAAGAGCGGGCTCAGCGCAAGATCACTGAACAAAAGGGAGTTGGCGCCGACTACGTCGACAACCTAGCGGACATGATGCGGCGGGCGGCGAACCAGTTTGACGCTGAGATGACGGTGGCGGGGAGTTACATCCGCAAGGCCGCTGACCAGGTGGAATATGCGGCGGACGCCTTGAGAACGGGAGATTTCAACGATCTCGTTCAAGGCGCCCAGAGGTTTGCGAGAAATCAGCCGACCGCGTTCTTCGGGCTCACGTTCCTGGCCGGATTTGGCGCCGTTCGTTTCCTCAAGAGCGCGTCTGGCGCGTCAGACGATGACGGCGAGACCCATTCCTCTCGCGAAGATGCGTGGGCCGGGCCGGGAGCGCCGGCGCCAAATGCGGGCGACGAAAACAGGAGGTCGATGTGACTCCGGTGCCCGAGAGCGTTCGATTGCGCAGCTGGTTGGGGATTCGCTCGCCGAACTGGCGAAGCTTGTTCAAAACGAGATCGATCTGGCTCGGGCGGAACTGAGCGACAAGATCATCGTCACGGGCGAAGCGGTGGAACTGATTGCGGCCGGCGCGGTTCTGCTGATTCCCGGAGTCGTGCTGATTCTGCTCGCCATCGCCTCCGGATTGGTTCAACTCGGGTTGTCGGCGCCGCTGGCCTATTTCTGTACCGGCGCAGGGGCCTTGATCATCGCCGGCGCCTTGGCTTGGGCGGGAATGTCCCGTTTGTCCGCAAGCGCTCTTAAGCCTTCCGCGTCCCTCGATGAAATTCGACAAGACAAAATGATGGCGACGGAGCTCATGCGATGAACGACGAGAAAACTGCCTCAGGCGGCGATTTTGTGCGCGATCTCGGCGAGGCCATTCGAGAAAATCCATTGCCGGCGGCGTTGATCGGCGTGGGTTTGGCATGGCTTTTTACCGGCGGCGGATCGTCCGCGAATGCTGGCTTTCGATGGGCAAGGGACGGCATGGCTCGCTTCAGGCCGAAAGAAGAGGGCGAGACGGCCCGCGGTCCCGGCCGCTCGTTTAACGCAGCAGTAACATCCGCTGGAGAAAAGCCTGAGCGACGGGAGCGCCGTCGCGCAGCAACCCTCGGACATTGCTTCTCGGCTTGGCGCAGCAATACCGCAGGCCTTTGCTAGGGCGCAGGCAAATATCGCCGATCTGATGCGACGGCAGCCATTGATGCTCGGCGCTGTGGGACTGGCCGTTGGCACCGGAGTCGCAGCCTCGCTGCGGCCGACAGCCGCGGAAGCAGATTTGCTCGGCAAAGCCAGCGCAAATGCCCAAGAACGAGCCCGTGACTTTGCGGCCGCGGCGGCGCGGCGCGCCGCGACGGTCGCAGACGAATTATCCACCACGATTGGACAGGAAGCCCGCGCGCAAGAGCTGACGCCGGACAGCATTCGGCAATCCACACGCGAAGCCAGCCGCAAGGTTGAAAGCATCATCGATCAGTCTGTCGAGCGCTTGCGGTCGCGGATGAACTGACCGAGGGTTCTTGAGCTTGCGGCACCGATCAGAGCGCCATACGGTTGATGGCCATTCCCGGGCGTCGGCCGGTCACCGCGTCGGCGATCGTGGCGACGATCCAGGACGCCAGCTTCTTTGCCAGCAGGCGCGAGCTCGCCGCTTCCCTCGGCTTGCCGCCGCCCCAGAGGCTCGGTCGCCGCCCCCTATCTGCTGGTTTCCGCCGATCTAAGGCGACGGCACGGTGACTGCGCCCGTGGATCGGGGCGGTCCTCGGTCATAGGGTCAACCCGCTGCTGTCGCGTCATTCGTGTTTAGCGGAATTTCCAAGATGAACTCCGTCCCGGGCAGGCGCCGTTCGACGCGAAGCTGCGCTCCCGTCTGCTTGGCCAATGCCCTTGTGAGGCGCATCCCCAGACCATGGTTCTTGCTGGAATCAAAATCAGCGGGCAGGCCTACCCCCGCATCGCGAACCGAAACCGCTGCTACCTCGTCTTCGGGGGTTGCCAAACGGACCCAAATTCGACCGCGCATGCCCTCGGGATAGGCGTGCCTTGCGGCGTTGACCACTAGCTCGGTCACGATAAGTGCGACGCCAATGGCGCGGTCGGTGGTGAGGGAGAGAGTCTTCGAGGCCTCAAATGAGACATCGCAGTTCGTTGTGACTTCCTCCAAATCTTTACAAATGGCGGACAGGTAATCCCCAAGCTCGATTTTATCGATTTGCGAGCTGCGGTAGAGTCTGTCGTGTGCGCGCCCGATAGCCATGATCCTGCTCGAGGCCTGCCGCAAAAGACGCCCAATCTCAGGGTCGTCTGCGGCCTGCAAGTTGAGCAGTCCCGCGACCAACTGGAGGCTGTTCTTCACTCGATGATTGATCTCCTTCACAAGCACCTTCTGGCGTTCGAGTGCTGCCTTCAAACCCCGCTCCTGGCGCTGGCGCTCAATGGCCATGCCCAAAATGTTCGCTGCGCCTTGCAGGAAGGCGATATCGTTTTCGGTGAACTCGCCCTCTGACCTGCTGTCCACTTCGAGCACCCCGTAGGGCGCCCCATCGCCCTGCAAGATGACATTTATAGCGCGCCGGACGCCGTGCACCGCTAGGAGTTCAGGGGTCCTGAATCGTTCCTCGCTCTCCAAGTGGTTCGATATAACTGGCTCGCCAGTGCGCAGCGCAAAGCCGGATGGGGATGCGAGATCAGCGCCAACGCGTGCAACGCCGACGAGGCCGTCGTGCCAACCCACTCCGGCGCGCATCAAGAGCCGATTTTCTGATGCAATATATTCCAACACTTTACAGAATTCGGCCTGTAGACCCTCAGCTGCTACGCGCACGGTCTCGTTCAGCAGCTCCGCAAATGGAGTTCCCCTCAAGGCGGCGACACCGAGTTCGGCCAAAAGTTCCTGCTGGCGGATACGCTGCTCGAGGGCGCGTCCATCGATCTGCGACCGACCTTCACCCTGTGGGGGAGCCTCTACGACGGGTTTCGTCGGTTGGGGCATCAGCTTCTCGCGGCGAACCCGATGTAGGGTCGACGAGAGATGTAGCGTCTTGTGTCCGTGCCAGCAAGGCCCACCGTTGACGTGAGCTGGTCCGGCCGAAAGGGCTTCGCGAGGATGATCGCGCCCGGGCACTTTCTCGCGACACTGTCCGGATCACGTGTCTCAAAGAGAAATGGTATACGGCGCTCTCCCAACATGCGTGCAAGCGGCAACGTGTCACCGACTTGAAGGCGATAGTCGAGAACCGCTGCGCTTACTTTAGATCCTTCGATGAAACTGATGGCTTCGGAAACTTCGCGTGCCGGACCCACCACTGTGGCTCCAGCCGCTTCAAGAATGCTCTGGAGGTCCAGCGCGATAATCGGATCATCCTCAACGACTAGGATCCGCCGATTCTCAAGCGGCCGATGCAACGCACGATCCTTTCGACGCGTTCCAGGACGGGCTAGGGCTCGGGCCGTTGACAATTCGCAAGGCGACCGACCTATTCTTGAGGGAGCCCCGCCTTTCCGAAACGACTTAACGCGTCATGGGGTCGAAGAGTTCCGAGGCTTTCTCAACTGGCATCGTCGACGTTCGCCACCCTTGCCGCTTTCATTTTCCGCCGCGCGCTGCGGAAATGCGCCGTCCAGTTTGCGCTTGCCGTTGCCCGATCCAAGGGGCCGGAATCGACGCGACTCGTTGATAGCTGTGGCCTCGCTGCGATCTTCCCGGCAAGCCGCCTAAGCAGGCTTCATCTGGCTCGCCAACAGATGCAGGCTGTGATTCGCTGTATCGCGAAGAGCGATGATTCGCGAGGGGCTGAACATGGCGGGTAAGTCTTTGTTGGCGGCGAGCGAGGAGCAAAGAGTGGCGTTGCGGCGCCTCGCGGAATCGCGTGATCGCGGCGAGGCGGACAGAGCGCGCGCCGTGCTGTTGACGCTGGCCGGCTGGACGAGTCCCCGGATCGCCGAGGCGTTCG
>Ga0209040_10002719_pt1 | contig 13745 bp, 10 predicted proteins | sample BogFormECP12_OM3_FD_188240 | JGI IMG/M metagenome (GOLD analysis project Ga0209040, IMG submission 188240) | Bog forest soil microbial communities from Calvert Island, British Columbia, Canada - ECP12_OM3 (SPAdes) (version 2) | ecosystem: Environmental > Aquatic > Freshwater > Wetlands > Bog ...
CGGGCAACTGCTGACCGGTGGGAAGGTAGGATGCCAACTGCTTGCGCAGGGCATGATAGGCCCGCGTGGGGCGGCCCTGTTCGTCCAACGGCGAGCCGTAGTCGTAGCTGGTCACGTCGGGTTCATAGCCCGCGCCGCCGCTGTCTGGGCGAAAGGCGGCTCGGGGCATCACCAGGTTCGTGTATTGACGCAGTCGAGTCCCCGTACTGCGATCGACACTGCCGTGCGCGACGTCGCTCTGTTGGGAATGGAAACCAGGCAAAACATCGTTCTGAGTGTAGCCGCCTAACTGAAGATGAAACCTACAGTATTGATCGCTACGACGGCCCGCTGGTTCCCGGCCACACGGCTGGCGATGGCTCTGGCAAAGGCGGGGTTCGCCGTTCAAGCGGTCTGCCCTTCTCGCCATACCCTCCGCAAGACGAGCGCAGTACGCCGGGCCCACGCTTACCGCGCCTTAACGCCGTTGTTATCCTTCGCCGATGCAATCACGGCCACCAACCCGGACCTGATTATTCCGGGCGACGATCTTGCCACCAGGCACTTGCACCAACTCTATAGGCGGGAACGCAATAAGGGAAAAGCCGGGAGCCGGGTCTGTGATTTAATCGAGCGCTCACTGGGCGCAGCGGAAGGCTTCGATGTGGTTTATGCCAGAGCGGCCTTCGCGCAGATCGCGCAAGAAGAAGGCGTCCGTGCTCCGAAAACCAGGATTATCGCAAGTATCGATGACTTGAAAAGGTGTGCTGCTGGAATCGGTTTTCCGATGGTGCTGAAAGCGAACGGCACTTCAGGCGGCGATGGCGTCAAACTGGTAAACACCCTGGAAGAAGCTGAACGCGCCTTTCGTAAGCTGCAGGCTCCTCCGCTCGTGGCGAGGGCATTCAAACGGGCGCTGGTCGATTGGGACTTTACCCTGGTGTGGCCGTCGCTCTCTCGTCGTCGAGCGGTGCTCAATGCGCAGGCATTCGTAGCTGGGCACGAAGCAACCAGCACGATCGCCTGTTGGCAGGGCACGGTTCTGGCCAGCCTCCATTTTGAAGTGCTCAAAAAAGTGAGTTCGACCGGGCATGCCACCGTTTTGCGCTTGATCGAGCACCCCGAAATGTCCGCCGCTGCCGAAAAGATCGCCCGAAGGCTCAAGCTTTCCGGGTTGCACGGTCTCGATTTCATGTTGGAGGCGCATACGGGGAATGCCCATCTCATTGAAATAAATCCCCGGACTACCCAGGTTGGACATCTGGCACTCGGGCTCAGGCGGGATCTTCCAGCAGCTCTTTACGCGGCCCTTGCCGAAAACAATCTTCAAGCGGCTCCCAAGATCACCGAAAACGACACCATCGCGCTGTTTCCGCACGAGTGGATGAGAGATCCCAAGAGTGAGTTTCTGCAGTCGGGCTACCACGATGTTCCTTGGGAAGAGCCAGCTCTCGTCCGTGACTGCATCCGGAAAAGTCAAACGCAAAGAGCCTGGTACAGGAAGCCAGACGGCACGGCGGTCCGGTCTCCCTCGTTGCCACGAAGCGTTCGAGCAGATCAGCGCGCTGTGGAGTTGGATTGCGAAGCGAAATAAATTCCGCACTAGCCGATACCGCTCGGCCGGCGCGCCGCATTCGGATTCCGCTCGCCGGGGCCGATAGTAATTCGTTGGCCGCATCCAACCGGACAGCGTAGACTAGCTTTCACGTCGACTCTCCAAAATAATTCCTGAATTAAGAGACAAGAAAAATGAAACTTTCAGTTATTGGTGCAGGCTATGTGGGTCTCACAACGGCGGCTTGCCTGGCGCAAATCGGGCACGACGTCTTCTGCAGTGAAAGCGACGTCGAAAAACTGTCTAAACTGCAGAGTGGAGTTATGCCACTTTTTGAGCCTCATCTGGAGGACGTTATCGAAGGCGTTCGAAAAGTTGGCCGGTTGCATTTTGGGTCCACGGAAGACGCAATTGTTTGGGGAGACGCGATCTTCATTTGTGTGGGAACGCCGCCATTGGCCAACGGCGACGCGGATCTTTCTGCCATCGAAGGAGTCGCTCGCGTGATTGCAAAGCGTGCGATCGGATATCGCCTGATCATCGAAAAGAGCACCGTACCGGTTCAGACCGGCGCCCAGTTGCGGAAGCACCTCTCGGTGCATAGTACAAAGGGGCTGAAATACGACGTTGCTTCCAATCCAGAATTTCTGCGGGAGGGAACTTCGGTCGAGGATTTTCTGCATCCGGACCGGATCGTCATCGGGGCCGACTCTCAGCGTGCGGCGGACCTTCTGCGAGAGATCTATGAACCGATCGTCCAACAGAAGTTCACCTGTCCTATCCATCCGAATTGCCCGAAGCACAAGGACCCGATCTTCCTGGCTACGGATACTAATTCGGCAGAACTGATCAAGCACGCCTCCAATTCTTTTCTTGCGATGAAGATCTCGTTCATCAACATGGTGGCGAACCTGTGCGAACAAGTCGGAGCCGACGTAACCGAGGTCGCCTACGGGATGGGATTGGATCCGCGAATCGGCCCGTCTTTTCTGAATCCAGGAATCGGGTTTGGAGGATTCTGCTTTCCGAAAGATGTGCAGGCCTTCATCAGAATCGCGGAGAAGTCTGGATGTGATTTCTCCCTGCTCAAAGAAGTGGAGAAGATTAACCAGCGTCGTGTGGAACATTTTGTCGAACAGGTGCGAAAGGAACTGTGGGTCTTGCGGGGAAAGAAAATCGCGGTATGGGGACTGGCGTTCAAGCCCAATACCGACGATGTGCGATTCGCGCCCGCGCTTTCCATTATTCGCCTCCTGCAGGCTGAGGGAGCGCTGATCCGGGCCTACGATCCGGAGGCCATGGAAAAAGCAAAAAAAGAAATTCCGGATGTGACCTACTGCCACGACGCCTACGAGGCAGCCGAAGGAACCGATGCCGTGCTGCTTCTCACCGAGTGGGAACAGTTCCGGAAGGTCGATTGGAGCCGGCTGGCGACACTAGTCGAGAGGCCGCTGATCATCGATGGGCGAAATGCACTGTCTCGCGAAGATGTCGTCTCGAATGGATTCCACTACCTCGGAGTCGGTGGCATCTCGGCGGCACCGCAAATGGCGAAGTCTCTTGTTAGCACCTCACACTCGCATTGATCCATTGAGCCAATTACCACGGCTTCCTCGCAAAACATGTCAACGCCGGCCAATACCCTCGAGAAATACTTCGAAAGTGATCCATGCAAAGGTTTGAACAGTTGGCGGCAGGAAATGCGTGCTTGCGCCAAAGCGGGACATTCATGGGGTCTGGTGCGCGAGACGACCCGAGCGGCGTATGAAGAATTGTTGAGGAGGCAGTCATTTTGAAACCCCTGGTCTCAATTCTCATCCCTGCCTTTAATGCGCAAGAATGGATCGCCGACACAATTTGCTCGGCGATCGGGCAGACGTGGGAACCAAAGGAAGTCATCGTCGTTGACGATGGTTCCTCCGATCAAACTCTCGAGATTGCCCGAAGGTTCCAGTCCGAGTCGGTCCGCGTTATTACTCAGGACAACCAGGGTGCTGCTGCAGCCAGGAACAAGGCCCTCGCTCTCAGTTGCGGAGATTATATTCAGTGGTTGGATGCAGATGATCTTTTGGCTCCTGACAAGATTGAACGGCAGATGGAGGTAATGAGCCAGTGCCAAAGCAAACGGACGCTCGCGTCTGCGGCATGGGGGAAATTCAGGTACCGAAGTCGTAAAGCGAAGTTCGTGCGGACGGCGCTGTGGTGCGATCTTTCGCCTACAGAATGGTTGCTCCGCAGGATGGGCCAGAACCTGTACATGCAAACTGCTACCTGGCTCGTCAGTCGCGAACTGACCGAAGCCGCCGGTCCCTGGGACACAAGGTTGCTCGGCGACGATGATAATGAGTACTTCTGCCGCATCCTGCTGGCAAGTGATGGTGTGCGATTCGTGCCAGATTCCAAAATGTACTACCGCAGCTTCGGGAACGGCGGCTTGGGCTACATTGGCCTTTCAAACGAGAAAATCGAAGCTCATTGGCTTTCCATGCAGTTGCATCTTCGTTACCTACAATCGTTCGAAGATAGTGAAAGGGTCCGGGCCGCCTGTGTGACATATATGCAAACCTGGCTGCCATGCTTCTATCCCGAAAGGCCTGACATAGTAAGGATGGCGGAACAGATGGCCAGGAATTTGGGAGGACAATTGGAAGTTCCACGCTCGTCATGGAAATTCGCTTGGATCCGCGCGGTCTCGGGCCCGGAGGTCGCCAAGCGTGTCCAAACTGCACTATATGGTTTGAAATGTTCTGTGGGGAAATCGGTGGACAAAGCACTCTTTCGGATAGAAAACCGGAGACTTGCTACGGACTTAGTAGACGGGGAATCCCGGAGGCCGAATTCGACTTGGTCGAGAGATGTCAATAGGTGCAGCCGGGACGTGCCCACGGTGATTGTTTTGCAGCCTCAGGCGCGACTCAAGAATTGAACGGGTTCCAGAATCACGGAGAGGTCGCCGTTGGCTAAGGCAGCAGCCGGCTTATTGGTTGTGGTGGGTAAAACCACCCGAGGGTTCGAATCCCTTCCCTCTCCGCCAATATTTTTGAAATTGCGGTCGCGGGGCCGCTTGTCAGTGGCGAAGTAGGAAGGGCTGATAAAACCCACATTGTCTCTAAGTTACTTGGACTCTGACGACTGCATAAAGTATTTCTCACCGCGATCAACTGAACCCACCGTCTAAGCTGCGAAGCGTCTCAGAGGTTATCTCAGGAGTAAGTATGGCAAGCATGAGTACAATCGCGGACGAAAGGGCGAACTCGAATAAAAGCAGTGTGCGTCAAGAGAAAGTCGTGAAAAGCGGCCTAAAGTATCGTGCCGACATCGACGGGCTGAGGGCGGTTGCAGTCCTGAGCGTGCTTGCTTTTCATATTGGATTGAGCAGGTTTAGGGGGGGATTTGTAGGTGTTGATGTCTTCTTTGTGATCTCGGGCTATTTAATAAGTTCCATCATCTTCGCTGACATCAACGCCTCACGGTTCACCATCGCCGGGTTTTACGAACGGCGCATCCGACGTATTTTCCCGGCACTTATTGCGATGCTCGCCGTGGCTAGTGTTGTTGCTGTTGTTTACTTACTTCCAGCTGAACTCGTCGATTATGCAAAATCGCTGCTGGCGGCGACAGGCTCTGCCTCTAACCTATATTTTTGGTCGCACTCTGGCTATTTCACTTCGCCGATTTCAAAGCCATTGCTCCACACCTGGTCGCTCGCCGTGGAAGAGCAATTTTATATTTCGTTCCCGCTATTTCTTCTCCTGGTTCGTCGCTTCTTCCCCCAACGGCTCCGCGCTGCCGTCTTAATACTTTTCTTTGTATCTTTGGTGACGAGTTGCGTTGTGGTCTTGCGTAATCCAGAGACCGCATTCTACATGCCTTACACTCGCGCTTGGGAGCTTTTGCTCGGAACCCTGCTGTCGTTGGGTATATTCCCGCGTCTGAGATCAGCATGGTTGCGGAACTTCGCAACGCTGGGCGGGATAGGTATGATTATGTGGTCAGTTTTGTTTTATTCGCAGGATACCGTTTTCCCTGGCCTCAGTGCCCTCGTGCCTTGTGTTGGATCAGCTCTCATTATCTGGGCCGGGGAGGCCGGGGCATCGCTCGTCGGCTCAGTTTTGTCGTGGCGCCCCACAGTGTTTATCGGTCTCATCTCTTACTCGCTCTATCTATGGCACTGGCCGGTGATTGTGCTGCGCCACATGGGCATGCTGGCTGGCTTAGGTTGGATTACGTTGGGAGGTAATTCGGCCCTGCTCTCTTCACACCGTTTCGATATGATAGTCGAGGTCGCCCTCTCGTTCCTTCTAGCGGTTCTGTCATGGAGGTTCGTGGAGCGCCCTTTTCGAGATGGTCCCCTTCGCTTGAGCAGACGGCCGCTATTCGCGTTGACCGGTGGGGCCGTAATGATTTTGCTGGGATGCGCTGCATGGACGGTGTTCGCGCAAGGCTTCAAGGGTCGCTTTCCTGAAAACGCGTTGCAAGTGGCATCCGCTGCCCTGGATGACAAAGACGGAGCGAGCGCCGTCCGGACGGGAGTCTGCTTCATAACCACCGACTACCATTTCGAGAAGTATAACCACGATACCTGCCTGCGCGAGGACAAGAACAAGAAGAACTACCTTCTACTCGGCGACAGTCACTCGGCAATGCTCTGGTCTGCACTATCTTCCACGTTGCGACACGCGAATGTCATGCAGGCAAGTACAGCTGCATGCGTACCATCGCTTACTCCCTCGGGAAGCGACGATTGCAAGAAAATGATGAGCTACATTTTTCAGCAATACTTACCGACGCACCCGGTCCAAGGGATCTTTATTGTCGGACGATGGGAACGGAAAGATCTTGATCCCCTTACGGGACTCATTTCGTGGGCCAAACAGCACCAACTGCCGGTGATTGTGTTCGGTCCGGTACCGGAGTACGACGCGCCTCTGCCAAGACTGCTCGCCTATTCGATCGCCTGGACCAAGCCAGGCCTAGCCAGTCAACATCTGGTTACCAGTTCGAAAGGATTGGATGCGGAGATGCAGCGCATGGCTGAAAGCACTTGGCAGGTACCCTATATTTCACTCTACCAAGAGATTTGTGGGGCTGACGGTTGTCTCGAATATGCTGATCCAGCTCACAAGATTCCGCTGATGGGGGATGACAACCACCTGAGCGCGCAGGGTGCTTCCTTTGTTGTGCAGCGTTTGGTCGACAAAGGTGAGTTGAATTAGCCAGTTCGACGAATACCGCCGCCGCCGGGGCTTCTTCGCCAACAGAAACCAGGTTTTTCACAAATCGTGCAATCGCAGTCAGCAATAATGCCCATCGAAACCGAGTCTCAAGCAAATCACCCTTTGGTACCGAGACTTGAAATCCCGGCGACTGTCAGTTCGCCCAAAGGCCCGCGCATTCCCGCGCTCGATTTCACAAAAGGGGTGCTGGTCCTGATTATGGTGCTTTACCACTGGGTAAACTGTTTCATCGGGAATCAATGGGCGTATTATCGATACCTGCGGTTCTTGACCCCGTCTTTCATCTTCATCACTGGCTTCATGATTTCCAACGTCTATCTGTCCAAGTATGCGGCCGCGGACGCCCGCCTTTCCAAGAGATTATTCACGAGGGGGCTTAAGCTTATGACGATATTCCTCGTCCTGAACCTGTCTCGGACCTTTGTTATCCCCTTGTTGAGCACTGGCGTCCTCGCGGGGAACCCGCTCGACCTGGGCAACATTTTCGCCGTTTTTGTGTCTGGGAATCTGCCGGTCGCGGGTGGTAAGCTCGTCTCCTTCTCTATTCTGGTTCCCATTAGTTATTTGCTCATGTTTTCGGGAGCACTGATGCTCCCATACCGGCTTTATAGATACACATTTCATCTGGTGTGCGTCCTCCTCTTGTTGTCCATCTTGATATTGGGAGTGACCGGCGCGCGAAGCTACAACCTTGAATTCATCACAATCGGAATGCTGGGCGTGGTGACAGGATCTATGCCGATTGAGGCGATTAACGATTTCGTACGACACCCATACGCGCTTGTGTTTGCGTACATATGTTATGCGATTGCGATCACGATCTGGGATGTCCCATTTCTGCTTCTAACCGTTGGAGTGTTCCTAAGCTTGGCGGTCATCTATCTGGTAGGCGCTAGCGCTAGCGAATCTGGAACAACAAGAAGTGAGGTTATACTGCTCGGGAAATACTCATTGTTTGGGTATATATCTCAAGTTGCGATCCTGCAGATTCTCGGCGCGGGTTTCCGCCACGCCAATCTCGGAGTTGCAGGGTTAGGGATGTCTTTCTTTGCAGCCTTTGCCCTTACTATATTGAGTGTAGAAGTGGTGGATCGCGCGAGGGCGAGAATGGCGAGCGTGGACCGGCTATACAAGGTGGCCTTCGCTTGAGCCACTGGAGAAAAACCGTTGAACACCTTAGGCGTTTCTCGGGCGGAACGATCGACTTCAAACGCCAACGGGGGCGCATCGGGCCAGTTACGCGGTCCGTTCCAAGGAGCATTGAATGAGCGCTCCGCTCGCTTTCTTCATCTTTGGCGTTGGAGTCGCGGGGCTGTTTTACCTTGACCGGGATAAGGCGGTGCGGACCTCGAAGGCCTTCTGGTTGCCCGTTATCTGGATTTGGATAGCAGGGTCGAGAGCAGTCTCCACATGGTTCCCCGCAGGGAGCGAGTCCGCTGGCAATCTCGCAGCGACACTCGACGGAAGTCCCATGGACGCATTTATTTTTGAGGCTCTCATCGTTGCCGGTCTCATAGCTCTGTTCCAACGGAAAAATAGGGCAATGATCCTCCTCAAAGCGAGTGGTCCGGTACTTATATACTTTCTGTATTGCCTGATTAGCACCGCGTGGTCGCCGATTCACGGGCCCGCTTTCAAGCGTTGGATTAAGGATTTTGGGGACTTGGTCATGGTGCTCCTCATTGTGACCGAAGCCCAGCCGATTGCGGCGCTCCGGCGGCTCTTCTCCCGAGTGGGCTTTATTCTTTTGCCCTTTTCCATCCCGTTGATCAAATATTCCAGTCTGGGCTGCTCATACAACGAGTACGGCCCGACCAACACAGGAGTAACAACAAACAAGAATTCGCTTGGTCTCACCGTGCTCGTAATTTCGCTTGGCGCACTCTGGAACGTGCGCGCGTTGCTTCTGAATAGGAATGCCCCCAACCGTACCCGGCGCTTGGTGGCCCAGGGTGCGCTACTTTTCTTCGGTATTGTACTTCTTCAAATGGCGCACTGTGCCACCGCTATCGCCTGCTTCATTCTCGGCGGCGGGCTCATGCTTGCAACTGGCCTACGAGCTATCAAAAGCCGGCCCACCAGGGTGCATGCGCTCTGCATGGGCTTCATTCTTGCTGGTGGGATAACCCTGGTCTTCGGTGGTGAGTCAATCGTGACCGGTGCTCTGGGCAGGAGAGCGGACCTGGGGCGCGCCGACATATGGAAGGCCTCGATTGCCGCGGCCGATAACCCGGTATTGGGCACCGGCTTCGAAAGTTTCTGGAACACTAACGTGGAGAAAGTGGCGCTCGGTCTCCAGGGCTATGATGTGCAAACCATTCATAATCTCGTCTCGGCGCACAACGGCTACGTCGAAGTGTACTTGGATCTGGGGTGGGTCGGCGTGTGCCTGATCGCGCTTATTCTGATCAGCGGTTATCGGCACGCAGTCGCATGTTTTCGACGTGATCCCCAATTTGGCGGCTTGCTTCTGACCTACATAGCAACTTGTGCCTTCTACAGCATAACCGAGGTAGGCTTCAGGGTGCTGACTCCGTCTTGGATCTTTCTATTACTGGCTGTGGTCAGTGCGAGCGGCTTTTCCGCCGGTCTCATCGGTGGCAAGAAGCCCAGTCTTGCCGCTTCGCGGATCCGCGCGGCCAGCAGAACCTCTGCGATCGATGAACGGATCCTGGAGCCTTGTGGCGAGTCACTGCTCGCTGGCCGTCAACCATATCCTTCGGCAAGCGGAGTCTGACTTTTAGACTACTCCGAGAATTTCTATGGATGGATTACCGATGGGAAAAGCAAAACTCTGTCTCGAAAATAGAAACGTGATTGTGCAAGGCCGGCTCTGCCGGGTTGCGCACGTTGACGGTGAGGGTTACAAGTTCCTGGCGGACCCGGAATCGGCGGTCGCTGCGTTGCGTAGTTCGAATACGCGAGCGGATATCTTCGTGTTTATGCAAGAGCTGCCGGAAACCTCTCCGCGCTACAAATATCCCTTCGAATGGGACAACTTTGCGGTCTTGACGATCTCTACGTTTGATCAATGGTGGTCGAAACAGATTGGCTTTAAGGCTCGCAACAAGGCGAAGCAAGCGGAGAAAAAGGGGATTGTGATCCGGGAAGTACCCTTTGACGACGCGCTCGTCCGTGGAATTTGGGAGATCTACAATGAAGTTCCCGTCAGGCAGGGTCGGCGCTTTCCGCACTACGGCAAGAACTTAGAGGCGGTGCGCGCCATGAGCGCAACCTTCCTCGATAGCAGCGTTTTCATCGGCGCCTTCGACGGCGAGAAGTTAATCGGTTTCATAAAGCTGACCATGAACGACGCGCGAACGCAGGCGGGACTGATGCACATCCTCTCGCTCATGAGTTATCGGGACAAAGCGCCGACGAACGCTCTGGTCGTGCAGGCTGTGCGTTCTTGTGCCGATCGCGGCGTCACCCGATTGGTATATGCGAATTTTGCGTACGGGAAGAAGTCGCGCAGCAGCTTGAGTGATTTCAAAGAGCGGAATGGGTTTCAGCGGGTCGATGTGCCCCGCTATTACGTTCCTCTCACTCCCTGGGGCGCTGTCGCCTTTCGGCTGGGCTTGCATCGACGCTTGGCTGAACAAATGCCGGAATCAGTCGCCGCCAAGCTGCGCGAACTTCGCAGCCGTTGGTACCAGCGCAGATTTCACTTGAAAGCGGAATCGTTTTAGGAGATCCCTTGCCCGGAATCGTAGGTCTGGTCACAAAACTTCCCAGAGCGGCTGCCGAGCAGCAGTTACTTGCAATGGTGAAGTGCCTGCGCCATGAGCCGTTCTACAGCTGCGGCACATGGAGTGATCCGGAACATGGCATCTACGTGGGCTGGGTAGCCAGACGCGGGTCCTTTGCCGATGACATGCCGGTGCGCAACGAAGATGGTGAGATTACACTTTTCTTCTCGGGAGAGGAATTTCCCGAGCCTGATTTGAAGAAGACGCTTCGGCAAAGCGGACATACGTTCTCGGATGAAGATTCCTCCTATCTTGTGCATCGTTACGAAGACGAAGCGGAATTCCCGAAAGGCTTGAATGGGCGCTTTCACGGCCTTGTGGCAGACCGCCGCCAGGGCACCGCGATACTGTTTAATGATCGCTTCGGACTGCAGCGACTCTACTATCACCAGTCCAAGGACGGATTCTATTTTGCCGCCGAAGCAAAGGCCATTCTGAAGGTTCACCCGGAATTGCGTGCCATCGATTCGCGTGGGCTCGGCGAATTCGTTACTTCCGGCTGCGTGCTCGAGAATCGAACGCTGTTTCCCGGTATTTATCTTTTGCCCCAAGGTTCGGCCTGGGTCTTTCGAAATGGTGCGCTCGAGGCAAGGAGTTCTTACTTTGAACCGAAGGAGTGGGAGCAGCAGGAAGCGCTCGATCCGGAACAGTACTACCAACAATTGCGAAGCGCCTTTGTCGACAATCTGCCGCGTTATTTCAACGGGCGCGAGCGGATCGGGATGTCGGTGACGGGCGGTCTGGACACCCGCATCATCATGGCGTGGCACAATCCAAAGCCAAATTCACTGCCTTGCTACACGTGGGGCAGCACGTATCGCGACCATGAGGATGTGAAACTCGCACGTCGCATTGCCAAGATCTGTGGGCAGCCTCATCAGGTGATTACAGCCGGGCCGGAGTTTCTGTCGCAGTTTGCCCATTACGCCGAGCGCTCGATTTTCTTGACTGACGCCTGCGTGGATCTCAGTCGTTCCCCCGACCTTTACATCCAAGAAAGAGTTCGAGAAATCGCGCCCGTGCGGATGGTGGGCACTTATGGCAGCGAAATTCTCCTGCAGGCGGTGATGTTCAAGGCGGCGACGCCGTCTGCGGGACTATTTGAACCGCTACAGGAAGTGATTGGTGCGGGGATTGAAACCTACAATGCGGCTCGACGGGGTCACCCCATCTCGTTTGTGGCCTTTCGCCAATCGCCCTGGCATCATTACGGCGTGCTGGGCCTGGAACAAACTCAGGTGGGGATTCGCTCGCCGTTTCTCGACAACGATGTCGTCAAGACTGCGTACCGCGCTCCGTGCGCGGACTCGATTGCGGCGAACGAGAAAGCACGGGCTCGGCTCATCCGCGAGGGCAACCCTGCTCTGGCAAAAATACGAACCGATCGGGGCTCGGGCGGGCTTAATAGCGCATTAACGCACTTGTATCTCGAGTTTTTCTTTAAAGCGGAATATGCCTATGACATGGGTATGCCCCAGTGGATGGCGCGCATCGATCACACGCTCGCACCCCTTCACTTAGAGCGTATCTGGCTCGGACGTCACAAGCCATTCCATTTCCGCGTTTGGTATCGAGACCAGCTACGCGATTACGTGCGCCAAATCCTTCTTGACGATCGTGCGCTGGCGCGTCCTTACATCAGCCGGGCAGGAGTCGAACGGGTGGTGAATGGCCATTTGCGCGGCGACGAAAACCATACAGACGAGATTCACAGACTGCTGTCGCTGGAATTGGCGCATCGACTGTTCGTCGAGTCCGCCTAGGCCAGCAGAGGCGTTAGAAACTCATATATGGGCAACCAAGCAACTACTCTACGATACGTTTTGATCACTCCGAGTCGCAACGAAGCGCGCTTCATCGAGGAGACGCTCAAATCGGTTGTGGCCCAGACGATACTCCCGCTGAAGTGGGTTATCGTGAACGATGGCTCGACTGACGCAACCGGGGAGATTGTGGCGAAGTACGCGGCTCAATACAGCTGGATTGAGCTCGTCAATCGTCCCGTCCGCAAGGAGCGGCATTTCGCGGCCAAGGTTCAGGCGTTCAACTCCGGATTGGAGCGGGTGAAGGAACTCCAGTACGACATCATCGGCAATCTGGATGCTGATGTCTCACTCGATGCCGATCATTTCGAATTTCTCCTCTCCAAGTTCAGCCATGATAGTCGACTTGGGGTTGCCGGGACGGTCTTCACGGAGCCTGATGGATACAATTCCGGAACCGACAGTTTCGAGGGCCAGACCTATGTTTCCGGACAATGCCAGATCTTTCGACGGCAGTGCTTTGAGGAGATTGGCGGATATGTTCCCAGCAAGGCTGGCGGCATCGATTGGATGGCGGTTACAACTGCCCGCATGATCGGTTGGAATACGCGCTCGTTTCGAGAAAAGTCTTTCTTGCATCACCGACCATTGGGGACGGCCGATCGTGGCGTGATTGCTTCGAATTTCGCCTATGGCAAGAAGGATTACATTCTCGGTGGCCACCCTCTGTGGCAGATCTTTCGTTGTTCCTATCGGATGACGAAGCGTCCTTACGTGATTGGCGGTGTAGCGCTGTTTTCTGGTTACGTTGGCGGCATTTTAAGCCGCGCGGAACGCCCAGTCTCACCCGAACTCATGCGCTTTCACCGCAGGGAGCAGATGCTGAAACTGAAGACCATCCTCTCATCTCTGTGCAGGTTCAAGAAGATCGATAATTTCGAGCTTCTGCCCGTCGAGTCAGAACCGGCTCAAAGCAGCGCCACAAGATAAGACAGTTTCAGCGCAGATTTTGCGGAACTACAAGCCAAAGGATTCCTACATGACGTTAACCGCTCCAGCCGCAATCGATACAGATTCAATGACGGGCACTGACACATTACCCTTGGACGACGTACTGGGAGGAGTGCGCCGCTTCGTCTCCTGGCTTGACCGCTACGGGGAGACGTCCTACGATTTTCAGACCTTCTACGCGAGCGATCTTTGCCGGAACATCAAGGCTCTTTACTATCGCAAGCCGCTTCTGGGGACGATAGCAGTTGCTCCAATTATCTTCTGCGAAGCTTTCGTGCCTTCGGCTCGCAGCCTTTTCTGGAAGCGTGAAAGATTCCCCATCTCGGACGCGCACTTCGCGATGGGCTTTGCGTTTTTGTCGAAGCACTTGAATGACGAGAGTTATTACCGGCGTGCGCGCCACTTTTTACAAGTTCTCGAGGAGACTCGCTGCCCCAGGCAGGAGCGCTAT
>Ga0209040_10002720_pt1 | contig 13744 bp, 11 predicted proteins | sample BogFormECP12_OM3_FD_188240 | JGI IMG/M metagenome (GOLD analysis project Ga0209040, IMG submission 188240) | Bog forest soil microbial communities from Calvert Island, British Columbia, Canada - ECP12_OM3 (SPAdes) (version 2) | ecosystem: Environmental > Aquatic > Freshwater > Wetlands > Bog ...
AAGACAAAGAGGAGCAGCCTACGGAAAATTCCGCCCCGGTCGTGCTCTATGCGGGATCACTGCAGCCGCGTAAGCGGGTGGAGTTGTTGATCCGGGAAGCCGCCCGACTGCCCGCAGTGCAGTTCCGGGTGGCGGGCAAGGGAGAGACGGAAAAACAATGCCGTGAGCTGGCCCAGCAACTAGGCTGCAGAAACGTAAGTTTTCTCGGACACCTGTCCTCGGAAAAGCTGGGCGAGGAAATGCGTCGCGCAGATATCTTTTTCTTTCCCAGTATTCTGGAGGGCAATCCACAAGTTCTGCTGCAGGCCAGCGCCTGCGGCCTGGCGTGTGTTGCCATGGAGCTGTACCGCTCTGACTATGTTGTCGACGGCAGCACCGGTTTTCTGGCCCGGTCGGATGCGGAGCTTTCGAATAGCCTGAACCGGCTGGCTGGTGATGCTTTGTTGAGGCGGTCCTTTGGCGCGGCCGCGGTTCGCCACGTCAGTCAGTTTGATTGGGACGTTATCGCCCGGCAGTGGGCAGAGGTGTTTCAAGAAGCCGTGGCGAAGCGCCAGCTTTACCGGCAACCGAAAGCGTCTTGATTCTTCTGACCACGGGGTGTTCCGCGCGTATGGTGACATCAACTTGAGACGATCGAGTGCGCTGGTGCGCTACGGCGGATTCTTTCTGTCGGTGGGAACAGCCCGTGTGGTTGGGATTTTCATCACTTCGGTCACCTTCCCCGTTCTGGTGCGCCGCCTCGGCGTAGAAACCTACGGACTCTGGAGCTACGTGGTGGCGCTGTGCGCCTTTCTCGACGTCATCGCCAATCCGGGACTCTCGACGCACGTTACTCAGCAAATAGCCGCGCGCCGCCACGCTGCCGCCGACCTTCTTCCCGATTTCCTGGCGCTGCGGGGATTGGGGACGATGGTGGCGATTGCCGTCCTGATGGTGGTTGCGAGTTTCGAAGTTCGTCCTGACGTGCGCTGGCTGCTGCGCTGGTACGGTGTGGGCGCGCTCTTTGTGGGCCTGACTGGAGCCGACTTTGTATTGACTTCGCTGGAGCTATTCCACATGCGTTCACTGCTTACTTTGATTCAGCAGGCTTTGTACGCGGCCGGAATTATAGTTCTGGTGCGGACTCCAAGAGACATCGTTTGGCTTCCCGCCAGCATTCTGGTGTCGGCCCTGGCCACCAACCTGGCCGGCTGGGGAGTGCTCTGGAACAATGGCTTCCGCCCTCCGTTCGCGATTCATCCCAGCCGCTGGCGCGCGATCCTGGTCCCCAGCTTCCACTACGCGGCCAGCACCATGATGTCCACGGTTTACCACCGCACCGGGCATCTTGTCGTGCGCTGGTTTCTGGGCGATCACGCTTTGGGCCTTTACGCGGCCGCGGTACGCTTCGTCGATCTCCTGCGCAGCGTCGTCGGTATTACGTTGGGTGTGTTGATGCCCCGAATAGCGCTGGCCGCACAAACCGGTGCGGGACTGCGACGTTTGGTGCACGCTGCGGTGTCCGCCCTGGCGGTAGTCAGCATACCGCTCATGCTCGGCACCCTTGTTACCGCGCATTTGATGGTGCCCTGGGTGCTGGGTGCGAGTTATATAGACGCAGTCGGTCCAGTGCGATGGGTAGCGGGGTGCATGCTGGTGGCTCCCGTGGCGTCGCTGTTGTCCGGAACAATTCTATATGCCCTGGGGCGGCACCGCGCTTACCTGGCTTCGGCAACCGCAGGGGCTGTGACAGCGGTGTTGCTCTCACTCATACTGGTTCGGGCCTTCGGCCTGACCGGAGTATGCGTCGCATTTGTTCTCGGGGAAGTCGCCGTCGCAGCCACCGCCTTTCTGTCAATTCCTCGCGAGCTCCGCGATCTCTGGAAGAATCCCATCATTGCGGTCGCGGCCTTTTCGGCGGTGTTAATGGTGGCGGCGGTACGGCTGACGAATTCCTACACCTCACGGCCGCTGCTGGTGGTAGGGGTTGGCGTAGCCGTTTATACGATCGCGTTGGCTTTGTTGGGCAGAAAGTTATTGATCGAACAATTCGGGGAAACCGGGTGAGCGCGAAAGCACAATCCGGGCCGCTCTCGGTGGCGGTCCTGCTCTCCGGGCGGGAGCAGTTCAGTTCTTATTTTGGAGGCGCTTTGGCCCGGTGGACCTACGAAATCTACAGCCGTCTCTGTGACTGCGTAGACGTTACTGTCTTCGGCTTTCCTACCCGGGCAAAAGACTTATACCAACTGCGGCATGAGACCAGCGGAGTCTGGCGGGTATGCGATCTAGTGGCAAGAATTCCGCTGGCCCGCCGCCATGAAGACACTCTCTGGCTGCGGGCCCTGTCCCGGCGGTTGCAGCAGTTCGACGCGCTCCACATTCATAATCGTCCTCAATGGGTTGCTCCGCTGCGCAGAATGGGTTACCGCGGATCGATCGTGGTGCACTTGCAGAACGATCATCTCGCGCACTGGCCCGGGTCCGCGCTGGACGCGCTGGCTCCGCGGTTAGACGCCCTCGTGGTTTGCAGCGATTACCTGCGCCGCACGTTTGCGGCCAAGTCTCCCCTTCTGAATGCAAAATCCTGGGTGATCTTCAATGGCGCCAATCTGCAATTGTTTCATCCCCGGGAGGAGGTCCGGGAGCCCAAGACGATTTTCTTTGTAGGGCGCTTTGACCCGGAAAAAGGAGTGCTGCAACTCTTGCGGGCCTATGAAAAAGTGCTCGACGCTCATCCTGACGCGAAATTGGTGATCGGCGGCAGCACTGGTTTTGGCACGCATCGCGAGACATCGTATGTCGTACAGGTGCGCGAGTTGGCTCGCTCCCTTGAGCAAAAGAAGCGTGCCCAGATTCAGTTCACTGGTTACCTCGACCACGAAAAGGATTTACCCTTCTGGTTCCAGAAGGCAACTGTCTTTGCGTGCCCGTCTCTTTTCCAGGAACCGTTCGGTCTGGTAAATGCGGAGGCCATGGCCTGCGCCACAGCCGTGGTGGGTGCAAACCGGGGCGGAATTCCCGAAGTTCTGGGCGATGCAGGCCGGCTGGTAGATCCCGAGGACGTGGTGGAATTCGCCGCTGCGCTTTCCAAGCTACTAGCACAGCCGCAATACTGCAGACAATTGGGCCAGGCTGGATACGAACGATGCCGAAAAATGTTTGATTGGAACGTCACTGCTGTAACCTGGATGGCTCTGCTTCGCCGCCTGCGGGAGTCAGCTGCTTGATCCCTAAGCTGGTAATCCTCACCGAAATTATCGCCCCGTACCGCATCCCAGTTTTCAACGCTTTGGCGCTGAGAAAAGAAGTTGAGCTGCATGTGGTTTTTCTCTCCGAGAACGATCCGAGCTTGCGGCAGTGGCGAGTGTACAAAGACGAGATCAAGTTTTCCTACGATGTGCTGCCGTCGTGGAGGCGGCGCTTCGACCGGCACAATCTCCTGTTCAATCGCGGCGTATTTGCGGCCCTGAACCGGCTCCGGCCCAACGCCATATTGTGCGGCGGATACAACTACCTGGCCTCGTGGGAGGCGGCGGCTTGGGCGAAGCTGCACCGGGTACCTTTACTGCTTTGGTCCGAGAGCACCGCCCTGGACATGCGACGCGGTCATCGACTGGTGGAATTCATGAAAGCACGTTTTCTGAGCTTGTGTCAGGGATTCGTCGTGTCTGGAAAGTCGTCGTTCGACTACTTGACGAAACTTGGCATTGCCGAACATAAGATCTTCACGGCGCCAAACGCCGTCGACACGCCGATGTTTTCGGCGTCGGCAGAATCGGCGCGGCAAAGGAAACTTCAAGTGCGTGCCCGCCACTCGCTGCCAACGCGATACTTCCTTTATGTGGGACGGCTGGTCGAGGCCAAGGGAGTTCTTGAACTTCTGGAGGCCTACGCAAAGCTCAGCCCGGAGCTTCGATCCAAGCTTGCATTAGTGTTTGTGGGAGATGGGCCGGAGCGCGCGAAACTGATGGAGCGAGCGGCGCGAGTCTCGCCGGGAACGATCCAGTTTCCGGGTTTTGCGCATCGTGAAGAGTTGCCCGAATTTTATGCCCTGGCCGACGCTCTGATTTTCCCGACTCACACCGATCCCTGGGGACTCGTGGTGAACGAGGCGATGTCGTGTAGCTTGCCGGTGATCGCCACAAGAGTTGCCGGGTGTGCCGAGGATTTGATCTGGGATGGCTGGAACGGATTCGTTCTTCCTCCGAGGGATCCGTCGCGCCTCGCCGAGGCCATGACGCGCTTAGCCGAAGATTCCGGGTTACGAGTGGACATGGCATCCCGAAGCAGGGAACGAATTGCAGCATATTCTCCGGCGTTGTGGGCGGACGGGGTGGTGGAAGCGGTGAAATCCGTGTGCTCGAAGGCGCGGTGAAAGGTGTGAGGCTGGTAGTATACTGTCTCGAACAAGCCAGCCTACAACCCAGAGCAGTGCAACGTTTCGGAGAAGCGTCGATGACCGATCCGTCCGGTTCCCAAACGGAAATTAGTGTGCAGCCTCAGAAGCCTTCCGCGCCTCAAGTGGAGATTCTGGAGTGCACACTCCGGGATGGAAGCTACGCGGTAGATTTCAAGTTCACCGAAAACGATACGGCCACGCTGGCGGGTGTGCTGGGCCGGCTCGGTTTTCGCTGGATTGAAGTGGGTCATGGCGTGGGATTGGGAGCCATGAAGGCGGGCAAAGGCACGATGCCCGCGCCGGACGAACGACTTATCGAAGTTGCCAAGCGAGCTGCACCCAACGCTCAGATTGGATGCTTCTTCATTCCTGGAATTGGGACCGCCGACCAACTGAAGAGCGCGCGCTCCGCGGGGATGGATTTCGTCCGCATCGGCTGCAACGCCACAGAAATTGAAGACGCTTATCCCTATCTGACTCTGGCAAAGGAATTAGGCCTGAAGGTTTGTCTGAACTTTATGAAGACTTATGCCATCTCGCCCGCGACGTTTGGCGAGAGGGCAAGAGAAGGCGCGACGGTAGGGGCAGACGTGATCTACTGCGTGGACTCCGCCGGCAGCATGTTTCCCGACGACGTGCATAAATATTTCAGCGAGGCGCGCGAAGTTTGCGCGGGCAGCCTTGGTTTTCACGGGCATAGCAACCTGCAGTTCGCGGTCGCCAACAGCGTGGAGGCAGTTCGTTGCGGCGCCAGCTTCATCGATTCCACCCTCTACGGATTAGGACGCAGTGCGGGCAACGTTCCTACAGAAGTGGCTGTGGCCGTGTTCAATAATCTTGGCTTCGACACCGGTATCGATCTTTTCGATGTGATGGATGCCGCCGAAGAATTCGTGGGGCCGCTGATGTCGCAGATGCAGCTTTACGACATGTTGTCGGTGGCCATGGGATGCAGCCAGTTTCATTCCTCGTTCCTGCCCAGGGTGGCTGCGGCGGCGTGCGAGCATGGGGTTGAGTTGCGCCGTCTGGTGGTCGCGATGGGGAGACTCGATCCCGTCAACCTTGATGAAGACAAGCTGAGTCGCGTGGCCCAGAGTTTGCCCAAGGCCGCGGCGGCGAGAAAGCCGGAGATGCTGACCTCGTTTTCGGCGCCTGGCATCTCCGCGAACAGCATCAGCAGCTCATTCTCAGCGGTGCAATCGCTGGTCGACGGAATGGCGGTTACCTGCGCGAAGCGCCGCGCCCGGCCGGTGCTGGAGTTGGTCGCATCAGAATCTCCCTCTTCGGAGCTGGTTTTGGCAGACCTGGTGCTTTCAGAAGGCCCGATCGTGCTGGGCAGAGTGGTTTACGGTTCGTTCGAAGTTCTGGAGCAGGTTTTAAAGATGACCGGCAATACCGTCCCGCTCTTTTTGAATGATAAAGATGGTGGCTCCTGGGCTGCGGACTGGCCCATGCCGGTGAAGGAGATTGTTGGCTTGGAGAGAATCCTGCCGGTGCGGTCAAAGCGGCTGTTTGCCAGCTACATGGAAGACGTGCTGATGACTACGGCTCAACGCAACGGCGATTTCTGTCTGTTGATTTACGGCACACCGAGCGCCGCGCTGTTGCGCCATTGTTGCGAAACTTTCACCAACGTGGCCGTGCATGGAGAGTTGGCGGACGGAGCGCCCGCGAATTGCTGGCAGATGGCCGATTTCACGGATCGAATGCATTTCGATTTAGGGATTGGCGTCGCCCTGGTTCTTTGTCCACCAGGCGCAGCTGACTCCGCTTCGATTGATCAGCTCCTGTTGCCGGAAGCAGCAGTCATCACCGCAGGCCACTTTCCCCGCTTCGAGATGGACGTTCCGGGCAGGGCGATTTTACGGCTCGATCCCAACCATGCCTATCGCGGTCAGATGGACCGTTGGGTGGCCATCTCGAATCTCATGAAGTCCGCTCAACCCAGCCCATTGGCGATGCAATGAGCGAACAGACTATGAGTCGCGAGAGAATGACTGGCGTGGCTAGGACTACCCGCGAAACCATCCTGGATGTGGTGTCGCGCCGCGCGCAGCAAGTCTTCCTCGTCGACGCCACCACCGGCCAGGAAATTACCTACGCGGATTTTCACCGGCAGTCCTGCGCTCTGGCTGCAGAGCTTCGCCGGCGGGGCGTGCGGAAGGGCGATCGCGTTGCAGTGATGTTCCCGAACTGTTGTGAGCTGGCGATCTTTTATTTCGCCTGCATTTATCTCGGAGCCGTCATTGTCCCCCTCAATCCGGCGCTGAGCAAGGGAGAAGTAGAATTCATCTCGGCAAGCTGCAATCCTGTGCTCGTCGTCACCAGCGCCGCCAGCGCGGACGCAATCAAGAGCTTTCACCGGACTGTCCTGACACTGTTAACGGCGCACGAGGCGCCTACAGACGCGAATCTAAGCGACCAAATCAGAATCGACACGCTTAGGGAAGCTAGTGATTTTGTGCCTCTTGAAGCAGCGGATGGCGAAGATCTAGCGTTGATCATGTACACGTCGGGTACATCGGCGAAGCCAAAAGGGCTGGCGCACAAGCTCGGACGAATGTTCCGAAACGCTTCGGCCTTTGCGCAAGCCCAGGGCATTGACCAGGATTCCCGCTTTTATCTGACGCTCTCCATGTCGTACATGGGTGGTCTCTACAATCTGCTGGTTCTGCCGTTCCTCTGCGGCGCCAGCGTGGTCGTGGACCACGTGTTCGACGCGCGATCGAGTCTGAGTTTCTGGGACAAGGCAAGAAGTAACCGGGCCAACGCGCTTTGGCTCGCGCCGACCGTCTTGTCGATTCTCTTGCGGATGGATCGCGGCCACACCGGCGAAGAATTCTGCCGCAGCTCGGTGCGTCATGCCTTCGTCGGATTCGCTCCACTTCCCTTGAAGGTGAAGGAAGAATTTGAATCGAGATATAGCGTGCAGCTGATCGAGAATTATGGCCTCTCTGAGACCCTGTTTGTCACCGCCAGTTCCCAAGGCGGCCATTTTCAGGGTGCTCCCGGCGCGTCCGGTTACGTCGGCGAGGCACTGCCGGGAATAAATCTGCGAATCGTGAGCGATGAAAAAGTGCGAACTACACCCGGCATCGATGGAGGAATAGAGATCCTTACGCCCGACCTGATGGCTGGCTACCTGGACGCCAAAGGCCTCATTTCGCACGCCGACGCGGCTGTCTGGTTCTCCACCGGCGACGTTGGCCACCTCGACCAGCATGGGTCACTTTTCATTACGGGGCGCAAGAAGGATCTCATCATCCGAGGTGGAGTGAACATAAGCCCCGCGGCTATTGAGGATGCGCTGATGCACGTGCCCGGCATCGCGGACGTGGCCGTGGTTAGCATTCCGCACGAGCTCTATGGTGAGGACATTGTGGCGGTTCTCAAGCTCGATCCCGGCGTAAATCTGGAATCCATGCTGGACTCGGTGCTGGCTCATGCGAAACGCACTCTGGCGCAGCACCAGCAACCGGCCCGTTACATCGCGATTGATGAACTTCCGAAGACCGCGAGCGGCAAAGTGCAGAAGGCCCGCATTCGCGAGTTGGTTGCAGAAAAGCTGCATATAGGTTCGAGTTCGACATTTTCAACCTTAAAGGGTTCAACCTCGAGTCTCCGGGCGCAGGCGACCGAGAGCGCAGGTCTACCCCGCTGATTGCTCTGCGCTCAAGGGTTAAAGCTGAACATCACCTATGAAGATCATCGACCTTTCCTTGCCTATCGAAGAAGGCATGATGACTTTTCCCACGCATTGGCACCCGGTGGTCGAGATCACGATTCTCGGCAGGCACGGGATCGAAGGCCGCGAGACCCGCAAGCTGGTGCTGGGAACGCACGTTGGCACGCATGCCGACGCGCCGCGTCACTTTCTCCCGAACGGCCCGACCATCGACGAAGTTCCTCTGCATGTTCTCATCGGCCCGGCCACTGTGGCGGACTTCACGGGCTGTTCACCGTTGCAGGAGATCGACGTTCCCGACCTCGAGGAACGACTCGGCCAGAAAATTCCGGCGCGCTTGATTCTCCGCACCGGTTGGTCGGAATATTTCGGAAACATGAAGTTCTACAACGAATACCCGTTTCTGTCGGAGAAGGCAGCGCAGTGGCTGGTGCAGAAGGGCGTGCGGCTGGTCGCGATGGATACGCCCTCGCCCGACAATCCGGCGCATTCGCGTGGAACTCCCAAAGATTCTCCCAACCACAAAGTTCTCTTGGGGGCAGGCATAGTGCTGGTGGAGTACCTTACCAACCTGAAATCCTTGACTGCAGCGGAGGTGGAACTCATCGTGATGCCGCTGAGGTTGAAGGGATGCGACGGTTCGCCCGTCCGCTGCGTGGCCATAGAAAAGTGAAGGGTGACGAGTTGAGATTGCAGGTTCAGGATTGGCTCACAGCCTGGTTTGTCGCCAAAGGGAAGATCGGCAAGAGCCCGCACGAAGCCCCGCGCGGCAATCTGTGCGACACAGATTATTTTGAGGCGGGATGGCTCACGTCCATGGAAGTAGTGGAGTTCGTTACTGAAATCGAGCTACATTTTGAAATGCAATTTTCCGAGCTCGATCTGCAAGATCCGCGGTTCGTTACCATTGCCGGCTTGACCGAACTGATACTCGAGCGTTCGACGCAGGTCAGCGGCAGCAGGTAATCTAAGCATTGCGTAGGGAGCCCCAACCCATCCAGCCTCGGTTCGGCCCGGAAACCTAGTGGAGAAAGCTATTCCAGCGAAGCCGCACGTCCTCACGCTCACTCCTTTCTATCCATCTTATGGAGACGAGGTCAGCGGTTGCTTCATCGCCGAGACTCTGGGGCAGCTCAACGCCCAAGGCGTGCTCTCCTCGGTGATCGCGGTCGATTCCATTTATCATCCTCGTAGAAGATCGAACGATGAATCTCCTGCGGAGTGGGTTCGTTATCCTCAGTTGCCGGGGAACCTAGGACTGTCGGGCGCGGGCGGGTTTCTTGGCGCAATTCTTTCGAAACGCGTCGAGCAACTTCACCGGCGCTCGCCGGTCAGCGTGATCCACGCTCACGCCGCGCTGCCGTGCGGGCATGCCGCGGCATTTCTTTCGCGGAACTTGGGTATTCCGTTTGTTGTCACGATTCACGGCCTGGACGTTTTCAATAGTTGCTTTCAGAATGGGATCGCCGCGGGATGGCGCCGAAAAGCGTCTCTGCGCGTATACGAAAGCGCCCGCAAGGTGATTTGCATCAGCGGAAAAATCGAGGGACTGCTGCGCGATGGGGCGGGCCAGCCAGTGAATGCTGAAGTCGTCTATAACGGTACCGACCCCAGCCTCTTTACCCCGGCCCGCGCACCGGGCCCCGATCCAGACGAGACACCGACGATTCTCGTAGTTGGGAATCTGCTGGCCGGGAAAGGCCACGAGCTCGTGCTGAAAGCCATGAGCAAACTTATGAATTCCTATCCGGGTTTGCAGTGCCGCATGATCGGTGACGGCGCTGATCGAGATCGTTTCGCCCGGCTGGCCAAAGCTCTCGGCGTAAGTGATCGGGTTTATTTTCCCGGCCGGCAGAGCCGCTCTGACGTTGCGAGGGCGATGCGCGCGTGTACGATTTTTGTTCTGCCCAGCCGGTATGAAGGGCTTGGCTGCGTTTATCTGGAGGCGATGGCCAGTGGCAAACCCGTAATTGCGTGCCGCGGGCAGGGCATCGACGAAATCATTCAACACGGCAGCAATGGATGGTTGATTCCGGTCGATGGACTCGAGGAACTGGTGCAAGGAATGCAAGTGTTGCTAAGCAATGCCCGGCTGCGAGCGCAAATCGGCGATGCGGCCCGGCAGACTATCCTCAGCCGGCTGACATTGTCACACCAGGCTGACAAGCTGCTGAGGATTTACGAGGAAGTCGCGGGATGACCACGCCGATGCCAATCGAACCGCAGCAACCTCATCCCCAGCAAGCCCCGCGCGCTGAACTTGTCGCGATCGCGGAGAATGATATGGCTGAGGTCGCGAACTTCATCGCCGCGCAGTCAGGCCGTGCCAGAGAAACAGTGGAGGCCCATCTGCGCTGGTTCCTACTGGAAAATCCGGCGCGCCAGCCGCAAGACCCGCTGGGCTTTGGATTGCGCTCCGCCGATCAGCTCGTAGGATGTATCCTGTGCAGCCCGCAAATGTTTCGCGCTGAGAAAGAGAAGATACTTCTGATGGGTTCAAGTTCGTTCTACGTTGACCGCAGTCATCGCGGCTACGGAGGCCGTATCTTCTTGCAGTATTGCCGCCTCGGAAGTCGGCACCGACTCTTCGGAACGTCGGCGAACCCGGAGGCCGCGGCCTTATGGAAGGCAGCGGGGGCGAGCCCGATTCCGTACTCGGATGGAGAATTGTTCGGCGTGTTGCGCTGGCCGCCGATGGTTGAAGAGGTGACGCATCGTCGGTATCGGAGCCGTCTGTTATCAAGTCTCGCAGCCAGCGGCGTCTCCCACGTCGCCGGACTATTCCGGCCTTTCAGGATTGATTGCTCCGCGTCCGACGCGCTGCAGCCTCTTGCATCAGCGGAACAGGTGACTCATCTACCGATTGACGATCCCTGCTCCAAGCTCACATCTGCGCGTGATCTGCCCTACATTCGGTGGCGCTATTTCTCCGGCAGGGATGCCACGGTTCAAGTGTTCGCCTTTCGCAGCCACCTGCCGGACCGGGAAGTGATGGTAGCGGTGAATCGGCGCCCTCGCGGATATCGCGAGCAGATCAGAGCGCTCCACGTGCTCGATGTTTATCCCGAGGTTCCGCCGGATGAATGGTTGCGGATCGTCGGAGCGCTCGTTGCCCGTTATAGAAAGACGGTGGACGCAGTCGTTCTGCGCAGCCAAAATCCGGAGCAGAGGAGCGTGTTGTGCGAAAGAGGCTTTCAGTGGCGCGCCTTCGATGCGCCGAACGGCTGGTTTCTCGATCGATCCGGGCTCTTGCCGACGCGTGATTGGTATCCCGTACCTGCGGACGGCGACGGGCTGATCTAGATTGCGGTCCGGATTGCGGTCCAAATTGCCATCCAGAGAGATGCGACAGAGGATGATGAACTTCAGATCCCATGCGCGCGCGTTTCTTATTCAGACTGCCGCCTTCGTTCGCGCAGATGAGTTGGCGTTTCGTATCCAAAGACGCAACCGTCAATCGCGGGGACTCGTGGTTGGAATGCATGAAACCCCTGCATCGTTGGAAGCGCGGTTCCGCGGTCAGTTGGAGTGGGCATGCCGGCATTTTACGATCACCAGCCTGGAAGGCTTCGCCAGGCTGTGGGAGCAGCGCCCGGAATCCAACGCTCATGCCAGGCCGCCGGTTCTGTTTACTTTTGATGACGGGCGAGAGAGTAATTACACCGTGGCAGCGCCGATGCTCGAGTCTTTCGGTGCGCGCGGCGTATTTTTTGTGGTGCCGGCCTTCGCAGAATGTACTGCCGATCAGGCCCTCTCTTTCTATCGCTCCAGAATCAATCCAGACTCTCGGCCGGGCGACGAAATCTGGGAAGACTGGAAGCCGATGAATCCAGTTCAGATTGCGGACCTGGCGGCGCGAGGCCATGCCATCGGGAACCACACCCTCACCCACCAAAGATTGTCTGGGCTGCCGCGCGACGTGTTGGAGCGCGAGATAGGCAACAGCGCTCGCAAACTCATCTCGTGGACGAAGCGTCCTGTCGACGCCTTTGCCTGGACCTTTGGGTGGGACGCGGTTGATGCGACCGCCTGGGAAGTAATACGGCGCTACCACCGTTTCTGCTTTGCGCCCTGCGCGGGAGTGATCGACAGCCGCTACGATAGTCCGGCGCTGCTGTGGCGCCGCGAGATCGAGGTGAAATACTCCGCCGCCGAGTACCGTTTTCTTTATTCGGGCGCGGTCGATCCGTGGTGGAGCACTCGGCGAAATCGCCTCCGCAAGATGCTGCAAGTCTCGCACGAATCGCCGACAAAATGATTCACATCTTCATGAACGCGCTCGCCGCCACTGCGGGTGGAGGTCTCACCTACGTTCGCAACGTGCTGCCGCGGCTCGCCCTTCGCGATGACGTGCACACCACGGTGCTGGTGAACCAGCAGCTAGGCGCTGAGATCACGCCGTCTGCCCGGGTCACGGTCGCGCAGACTGACTGCCCCGCTGGCGCCGCCAGGCGCTTCTGCTATGAGCAGCGCAATCTGCCACACATCATCCGCCGCTCTGGCGCGGAAATTCTCTTATCCACCGGGAATTTCGCACTTTACCGTTCGCCGGTGCCACAAATCCTTCTCAGCCGGAATGCTTTGTACACCTCCGCTGATTTTCTCCGAGATTTGCGGGAACGCGGTGATTATCTTTTATGGCTTGACACCGAAGTGAAGGCTGCACTCGCCCGATGGTCGGTGCGCACCGCCGACTGCACGGTCGCACCCAGCGCCGCGTTTGCCCATGAGTTGCAGTTGTGGACCGGTAACGATGTGGTCTGTATACATCACGGCTTTGATCACGAGAGCTTCTTTCGCGATCCGTCACCGTTACCGCAACCTGTACAAGCCCAAATCGCCGCGACAGAAGGTTCGCTCCGGCTGTTATTTGTAAGCAACTACAATTACTATCGGAATTTTGAGACGCTGATTCGCGCGATCGCGATTTTGAAAAAAAGCCTCGGCCACCGAAGCGTCCGGCTCCTGCTCACCTGCAAACTCAATTCGGAGGATAATCCAGGAGACTACCGTGCGGATACTGCAGCGGAGTTGGTGCGGCAGCTTGGGCTTCGGCAGGAGGTCGTTGAGCTGGGCACAGTGCCTTACCACTTGCTGCACCACGTCTATCGAGTCTGCGATTTTTACGCGACTCCAGCTTACGCCGAGACTTTTGCTCATCCACTCGTTGAGGCCATGGCCAGCGGGCTTCCGGTGATTGCCTCGGACTTAGCCGTGCATCGCGAGATCTGCCGGGAAGCTGCACTGTATTTCCCGCGTTTGTCTCCGGAGGAATTGGCAGAACGAGTCAGCGAAGCAGCACAATCGACGGAACAGACTGCGGCTATGCGTGAAGCCGGAATCGTCCGCGCCCGGGATTTCAGTTGGGAGAAACACGTCGAAGAATTGCTGGCTTTGGCCCGGCGACTCTCTGCGACCCACTTCGCGTAAGATCATTTGCAACGCCGGGAGAGTGACGGTTCGGATGTGCGGAATTTTCGGCATCATTGGTCTTAACGCGCCTGTGCCCGCCGAGCTTCTCGAGCGGGCGACTCAATCTCTCGCTCATCGGGGGCCGGATGACGGCGGCACCGTCATTCTGCGTGGCGCCCCGCAGCAAGCGATCGAGGTTGGTTTGGGAAATCGCCGCCTCGCGATCTTGGATCTGTCTCCGCAAGGGCATCAACCCATGAACGATCCGG